>Ga0302324_100004777_pt1 | contig 29896 bp, 26 predicted proteins | sample Palsa_T0_1_FD_201949 | JGI IMG/M metagenome (GOLD analysis project Ga0302324, IMG submission 201949) | Peat permafrost microbial communities from Stordalen Mire near Abisko, Sweden - Palsa_T0_1 | ecosystem: Environmental > Terrestrial > Soil > Palsa > Peat permafrost | place: Sweden: Abisko...
CGCGCTCGGTGTGGTGCTGCCGCTCTGCAGATACCACTGATCCGGGTACTGCGGATCGTTCGGCACGGCGTGGATATAGCGGCGCTGATCGCGCTCCGCGTAAATAACCTCCGGGTCAGCGCGCAGGCGCGCGAGAGTCAGCGCCATGGATTCACCGGATACGGCGGGCAGCACATGCATCACATGCAGGTTCGCCGCGATTCGATGCGATTCCTTCAAATCCAGGCCCGCGCGCCTTGCAAGCCCCGCAATCGCATCCACGGCGATGGCGGGCGCGCCACTCATGCCCGCGCGTGCACGTAACTTGACGATCACGCCTTGGACGGCCGGCTCCGGCGGCAACGCCGGATGAGTTCGCACGGGATTCAATTCAGCAGATGCACCCACTGCATTCGCGACAACCGCGAAAATGAGGCACGTGAAGAGACGCGCTAAACGCATGCGTACGCGGGGACCCCGATCCTGGACGGATACTACGAGGATACCTGAACCTACCGGCGCGGACCGCTGTCGGCCGGCACCGACACATCATGCAGGCAAGTTGCGCGAATTAAGGTGAACTGCCCCTCATGCAGAGCGCGGCGCTGCGGGCACCTGCTGTGTGATGCAATGAATGTTTCCGCCCCCCAGCAGGATTTCGCGCGTCCGCACTCCTACCACGCGGCGTCGCGGAAACAGACGCTTCAAAAGCGCGGCCGCACCGCGATCGCGATGTGGATCAAGGAGCGGCATGACAATGCCACCGTTGGCTATGTAGAAGTTGACATAGCTCCCCGCCAGCCGCAGCCCGGGACCGCGTGGCGCACTGCCCGGCCGCCGCTGCACTCCGCGTGCCTCGCGCGCCGTCATCGCCAATGGGCCCGGCATCGGGAGCTTGTGCACTTGGAAGCGCCGTCCCCGAGCGTCACGCGCATCATGCAGCCGCTCCCAGGCATCAGCCGAGATCGCGTACTGCGGGTCGCGCCGGTTATCTGTCCATGCGAGACACACGACGCCTGGCCGAACGAAGCAGGCGAGCTCGTCGATGTGCCCGTCAGTCTCATCGTTGAAGACGCCCTTGCCAAGCCACACGATGGTACTCACGCCCAAGTAGGCTCGCAGATGCGCTTCGATGCGCGCGCGACTCAGCGTGGGGTTGCGATTGGCGTTGAGGAGGCACTCTTCGGTGACAAGAGCGGTGCCCTCACCGTCGACATGAAGCGCGCCCCCTTCGTTGATGAGCGGCGCGCGGTAGCGGTCGCGTCCTTCAATCTCCAGCACCTTCAGTGCCACGAGCTCATCCTGATCCCACGGCGAATACAGACCCTCCTGCAGACCGCCCCAGGCGTTGAAACGCCAATGCACGCCGCGCACGGCGCCGCGCCGATGAACGACGAAACTCGGGCCGACATCGCGCATCCAGGAGTCATCGTGCGACAGCTCGACGAGCCGCACCGCCTGCGGCAGCGCCCGGCGTGCCATTTCAAAGTACTTGCCCGACACGCCAACCGTCACCGGCTCGAAGCGCACGATTGCCGCTGCCACCTGTGCGAAGGCGCGCTGCGCAGGCAAGGCGCCGCGGCGCCAGTTATCGGGCCGCTCGGGCCAAAGCATCCAACAGCCCGCGTGTGGCTCGTATTCTGCCGGCATCCTGAATCCATCGGCCGCCGGCGTAGTCTTAAGCGTGCGCGTCATGGGCGCGTATTCTAGGGCGGATAGCGCGTGCTAGCATTCGCGCCGTTGGCGACCAGTCGCCAGGCACGGCATTTCACGGGGTACACCATGTCTATGGCCACGGCAGCGAAGATCACCGCGCCCGCGGATGGCGCCAAGATGTCCATCAGCAACGGACGGCTCGTCGTTCCGGATAACCCGATCGTTCCTTTCATCGAGGGCGACGGCACCGGGCCTGACATCTGGCGGGCAAGCGTGCGCGTCATGGATGCCGCCGTGCAGAAAGCCTACGGCGGTCGCCGCAAGATCCACTGGATGGAGGTCTACGCCGGGGAGAAGTCCAACAAGCTCCTGCACACCTGGCTGCCGGATGAGACCGTCACGGCCTGTCGCGAGTATCTGGTGTCGATCAAGGGGCCGCTCACCACGCCGGTCGGCGGCGGCATCCGCTCGCTCAATGTCGCGCTGCGCCAGCTCCTTGATCTGTATGTGTGTCTGCGTCCCGTTCGCTGGTTCAAAGGCGTGCCATCGCCGGTGAAGAATCCGCAGAAGGTGGACATGGTGATCTTCCGCGAGAATACCGAGGACATTTACGTCGGTATTGAATTTGAAGCGGGGACGGAGGAGAACAAGAAGTTTCTCGATCTCTTCAAACAGGCCTTTCCCAAGTCATATGCAAAGATCCGCTTTCCGGAAAACTGCGGCATCGGCATCAAACCCGTCTCCAAGGAAGGCTCCGAAAGACTGATTCGCTCCGCCATCGAGTACGCCATCGCCAACAAGAGAAAAAGCGTAACGCTGGTGCACAAGGGGAATATTCAGAAGTTCACCGAAGGCGCGTTCCGCAATTGGGGTTACCAGCTCGCCGAGCGCGAGTTCGCATCACAAACCTACAGCTGGGAACAATGGGAACGCACCAAGGCAGTCAAGGGAGACAAGGCAGCCAATGCCGAAATGGATGCGGCCAGGAGCAGTGGACGCGTCCTCATCAAGGATGCCATTGCCGACATAACCCTCCAGCAGGTGCTCACACGCCCGGATGAGTTCGACGTAATCGCCACTCTCAATCTAAATGGCGACTACATCTCGGATGCGCTCGCAGCGCAGGTGGGCGGCATCGGCATCGCACCGGGCGGCAATATCAACTATATGACCGGGCACGCCATATTTGAGGCCACCCATGGCACGGCGCCCAAATACGCAAATCTCGACAAGGTGAATCCTGGCTCGGTGATCCTCTCGGCCGAAATGATGTTTCGCTATATGGGCTGGGTGGAAGCGGCCGATGCCATCATCACCGCCATGGACCGCACGATTGGCCAGAAGATCGTGACCTACGACTTCGCGCGCCAGATGGAAGGCGCGACGGAAGTTTCGACCAGCGCCTTCGGGGATGCCCTGATCCGCAATCTTTGAAGTGGCGATGGCAGCCGACAAGGAGCCGCCGACCGATCGTGCCCGCGACTGCGCGAGCCACATCGCCCAGGCCTTCGCCGACTACAACGCTGAATTTCGCTCCATCACACGCCGCGCGCCGCTGCATTTCGACGGCCGTGACTGGAAGACGAGCCAGCGCGACGCCGTGGAGCGCATCGAACTATATGACCGCTTCGTAGACCGCAGCATCGCGCAGCTGCGTGCCAAGCTCAAGGATCAGGCCCTTGACCGCCAGATATGGGCGCATATCCGCCGGCATTTCGAGGCGGAGATCGCCGATCTGTCAGACCGCGAATTCACCAAGACCTTTTTCAGCTCGATCACCCGGCGGCTCTTCGGGACAGTAGGCGTCGACGCCAATATCGAGTTCGTCGCGACGGATCTTGACCCGCTCGCCGGCATCTACTCGGTCACGGGCACGAAAATCTATGCCAACCGTGGCTCGCTCAAGCTGCTATTCGAGGACTTGCTCGGCGATCTGCCCTTTCGCTCGCCGTGGCGCGATCTCGACAAGAGCGTCGCCCACCTCGCAGCCGACGTCAGTGCACATCTGCACAGCCTTGGTGGGCAGCAGACGGTACAGAAAGTCGAAATCATCGTGCCGGTGTTCTACCAGCTCACCCGCGCCTACATCGTGGGGCGCATTACGGGCCGCGGACTCCTGGTGCCGCTCGTTATCGCTCTCAAGAACACCGATGGCGGCATGCTGGTCGATGCGGTCATGCTCTCCGAGGACCAGGTCAGCATCGTGTTCAGCTTTACGCGCTCCTATTTTCATGTGGATCTCGACCGCGTCGCAGAAGGCGTCGTGTTCCTGAAGTCCATGCTGCCCCGCAAGCCCGCTGGCGAACTCTTTACCGTGCTCGGCCGGGCCAAGCAGGGCAAGACTGAGCGCTACCGCGAACTCATGCGGCACCTGGAACACACCACTGACCGCTTCGTGCACGCTCCGGGCGAGCGCGGTCTCGTCATGGTGTGTTTCACGCTGCCCTCGTTCGACGTGGTTTTCAAGGTCATCCGCGACCGCTTCGCCTATCCGAAGAACATTCTGCGCGAGGATGTCGTCGCGAAATATCAGCTTGTCTTCAAGCACGATCGCGCCGGGCGCCTGATCGACGCCCAGGAATTCAAGCGGCTGCGCTTCCCGCAGGCGCGCTTCGCGCCCGAGCTCCTTGAGGAACTCGCCGCCGAGACTGCAAACACCGTGCACCGTGAGGGCGACGATCTAATTTTCGATCACCTCTATATTGAGCGCCGCATGACACCGCTCAACTTATACCTGCGTACGGCCACCGCTGCGGCAGCCGAGCTTGCGGTGCTCGACTACGGCCAGTGCATCCGTGACCTCGCTTATACCAACATCTTTGCTGGCGACCTGTTGCTGAAGAATTTCGGGGTGACGCGGCATGGCCGTGTAATTTTTTACGACTATGACGAGTTGTGCCAAGTCACCGACTGCCGCTTCCGCGACATGCCGCAGGCCATCCATCCGGAAGATGAGATGCGCGATGAAGCCTGGTTTTACGTCGCCGACAATGATGTGTTTCCGGAGACCTTCATGAACTTCCTGGCCTTCGACGACGCGCAGCGAACCGCCTTCATGCGCGTCCATGCGGAGATCCTGAGCGCTGACTTCTGGCGGCATGTGCAGCAGCGCTTGCAAGAAGGGGAGCTGCTCGAAGTGCTCCCGTATCAGCCACACCGCGTGCGGGCAGCATCGAGCGCCTGATGCACGTCCGCCACTAGATCCTCCTCATCCTCGAGCCCAATGGACAGGCGCACCGTGCCTTCCGTCACCGCTGAGGCACGCAATTGCTCGGCCGTAAGGTCGCGGCCGCCCATCATCTGCGGCGCGACCACGAGCGATTCGGTCGAACCCAGACTTGATGTCAGGGCAAAGAGCTTCAGGCTCTCTGCGAAACAACCGCCGGCAGCGTAGCCGCCTTTCAGATCGGCGCTCACAATCGTGCCGAATTCGCGCATCTGCGATGCCGCAAGCGCGTGCTGCGGATGATCGGGAAGACCCGGATAGTGCACACGCGCGACCGCCGGGTCGGAGGCGAGCAGCTTTGCAATGCGCATGGCGCGCGCGCATTGAGCGGTGTAGCGAACGAAGTAGGTCTTAAGTCCGCGCTGAATCAGAAACGCCGCGTGTGGATCCAAAGCGACGCCGAACGCACCGAAATCCACGCGTAACAGGCGAATCAGGTCGGCGCGAGCAATGGCGGCGCCCCCCATGACATCACCGGCACCGGAGGCGTACTTCGTGAGACTGTGAACGAAAACATCGACATCGTACTCGCCATGCTGATGAAAGCCGGCAAAGGTGTTGTCCATCACGCTGAGTGCGCCATGCGCCTTTGCGAGACGCGTAATGGCGGTAATGTCCGCGATCTTCGTGACGGGATTGGTGGGACTTTCAAAGAATACGAGCCGTGTCGGTTTCTCCACGAGCGTGCGCTCGATGCCCGCGAGATCCTCGATCGAGAGCATCGTATGTGTTACGCCAAAGCGGCTGAGCATGCGGCGAATGATGTAGCGCGTCGGATTGTAGGTCTCGATGAAACACAGCACATGATCGCCCTGTTTGGTGAGCGCGAGCAGCGTGTGGGCGACCGCGCCGACGCCGGTGCCGGACGTGATGCAATCATCGCGCCCCTGCAGCTGTGCGAGCGTCAGCTCGAGCTGGCGCGAGTTCGGATTTGAGGTCCGCATGTAGAAAAAGCCACTGCGCTCGCCACGCAAAAAGCGAGTTGTCTGCTCCAGATCGTCAAATTCGTATTTGACATTCTGGTAGATGGGCGCCCCCACCGGATGATTGTCCGGCGGCAGCTCCACCTTAGGCGGGTGATTGACCAGAGTCTGCTTTTTCATTTTCAAACGAGCCTCTTGGCGAAGGCGCGCAGGCGCGCCGCGCCTGCATCGAGCGTTTCATCGCGCTTCGCGATACATAGGCGCACCACCGACAGATGCGGTGGAACCGCATAGAACGGTGCCAGCGGAATTGTCGCGACACCCGCTTCGGTGAGCAGGCGCTCTGCGAAGCTTCGATCGTCGCAATTGTCCAGCCCCGTGAAGTCGAGCAGCTGGAAGTAGGTTCCCGCGGCGGCAGGCAGCTCAAAGCCGCTGCCTGCGAGTGCGCCGCGCAGGCGGTCGCGCTTTGCCTGGAAAAAATTGGACAGGTTCTGCCACACCTCCGGCGCCTGCAGAAGATAGGCCGCAATCGCGTGTTGCAGAGGGTGCGCGATGCTGAACGTGTTGAACTGATGGACTTTGCGCAACTCGCGCGTCAGTTCGGCGGGCGCAATGCAATACCCCACGCGAATACCGGTCGCATGCAGCGTCTTGCCGAAGGAGAATACCGCGAAACTCCGCGCTCGCAGCCCCGCATGCGCCAGCACCGAGCAGTGACTGCGCCCGTCGAACACGACGTGCTCGTAGACCTCATCGGACAGCACCAGGATATCGCGGCCGTCAATCACCGCGGCGAGAGCATCAAGATCCGCCGCCGACGCCACCGTGCAGGCAGGATTGTGCGGGCTGTTGATGATGATGAGGCGGGTGCGCGGCGTAATGGCCGCGCGCACGCGATCCCAGTCGTAGCAAAATTCCGGCAGTTGCAGCGGCAGCCGCACGGAGCGCGCACCCGCCAGCCGGACGGCGGGATCGTAGGAGTCGTAAGATGGGTCGAACAAGATGACCTCATCTGCCGGGCCGACCGTTGCCTGAATGACCGAGTAAAGCGCTTCCGTGGCGCCGAGCGTAATAGTGATTTCCGCTTCTGGATCCGCCGTGACGTCATAACACTGCTTGATCTTGTGCGCGATCTGCGCACGCAAATCCGCGGCGCCTTCCATCGGCGCGTATTGATTGTGTCCGGTTGCCATCGCGGCCGTCACGAGCTGCGTAATGCGCGGGTCGATATCGTAGTCGGGAAATCCCTGCCCGAGGTTGAGCGCGCCCAACTCGCGCGCACGGCGCGACATGACGGTGAATATCGTCGTGCCGATGTCGGGCAGCTTGCTGGCGATGGGCACGTGCGTCGGCAGCGGCTATCAGGAGGCGGCCGCGAGCGCCGCACCAATGACTCCGGCTTGACCCGCGAATTGCGCGGGCCGGATTTGGGCAGCCGTATGTAGAAGGGGTGCGAACTCCTCGAAGCGCTCGCTCACCGCGCCGCCCAGAATGAATACGTCCGGCCAGAAGAGGGCCTGCATTCGCTCAAGGTAGGCATTGACGCGTTCAATCCATGCAGGCCAATCAAGTCTGAGCTCGGTACGGATGCGCGCCGACGCCCACTCTTCGGCATCCATGCCGTTCAGTTCGAGGTGCCCCAGTTCGGTGTTGGGAAAGAGCTTGCCGTCCGCGAACAGCGCCGTGCCGATGCCGGTGCCGAACGTCAGCATGATCACTACACCCCTGAGCTCGCGTCCCGCACCAAAGCGCATTTCGGCAAGCCCAGCGGCGTCGGCGTCATTCAGAAATACGGCACGCCGGCCAAGCTTGCGCGCAGTCAGCGCGGCGCCGTCAACATCGATCCACGACGGATCTATATGTGCGGCGGTGCGCGCCTTGCCGCCCTGCACGACACTCGGAAAGGCAACGCCCACCGCCTGCGTCAAGGCAAGCGTAGCTGCAAGTTGCGCAACCGCCTGCATTACAGGCTCTGGTGCGGCCGGGCGTGGTGTCGCGACCGATAAGAGCTCGCTCCGCAACTGCCCTGCCTCGATATCGACCAGGCCGCCTTTGATCGAGGACCCGCCGACGTCAATGCCCAGCACCACGCGCGCCACGGCGCTCATTGATTGGCCGCGACCGCGAGCTGCGACTCGCGCTCGCGCCGCTTAGTCACGACGTGCATCCATATGCTACTGATCACGATACCGAGTGCAACGATCAGCACCATGAGTGTCGCGAGCGCGTTCACGTCGGGACTCACCCCCAGCCGAACCTTGGAGAAAATCACCATTGGCAGCGTTGTCGAAGCCGGACCCGCCACAAACTGCGAGACCACGACATCATCCCAGGAGATTGTGAACGCCAGCAACCACCCGGAGACGATGGCCGGAACTATGAGCGGCAGCGTGATCCGGAAAAAAACCGTCACAGGACGGGCTCCCAGATCCATCGCCGCCTCTTCCAATGACTCATCGAAGCCAGCGAGCCGCGACTGCACGACCACAGCCACGTACGACATCGTAAAGGTAATGTGCGCCAGTATTATTGTGAGCATACCCCGCCCTCGCGGCCAGCCAATCAGCTGCTCGAGCGCGACAAACAACAACAGCAGCGACAAACCCGTGATGACCTCCGGCATTACAAGGGGCGCAGTCGTCATCGCCGACAGCAGCGTTCGGCCGCGAAACGGCCCAAAGCGCGCCAACACAATTCCGACGAGCGTACCGAGTACTACGGCGCCGGTCGCAGCGCAGGCGGCGACACGGATCGAGAGCCATGCCGCACGCAGTATCGGGCCGTTCGAGAGCAGCGCCACGTACCATTTGAGAGTCGGCGAGTTCGCGGCGTCCCAAACGGTGACCAGACGCGAGTTGTTGAAAGAAAAGAACACCATCGAGAGAATCGGCACGTACAGGAACGCAAGCCCGATGATGAGACCGGTGCGCGAGAAGTAGCCCTTGTTCACCGATGCGCCTCCAGCTCGCTTTTCTGCACGCGCTGAAAGAGCATGATGGGGACTACCAGGAGAAGGAGAATCAGAATCGCCACCGCGCTTGCGACCGGCCAGTCGCGATTCGCGAAAAACTCATCTGACAGCACGCGCCCGATCATGAGCTGATCCGTGCGGCCGAGCAGCGAGGGAATCACGTATTCGCCGACAGCCGGAATGAACACGAGGAGGCAACCGGCCAGGATACCGGGCATCGACAAGGGAACAGTAACCCGCAGAAATGCCCGCCACGGCCGCGCACCCAGATCAGCGGCCGCCTCGAGGAGAGTCGCATCGTGCTTCTCGAGATTGGCGTACAGCGGCAGGATCATGAATGGCAGATATGAATAGACGATACCGACGTACACGGCGAAGTCGGTCTGCATAAGCGTTAGCGGCTCGTGGATGATTCCAAGTCCTAGCAGCACGTTGTTGATCACCCCGTTGCTTTTCAGCAGCCCTATCCAGGCATAGACACGCAGCAGGAACGACGTCCAAAAAGGCAGAATGATGAGCATCAAAAGAAGGTTCTTCCACGCGGCACTGGCGCGGGCAATTGCGTAGGCCATGGGATAGCCGATGAGGAGACACCAGAGCGTCGAAACAGCGGCGACCTTGATCGAGTACAGATACGCGCTTGCATAGAGTCGATCGGTGAACAGAAATCGGTAATTCGAAAAATATAACTTGATCCCCACGATCACGCCATCGCGCCATTCGATGAGCGGCGCATAAGGCGGCATCGCCATGCGCGACTCCGAAAAGGAAATCTTGAAAACTATGATGAAGGGGATCAGGAACAGAACGATCAGCCACAGGTAGGGGACGGCTATCACGAACCGTCTGCCTGCATATTTGCGCAGCGCTTGCAAGGGCGGCTCCTAACGAGTGAGAACCACCGGACTTGAGGCGTGCCAGGACAGATACACGCTTTCCTCTGCCATAAGCCGATCCTCGGCACGGCGCACGACGTTGGGCAGGGTTACGCGCACGAGCTTGCCGGTATCAAGCGCTACGATATAGATCGACGAGTCGCCCATATAGGCAATCTCCTTCACCCTACCGTGTGCGACGTTCTCATCGCCGGCAGGCCGAATGCGATCGATGCCAATCTTCTCAGGGCGAATGGCGACCGAAACGCTCACATCAGGAGCTGAGGTGATGCCGTGATCCACGTACACCACGGCGCCGAGCTCTTCCGAGCGAATGCGCACATGATCCGCTTCGTCCTCAACAAGGCGGCCATCAAAGAGATTGACGGAACCGACGAAATCGGCGACGAATTTTGTCTGTGGGTACTCGTAGATGTCGAGCGGCGTGCCGATTTGCACAATCTGGCCGTGATTCATCACGCCGATGCGCGAGGCCAAGGTCATCGCTTCTCCCTGGTCGTGAGTCACGACGATGAACGTCACCCCCAGACGCTTCTGGATGGCGAGGAGCTCGAACTGCGTATGTTCGCGCAGCTTGCGATCGAGCGCGCCAAGCGGCTCATCCAGGAGCAACAGCTTTGGGCGCTTTACGAGCGCCCGTGCCAGCGCGACCCGCTGCCGCTGCCCGCCCGAGAGCTGATGCGGCTTGCGACCGACAAACGCCGTCATCTTGACGATGTCGAGAATCTGCGCCACGCGCTCCCTGATTTCGCTACGCGTGAGCTTCTCCTGCTCGAGCCCGAAAGCGACGTTCTTTTCGACACTCATGTGCGGGAACAACGCGTAGGACTGAAACATCATGTTGACGGGCCGCTCACAGGGAGCAATACCCGTCATGTCTTGACCTTCGATGTACAGGCGACCGCCGGTAGGCGTCTCAAATCCCGCCAGCATTCGCAGCAAGGTGGTCTTCCCCGAACCCGAACCGCCAAGGAGACAGAAAATCTCACCGCGGTAGATATCGAGAGAGACGTTGTCCACCGCGGGCGTACTGCCGAAGGTCTTAGTGACCCCTTCGATGCGCACGTAAGCCTCAGGCACGACTACTGGCCCGTCTTGAACCGCGTCCACGTGCGTGTTAGCAGTCGCGTGTAGCCGGGCGGCTGGGCAAGATTCGGCACGAGCTTTGCCATGACGTCGGGAGGCGGATAGATGTTGGGATCATTCTTTACGCTGTCGGACAGCATTGGCCGTGAGGCAGGGACACTGTTCGCGTACCTTACTAGGTTGGAATTCCGCGCCGCGACCTCCGGTTGCAGCAGAAAATTAATCAACGTTAGGGCGTTCTGCGGATGCGGCGCGTCGGCGGGAATCGCCAGCATATCGAAAAAAATGATGCCGCCTTCGCGCGGCAAGCTGTATTTGATGTCGATACCCTTGCCCGCCTCGCGCGCTCGATCGCGCGCCTGCAGCACATCTCCACCCCATCCAAGCGCCAGACAAGTCTCGCCATTTGCCAAGTCCTCGATATAGCGCTCGGTGTCTACGTAACGCAGGTACGGTCGGATAGACAACAGCACTTTCTCAGCCTGTGCCAGATCATCGGGCGACAAACTGTTGGGGTTCTTGCCGAGAAAGATGAGAACCGTACTGACAACTTCCGAAGGCGCATCGAAGACCGAAACGCCGCAGTCTTTGAATTTTGAGATTACGGCAGGATCGTACAGCATGCGCCAGCTATCGACCGGCGCATTGGGCATGCGCTCACGGATTTTCGCAACGTTATAGCCGAGCCCCGACGTGCCCCACAAATAATTGACTCCATGCTCGTTGCCCGGATCATGCAAGGCGATGCGCTTGAGAATGTCCGGATCCACATTCTTCAGATTTGGCAGCTTTGACTTGTCGAGCTTTTGGAACACGCCCGCCTTTACCTGCCGCTCGAGAAAATTCGCGGTCGGGACCACAAGATCGTAGCCTGTGTTTCCGGCCAAGAGCTTGGTTTCGAGCACTTCATTCGAGTCGAACACGTCGTAGTTGACTTTGATGCCGGTCTGCGCCTCAAAGTCCTTCAACACGCCTGGATCGATGTAATCCGACCAGTTGTATATGTTGACCACTTTCTCATTGTTGGCGCCCGTCGAGGCCGCCGCTCCCGCTTTGTCAGCTGCAGCGCTGCCGTCCCCGGGGGCCGGCGCGCCGCCGCACGCGGCGAGCGCCACCAGCAGTGATGCCCCTAATGCGACGATGCGTGAAGCGCCACTCATACGTTGAGCAACAAGTGTTCACGCTCCCAGGAGCTGATGACCTGAAGGAAAACCTCGTACTCAGCCTCCTTGACGATGGAGAACGCTGCGACAAAGGCCTCGCCCAGCAAGCCGACGAGCGCTTCGCTTTCGCGCAGACGGCGCAGCGCCTCATCCAATGATCGTGGTAGACCGAACGGCAGATCATGAGCGCTGCCGGTAATCGGATCGGTCGGCTGCAGCCCTTCAACCATGCCGAGATAGCCGCAAGCAAGCGACGTCGCGATGGCTATGTAAGGGTTTGCATCCGCGCCGCTGACGCGGTTTTCCACCCGGCGTGCTTCCGCGTTCGACATCGGCACACGCAGGCCAGCCGTGCGGTTGTCATAGCCCCAGTGAACGTTGATTGGAGCCGATAGGTACGGCGTCAAGCGCCGATAGGAATTGACATTCGCGCACAGCAGCGCCATGGCCGCCGGCAGATACTTCTGCAGTCCTGCGATGTGCGAAAAAAACAGCTGCGAGGGTGTCCCGTCGGCATTGCTGAAGACGTTTTTGCGGGTCTTTAGATCGACGATGCTCTGGTGAATGTGCATGGCACTGCCCGGCTCCTTCGCGTGCGGTTTAGCCATGAACGTCGCATACATCTTGTGTCGCAGCGCCGCCTCACGCGCCGTGCGCTTGAAGAGAAAGGCCTGATCGGCAAGATCCAGGGGATGCCCATGGATTAGATTAATCTCCATCTGCGCCGGACCGTCTTCGTGGATCAGTGTATCGATCTCGATATCCTGGTCCTCGCAGAATTGATAGATGTCGTCGAAAAGAGGATCGAATTCGTTGACGGCTGCGATGCTGTAGGACTGGCGGCCGGGCTCTGCGCGACCCGAGCGACCTATGGGCGGCTTCAGTGGATAATCGGCATCGATGTTCGGCTCGATGAGATAGAACTCCAGTTCCGGCGCCACGACGGGTTCCCAGCCACGCTGCGCGTACAGCTCGAGTACATTGCGCAGCACGTGCCGCGGCGCCATCGTCACGCGGCGCCCGTCGGAATAGAAGCAGTCGTGAATCACCTGCGCGGTGGGTTCAGCGGCCCACGGCACGCGACGCACGGTCTTCGGATCCGCCTTCAGTACGATGTCGATTTCCGCCGGGCTCATCGCATCCCCTGTATTCGGCGGGTAGTCGCCGGTCACAGTCTGCAGAAAGATGCTCTCCGGCAGACGCATGCCTTCATCCTCGGCAAATTTGGCGGCAGGCATAATCTTGCCGCGCGCGACGCCTGCCATGTCCGGGATGATCGCCTCGACCTCGGAAATGCCGTGGTCGCGAAAGAACTGCTGAATTTCACTCGCCATAAGCCGAACCTTTTATTTGTGCTGCGCACGCTCGCGACTCGCCGCGCCGAACGCTGCAAACATCGAGCGCGAAAATGAGTCGCTCATCACCTGCCACTCCGGATGCCATTGCACCGCCAGCGCAAAACGCGGTGCATCTTTGACACGGAACGCCTCGACAAGGCCATCAGGCGCGCGTGCCTCGACGATCAAATCGGGCGCCAGACGCTCCACTCCCTGTGCATGCAGCGAGTTGACCCGCGCGTGCGTCGCGCCCGCCAGTCGCGCCAAAAACCCGCCCGGCTCGAGCGTCACGTCGTGAGCCGGTGCGTATTGCACCGCCAGAGGCTGCTCGGCGTCGTCACGATGATCGAGCAGTCCAGGCACTTCGTGCAGTCGCTGCGTGAGTGTGCCGCCCATGGCAACGTTGACCTCCTGAAAACCACGACAGATGCCGAACACAGGAATGCCTGCGCCGATCGCGCGCGGGATGAGCGCCAATGTCGTCGCATCACGCGCGGCATCATGCAGCGTACCTGGAGTGCTCGGGTCTCCATTGTATCGATACGGTTCCACATTTGACGGGCTTCCCGTGAAGAGGATACCGTCGAGATGCATCAGCAGTTCATCGAGACCGAGGCGCTCCCCGAGCGCCGGTATTAGCAGCGGGATCGCATTCGCCGCCTCCGTTACCGCGCGCACATACTTATCCCCAACCGCATGAAAGGGATGCGGACCGATCATGCGCTGGTCGGCGGTAATTCCGATGACTGGACGGCTGGATTGCATGATGATGGCGAGAGCCTTCTATCTTACCCTAATGCCTTGAACACGCTCCAGCCGAGCACCGTCGCGCCGATCATGAGCCTTGAGGGCGCCGCTAACTCCTATTATGGTGCAACCGCGCATCCGGCAGCGCGCTGGCCGGCGCTCGCGGGCCGCGTCGACTGCGACGTGTGTGTCGTCGGTGGCGGCATCGCCGGTTGCTCGGTTGCCCTACATCTAGCAGAACGGGGCTACCGCGTCGTGCTCGTCGAAGCACAGCGCATAGGTTGGGGCGCCTCCGGTAGGAACGGTGGGCAAGCGCTTTTTGGCGTCGCGGCGGGGCAGGCGGCTATCGAAGGACTATTAGACGCAGACGCCGCCCGCGCCGTTTGGGACGTTACGATCGCAGGACTTGCCCTCATCAAAGAGCGCATCGTCAAATATTCAATCGCCTGCGATTGGGCGAATGGACAGATGCAAGTGGCGTTGAAGCCGCGTCACGAGCGCGAGCTGCGAGCGGACCTTGCAATGTTGCGCCATCGATATGGATATGAAAGTGTACGCTACATGCCGCGCGAGGAAGTGTGCTCACTCCTTGCCACGACTCGTTACACAGGCGCGCTCTACGATTCAGCAAGCGGACACCTGCATCCGCTCAACTATACCCTCGGTCTCGCGGCTGCCGCTGCGGGACGCGGCACCGAAGTATTCGAGAGCACGCGGGCATTGAACTTCGCGCCTGGACAACATATCGAGGTGCGCACTCCCAACGGACAGGTTCACTGCCGACATCTGGCACTGTGCGGCAACACCTATCTTGGAGCCCTTGCGCCAGTGCTCGCAAAGAAGATCTTGTCAGTGGCGACTTATATCGTTGCCACCGAGCCGTTGGGCGCCGACCGCGCCCGAGGTCTGATCGCCAATAATGCGGCCGTCAGCGATATGAATTGGGTGCTTGATTACTTCCGGCTCTCGGCAGATACGCGCCTGCTGTTCGGCGGTCGCGTGAGCTATTCGGCACGCGCACCGTCTGCATTTCCCACTGCAACACGGGCGCGGATGTTGCGGGTATTTCCTCAGCTCGCCGATACGCGCGTCGAGTTCAATTGGGGAGGCTTGGTGGACATCACCATGAACCGCGCTCCTCACTTCGGACGATTGGCTCCAAACGTGTATTTTCTGCAGGGTTTTTCGGGTCACGGCGTCGCTCTCGCGGGCATCGCCGGAGCGCTGCTTGCACAAGCAATCGCCGGAACTGCCGAACGATTCGACGTCTTTGCAAGGATTCCGCACCACGACTTTCCTGGCGGCAACGTGTTGCGACGCCCCGCGCTCGTGCTGGCGATGCTGTACTACCGCCTACGAGACCTAATCTAGCTGAGCGCGCCCTTCAGCAATAGCGCACGCGCTACAAACCGAACGCGCATCGTTCGCGTAAGTGCGCTTACTGCGCGATGCCTCGGTCACAATGGACGAAGCTCGAAGCAACGATGAATTTTTGGATTACGCGCGAAGTCGACCGGCAGCGTCTGCGCCGAGACGTCGGTTACCGTAAAGCGCTCCCGCAACGTCTCATCGAGCTTGAATCGCTGCGCATTGGTCGAGAAGAAGAGCAAGCCACCGGGGGCCAGTAGCGGCGCGCAGGAATCGGCAAGAGCAGCATGGTCGCGGCGGATATCGAGCAGGCTTTGCATGCGCTTCGAATTTGAAAACGTGGGTGGGTCGAGAAATACGAGGTCAAAGCGCTCGCGTCTGTGGCGCGCGGCCGCAAGCCATTCACGACAGTCCGCGCGCACCAGCGCATGTTCAGGGCCTTGCAGTCCGTTCAATGCGAGATTGCGGGCCGCCCAATCGATATAAGTATGAGAGAGGTCGACCGAAGTGCTGGAGATCGCCCGCGCGGCGGCGGCATAGACCGTCGCAGATCCCGTATACGCAAACAAATTCAAGAAGCGCTTGCCGGCGGCGGCTGCGCGCAAACGCCCGCGCGTCAATCGGTGGTCAAGAAACAGGCCCGTATCAAGATAGTCATCGAAGTTGACGCGGAACTTCAGCCCGCCCTCCGCGACCACGTGAAACGCCAGTTGCTCGTCGATTTTGCCGTATTGCTCGCCGCGCGGCGTCCGACGGCGCAGGCGCACGCGGATGCGTTCCGGAGGCACACCGCACACGTCGGTTAGAACTGACAGGGCTTCGCCACGGCGCCGGCGGGCCGCCTGTGCATCTATGGTTGCCGGCGCCGCATACTCCTGTACGTAGAGCCACGTCAGTCCGTCCGGCAGAGTTTGGTACAAATCAATAGCCAGCGAGTACTCTGGCATGTCGGCGTCGTAAAGGCGATAACACGACACGCGGGCGGTGCCCGCCCAAGCGCGCAGACGCTTGAAGTTCTTTGCGAGTCGATTGGCAAACATCTGTGCGCCGGTGCTGGAGCGCAGGCTCGCATCAATCTCGGCGCCGGCACTGCGCCGCGTTCCCGCGCTGATGCTCTGCGCATCTATCTTCAATCGCAGCAGCCGGCATTCGATTGCGCCATTCCACATTACATGAGTCCGGTATGCGCGAATGCCAAGTTCCAATCCCAGCTGCGGCTCTCCGGACAGAACCGCTGCCTGCCATCCCATAAAGCGCTCGCGCAATACAACCCCAAGCTCACGATGAGCGTTGCGGGCCGTCGCGCGGTCCTCAAGGCGAACACCGTACGGCGGGTTGGTGCACAGTAAACCGACTGCGCCCGCTTCGGCTCGCTGCAGGGGTGCAGCATCTGCCAAGGGAGCCTGGGAAAATTGCACCAGCCCCGCGACGCCGGCGCGCCGCGCGTTAGCACGCGCATGACGCACAGCGGCGGCGTCTCGATCCATGCCGCGAATGACGAGCCTCGCAGGATCATGGGCGCGACTGCGCGAGTTCGCCTCTGCATGCAGTCTTAGCCACAAGTCCCGGTCATGCTGGCGCCAGCCGAGAAAGCCGAAGTACTCGCGGTTGAGTCCAGGTGCCACGTCCGCCGCGATCATGGCCGCCTCGATCACGAACGTGCCGGAGCCGCACAGGGGGTCCAAGAACTCAGACCCCTCGGCGGCGAGCTGCGACCATCCCGAGCGCAGCAGAATTCCCGCGGCGAGGTTCTCCTTCAGTGGCGCCTCACCCGCCTCGTCACGATATCCTCGCCGGTGGAGGCTTTCTCCGGCCAGATCGAGCGCCACAGTGATCGTGGCTCCATGCGCATGCGCGTGAACGCGCACGCTTGGACGCTCCGTCGCTATGTCTGGCCGGTAGCCCGCACGCGCGCGTAGCTCATCGCAGATGGCGTCCTTGAGCTTCAAGGCGGCGAAATGCGTATGCGTGAGCGTCGGGTGGCGCCCCGTAAAGTCACACGCCAGCGTGGCGTCCGGCGCAATGTGTTCGGTCCAGTCAATCTGCCGGGCGCCCTCATAGAATGCATCAGCATCCAATGCCTGAAACTGCGCGAGCTCAAGGAATACCCGATTGGCAGTGCGTGACCAAAGACAGGCGCGGTATGCAGTCTCCAGCGTGCCCGAAAAGCTCACGCCGGTTGACTGCTCGCGAACATCGGTTGCGCCGAACCCGTCCAGCTCGCGAGCCAACAGTTCGCCGAGCCCGCGCGGCGAGCTGGCGCGAAATTGCATCATACGGCCCTGAGATTCAAACAAGCTCTTTCACTGATGATCTCACAGCGACCGTGAAACCCGTGAACTCACACGCCGCCCTTGCGGCTGTCCTCGCTCATTCGGATGAGAAACCGGCGCACTGCTGGTTCCGCATCCTCCGCACTTATAAGGCGCTGCTCTACGAGCATCCGCGCCATATCGCGGATGCTGCGCCGACCATCGATAAGTGCCATTAGATAGGCATGGATGCGAGTTGCAGCAGCCTGCACTTTGAAATAGTCCAACTGCGGGACTGGACGGTCGCCTTGAACGAGCCACTCAGGCATCGTTCCCTCGCCGAGCACTGCCGGCGCCGCGCTCTCCTTGTGGGCACACCATGTGACCACGTTCTCGAGGCGGGCATGGCGGCTCGCCGGCGAGCACATGTACGGGATGCTGTCCTCGGCGACCGCAGGCTCTGCAAAACCTGTTCGCCCGACAATATCGAGTGTCTCCTCGAAGGACAAGCGCAGCGCACGCTCGCCCTGCGAAAATGCCAGTGACCCGAAATTGATCCAGGAACCGCCGGGACGCAGCAGCGCATTGACTCGCGCCGCGAGGTGCGAGAAGTCTTCGCTCACGATATCGATCAGCCATGGCGTCACGACCGTGTCGAAAGCTTCCGCCCGGAAGGGCGCACGCAGCGCATCCGCCGCCACGATGTAGAAACCGGCCCGCACTGGTTCCGGCGCGGCGAGGCTACGCAATATCGCCTGGTCGGCAAGCCTTCGCGGCGCGATGGGGAATTCGTACAGCTCAAGCGGCGCGCCATGCGTCACATCGCGCGCGACGAACAGTAGCAGCGGATTAAAATCAACCGCAACGGTTAGCCGCGGCGCACACTGCATATGCACGTCGTACGCGAGGCGCCCCGACCCTGCGCCCAACACCAACGTGCTGCCCCAGCTCGCGTGATGCTGCGCGACGGAGCGAATAAGTGCGATCGAAGCGTCGTTCTCCGCCGCTCCCCAGGCCCAGTCGCGGTGCAGATTGACATAGTAGTTCGTGAGCCCCTGATCAGTTGGCAAACGTGTCCGCAGGGCAAGATGCGTTTCATACGCGATGTGCGTGGCCGCAAACTCAAGCGGGGCCAGCAGCCGCGTCAGTCGTTGTGCATGATCCTCATGAGCTGCGGCGAGCACTTCCAGCCGCTGGCGCGCCAATGCGCCAAGGTCGCCTGCCAGCTCCGCTCGCAAAGTGCGCACTTCGCGACTGATGGACATTAGTAAGAACTGCAGGCGACCGCGCCACTGAGCGAGCATGTTTTGCGGCTCAGCGAAAAGCCACGGAATATCACCCAACACCGGGTAACCGGCATTACAGCCGACACAAATCCATCCGGCGCGCTGCAACGACAAGCTCGCCCGCATACAACGCGGACAGCGCAACACCGCCGCCAATTCTTCTTGATCCGTCACTCTGCTCTCCCTGTGCCAGACGCGCAGCGATGCTGCCGGTGCGGCGTGCCGCGGTCAACACGTCTGTGAAGGCGGCCGTGATGACAATCGCGGTGATGTTAACCGGCCAGCGACCACCGCAAGCAGCACCCGTACCGCGCTCTCTTCTCCGTGTGTACCGTTACCGTAACGTGCGCGAGTGCGATGGCGGCGGTATCACCCTATATCCGGGGTCTGCTACCGGGAGCTAACGAGCGCGACAGGCTTGATCCTCTGACTCTTGGCCCATTCCGCGCTAAGCTTCGCTCGTGCATTGCGATGTCGCCATGAACGGTCTGATGCATATGATTCGCGCGGCGCTGCCTGACCTACTCTACCCCAGGATGATGACATGCCTCGTACCGTAACTCTGGCCGTCGATCTTCCGGCATCCGCCGCTCGCCTGTATCGCATGTATCTGAATCCGAAAGAGCACGCGGCATTTACGGGAGCGCCGGTCAAAATTGCGGCACGCGCGGGTGCGCCGTTCGCGGCATTCGGCGGCGCACTCTCGGGCACCATCCTGCAGCTCATTCCGGACCGCCTGATCGTGCAGTCGTGGCGCTCGACACAGTTTGCGAAGGCAGATCTCGACTCGACGCTCGTGCTGTCTTTCTGGACTAAAGGCAGAGGGGCTCGCATTGAGCTTACACAGGTCAATGTCGCCGACTCTGACTTCGCCGGCGTCTCGGAAGGCTGGTCAAAGTATTATTGGATTCCGTGGCGGGCGTATCTACAGAGGAAATAGCAAGATTTGGCTCACAGGAGAGTGTCTGCATGATTGCTCCCCTGGTCTAGTCTATCTATGACAATGAAGACACCACGGTTTGAGGGACTCGAGCCGATTGAGACGGCAAGTCGCGATGAGCTGCGCGCATTGCAGCTGCAGAGGCTCAAATGGTCGCTGCATCACACCTATGAGAATGTGGCTCACTACCGGAATAGCTGTGATGCTATGAGCGTACATCCGGGGCAGGTACGCACTCTTGAGGATCTGCCGCGATTCCCGTTCACAACCAAACAAGACTTGCGCGAGCATTATCCCTTCGGCCTATTTGCTGTGCCGCGGGAAAAGATCGCAAGATTGCACGCCTCAAGCGGAACGACCGGCAAGCCGACGGTCGTCGGATACACGACCCGGGACATTGACACTTGGGCAGAACTCGTTGCCCGTTCCATTCGCGCAGCTGGCGGCAAGCCCGGTGACGTCGTGCAAATTGCGTATGGATACGGATTGTTCACGGGCGGCCTCGGGGCGCACTACGGCGCCGAACGCCTCGGTTGCACCGTCATCCCGATCTCTGGCGGCCACACTGAGAAGCAAGTCCAGTTCATTCGCGACCTCAAGCCCAATATCATCATGGTAACCCCTTCATATCTCCTGGTCATCGCGGAGGAATTTAGGCGACAAGGTCTCGACGCGCGTGCAACATCCCTGCGGATTGGAATTCTTGGTGGCGAACCGTGGAGTGAGGCCATGCGCGCTCGCATCGAGTCAGCAATGCATATTGACGCAGTCGACATCTACGGTTTATCGGAGGTCATGGGACCGGGAGTCGCAAGCGAATGCGTAGAGAGCAAGGACGGCCCCGTCATTTGGGAGGATCATTTCTACCCGGAGATCATCGATCCAGAAACCACAGCCGTACTGCCCGACGGCACTCTCGGCGAGCTCGTGCTGACGTCGCTGACTAAGGAAGCACTGCCAATCATCCGTTATCGAACACGTGACCTGACTCGTCTCCTTGCGCCGACGGCGCGCTCAATGCGGCGCATCCAAAAAATAGTCGGCCGCTCGGATGACATGCTGATCATACGCGGCGTAAACGTATATCCCAGTCAGTTTGAAGATCTCATCCTGCAGATCGGAATCTTCGAGCCACATTATTTACTAGAGATCGAGCGGGTGGGCAACCTTGATGCTCTGACACTGCACGTCGAAGTCTGCGCAGGGATCGACAACGGTGCCAGCGACGTAGCCGCCGCTCAACTGGCACACCTCGTCAAAGGCTATATTGGCATCAACGTTGAGGTGAAAATGGGCTCGTGCGGCTCACTATCGCGCTCCTTGGGTAAGGCTCAGCACGTGATGGACAAACGCAAGGACCAGTAGGGACGTGAGCGACGCACAAATTGATAAGGACGATCTCCATGCGCAGGAGCTGGCACAGCGCAGCGCTGACTTCCTCTTCGAGCGCGATGAGATGTCGCGCTCTCTGGGGATTCGGATTGTGCAAATCGGTCCGGGCCGCGCGCGGTTGTCCATGCTTGTGCGCGCAGATATGGTGAACGGCCATGGTGCGTGCCATGGCGGCGTTTTGTTTTCATTGGCCGACAGCACCTTTGCCTTCGCGTGCAATACATATAACGCGATTACGGTCGCAGCGGGCGCCACGATCGATTTTCTTATACCCGCGAAGCAAGGCGACGAGCTGACGGCCGTGGCGCACGAGGTTTGGCGCTCGCGCCGCAGCGGCATATACGATGTTTTTATCCTGAATCAAAGACAGGAGCGTATCGCGCTGTTCCGGGGCCGCTCCCACCAGCTCGAGGGCAAACTCGTCGATAACTAACGCGCGCTCGCGCGGGTCGTCAAGCCAATCGGCACAGTCGCCTCGTCACCGAGCATTTGGATCTCTCCGTCCTGGACGAAACACTGCAGCTGCATGCCCTGCTGAGCCAAGGTTGCGAGTGCTTGCGCATTCTCGGCAGCCAGATCAACTACGGTCAAGTTCTTCGAACGTGCCGCCGTAACACCGCTCTTCTGCCACCAAACGTCTGCACTGCGGCCGCTATACGTATAAACCACCACTTGACGCGCGCGACCGCACGCTTGACGCATTTGTTGTTCATCAGGCTGGCCCACGACGATCCACAGATCGATCGCACCGGTAAGGTCCTTGCGCCACAGATCCGGCTCATCGAATGCCAAGCCTCTCGCAAATTGCAGGGCTTCGTGCGCATGCAGTGAGAACGCCAGCAGCCGCACCATCAAGCGCTCGTCGGTCTCCGACGGATGCCGCGCCAGCGTGAGTGAGTGCGCATTAAAATAATTGCGGTCCATGTCGTTAACCTGCAAATGCGCTTTGAAGATGGTCGGCTTTACGGTCACGAAATCTCCTAAAATCGCTGGGCTGCGGCGCTTGGCGCGATCTGCCTGAAGCATTTCCAGCGCGCGGCGCAGGCCTCCGCTAATGCCTGATCGGCGCTCGCGCAGTCTAAGGCCACCAGCGGGCAATAATCGGACGAAAAAGCAGTTATTTGAACGTCAAAGGCCCCGCGCGAGCGGATTATGTGTCGCGATAGTCATGCGGCGCGGTGATTAGATCTCTACAATGCGCCTCCACTCACAAGCCCGGAAAAGGATGCCAATGTCCCAAATGACCGCATGAAGACGCCCCCAGCCCTGCAACCGTTGATCGACGACGGTATTATCGATGAGGTGATTCGCTCCCTTAAGAGTGGCAAGGAAGCCACGGTTTACGTGGTTAGATCCGGATCAGAGCTGCGCTGTGCAAAAGTCTATCGCGATATGGCGCAACGCAGCTTCCAGCAACGTTCTCAGTATCAGGAGGGACGCAAGGTTCGCGGCAGCCGTCAGACCCGCGCCATCGGTAAGAAGACGCGTTATGGGCGCAAGGAGGAGGAAAGCGCCTGGAAGAACGCCGAAGTCAGCGCCTTATATCAGCTCACTACTGCAGGTGTACGCGTTCCCCGCCCCTACGGATACTTCAATGGCGTTCTTATCATGGAACTCATAACAGATGCCGCCGGGCATTCAGCGCCCCGCTTGGGCGAAGTGGAACTCACTGCCGAGCGAGCGTGCGAATATCACGATTTCCTGATCCAACAAGTCGTCCGGATGCTGTGTGTCGGTATCATCCATGGCGATCTTTCAGAGTACAACGTGCTCGTCGGCAGCGAAGGTCCGGTCATTATCGATCTGCCGCAGGCCGTCAACGCAACCGGCAACAACAGCGCGCTGCCGCTGTTGGAGCGTGACGTGAATAATATCAGAAGCACGCTCGGCCAATATGCACCCAAGCTTTTGGACACGCATTTTGCGCGGGAAATATGGGGCCTGTTCGAAAAGGGTGAGTTGCGTCCTGACAGCAAGCTCACCGGCGTCTTCGTGCGTAATGAAGCTTTGGCCGACGTCGACCGAGTGGTCGTTGCGATCGATGACGCGCGGGAGGAGGCTCTGCGCCGTCAGCGCGGCCGTGACGAAATGGGTGCCTGGGGTGAAAATTAGCGGCAACCGGGACGTGTCTTGAATATGCTCCCAGGCGCGCTCGTTATATTAACTTTGACCTGTCTGGTGAGCCTGACAGGTTTGTTTGTCGCACCGCAGCTCATTGTGCGTTCTCTGTTTCGCCCCTATTGGCTCGTTCGCCGGGCCGAATACACCAGGCTCATCACCTCCGGCTTCGTGCACGCTGACGTCGGACATCTCCTGTTCAATGCCATCACGTTTTATTCGTTCGCTTTCTTGCTGGAGCGGCACATGGGAACGCCGCAGTTCTTGACGCTTTATTTCAGTGGACTGCTATTGGGTAATGTGGGCACCTATTTCAAACACCGCAACGATCCGAATTACGCCTGCCTCGGAGCCTCTGGGGCGATTCTTGCGGTAATGTTTGCTTCGATCATTTACTTTCCGAGCCAGCGTCTAATCATTATTCCTATCCCACTGCCGATTCCTGCGCCGTTATTCGCTCTCGGCTACCTCGCATTCACCTATTACTCGGCCCGGCAGTCGCGAGATAAGATCAATCACGATGCGCACCTGGGTGGCGCGCTCACCGGGCTTGCATTCGTCGCTGTCACCGATCCGGGGGCATATAGGAGTCTATTCGCTACGCTCTTCGCGTGATGCGAACCGCGAGCAGTGCCGGGTGGAATCAGTAAGTCTAGCGTCGCTGCGCGCTCGTAGCGATGAGATAAATACTAACGGTCGCTGGTGCGATACCAAGCAGCTTGCGCAAGTTCGGCGGCTCGTTGAGAAACAACATCCCCCAGACCGCTCTCACGTTATGAGGTGACGCGACGGCTTTCACCACACGCGCACTCGACCGGTGTCGACGTGCACGAAGTCCGACGCTGCATAGTAGCCGACGCCCCCCCGATGCAGGGCGATGGCGAGATCTCGTAACTTGGCGGTCGCAAATCCCCTGAGCCTTATATCTATGGCACGGCCTTCCATGTGCAGACTGTGCTCCGCCACGGCGCTTGACTGACGTCGCAACGCCGCATTGGTTTGTGGTGACCGATACCCGGAGATCACCTCGAAGGGGCCAGCATGGTGCGCTTGGGCCTGCAGATCGAAAAGGATGTCGAGCAGCCCAGGATCAATTGAGTGCACTTCATTGGTGCGAAAATCCCGCAGAAAATGATTGACGTGTTCGAGACTCGGCGCAAGGTAATTACCGTTCTGAAAATAGACTGTCGAGAGCGTCTCGCCGGTGTGAGTGTGCACGAGGGTCAGTGAGCGCCGATCCGGCGGCGCCTCGTCGGCTGTCGCGAGCGGCGCGAGAGCGAATCCGGTAACGCCAAAAAGGAACTGTCGGCGGTCAAGGTGACTCCACACGCGCGATGGGTTGAGCGTGATAAACATGGCTCGTCTATGGCTCGCCTATCGCAGATACGACGCACCGTTCACGTCCAATACCGCACCGGTCAGACTGGCCGGCGCTTCAAGCACGCAGAACGTGACAACGGTTGCAACTTCTTCGGGTGTGGCGACGCGCCCGAGCGGCTGATCCGCCAACACAACCGGATCCTGCACGTGGGCTGCGACGCGCTCCGTGCTGACCCAGCCCGGGGCGACCGCGAACACTTGCACGCCTTTGGACGCAAAGACCTTCGCGAAGGATTGGCCAAACGCATTAATCGCAGCTTTCGAAGCTGAATATGCGGGAGCGGTCGGTTCACCGCGAAATGCAGCGCGTGACGAGATATTGACAATCCGGCCCCCTCCCTGCTCCATCATCGTTCTTGCGGCAAAGAAAGACAGTTGCGCCGGGCCAAGAAAATTGACAGCGAGAGTGCGCTGCACGACCTCGTTCCATTCCGCATATTCCGTCGTCATGGGCGGATGTGCATCGTAAATTCCCGCGTTATTGACGAGTGCGTCGACGCGGCCAAACGCGCCCCTGACCTGCCCCCAGAACGGCTCAATCGCCACCGCATTACTTAAATCAGCGCCGAAGAGTTCGTGGCCGCTGCCTGCAAGTGCACGCCGGGTCGCTTCCGCCCCGACCCTATCGGAGTTGTAGTGCACGGCAACTCGCGCTCCGCGCTGTGCCAGCGACACCGCAATAGCACGACCGATCCCACCCGAAGCTCCAGTAACAAGCACCTGATGCATACTTTAGGCTGCCACGTTCAAGCGCACGTCACAAGGGACGCCAAGCGTCCGCCAGTATAACGCCGGCGCTGAACCTCGCTTGCGCGCATCGCAAGCCCATCATAGTGCTCACGGCTATACCTCGATCTGGCGACCGATTTCCACGACGTTATCGGATGGCAGATTGAAGCGATCGACGGCTTTCACCGCGTTGCGATACAGGAACGCAAACAGCGCTATCCGCCATCGCGACATGCGCGATTTTGTGGACTTGCGCACGATCTGATCACGCGCGCCGAAGTAAACAGCGTTGACGAGATCAATGCTGGGATCAAGGTCCTCGATCTCGGACAGCGCCGCGCACAGATCGGGTATCTCGACGTAACCAAAGCGAATGGATATGTGCCAGATGCCAGCGGCGATCTTCTCAACGCCACAGCGCACTTCGCGGGCAACGCGCGGTGTATCCTCAAAAACGACAGTCACTGTAAGGACGCTACGGTTTAGAGCACCCATATGTTTGACATGGTCGATTAGTAAATACGGCACTTGGCGTGTGGTTCGAGTCAGGAACACCGCTGTGCCGGGGACGCGCGGGATGTGCTCTGTTTGCAGGTTTTCCAAAAAGCGTTCGGGCGTCTCGGGCTTTTGTTCCAGACTGTCACGCACCGAATCAACCCCGGACCGCCAGGTGATCATGATAGAAAATATCACCACGCCGAGTGTCAACGGCAGCCAACCCCCGTCGGCAATCTTCAAAAGATTGGCGCTGAAAAAACCCGTGTCTACGAGCACAAATACACCCGCGACGATGCTCGAGACTACAAGGGGCCAATGCCAGGCCTTGCGCATGGCGTTAAAGAGGAGGCATGTCGTCAGCAGCATAGTTGTCGACACGGCAGTACCGTAGGCCCCGGCAAGCCGATCGGAGCTCTGGAACGCCAGGGTAATTCCCGCAGTCGCCACCATCATCAGCCAATTCACGACTGGTACATAAATCTGACCATACACCTGGTCAGACGTTTGCCGGATGTTGACACCGGGCAGCCAGCCAAGCTGCATGGCTTGGCGCGTCATCGAAAACGAACCGGTGATGATGGCCTGGCTGGCAATGATGGCAGCAATAGTGGCTAACGCCACTAAAGGATAAACAGCCCAGGTCGGTGCGAGCTGGAAGAATGGATTGCCGCCGTTAGTACTCGCGCCGCTCAGGAGTGCGGTCTGACCCGCATAATTCAAGAGCAGCGCCGGAAGAACGATCGCGTACCACGACAATTTGATGGGGCCCTTGCCCAGATGACCCATATCGGCGTAGAGCGCCTCCGCGCCGGTGATGCACAGAAAAACGCCCCCCAGGACGAGAAAGCCAACGGTGCCGCCATGCGTCAAGAAGCCGATCGCGTAGCGCGGGTCAACGGCGCCAAGCACATGCGGATTGTGCGCGATTCCCCCCAGCCCAAGGATTGCTATCACGATGAACCACAGCAGCATGATGGGCCCGAAGGCTCTGCCGATCTTCTCCGTGCCGAACCGCTGCGCGGCAAACAGCGCAATCAGAATTGCAACCGCCGCTGGCATAACAAATGGTTTAAGGACGGGCGTTGCAACATTCACGCCTTCGAGCGCGCTTAACACGGATATCGCGGGCGTGATGACGCCGTCGCCGTAGATGAGCGCAGCGCCGAGCAAACCCATTCCGGTCAGGAACCTTGCGCCGCCGCGCAGGCTGTTCGCCCCAATCAAGGACATCAACGCCAAAATGCCGCCTTCACCATGGTTGTCGGCGCGCATGACAAATACACAATACTTGATCGATACCGTGATTATCAGGGTCCAAATAATGAGCGAGAGAACCCCCAGAGCGCCTGCTGGCGTGAGGCGACCGCCGGTCGCCTGTAGAACCGTCTGTATGGTATAGAGCGGACTCGTTCCGAGGTCGCCGTAGACAATTCCGAGTGCTGTTAATGCAGCCCAATGCGTCGGTCTGCGCAGCTCGGATGACGCAGCTGCGGGTGCAGCGTCGGGCATGAAAAGTACCTATTCCAGAAAAAGGAGAATGCGCTGAGCGTGTTCACGATGATATCGAAATCGCGAGCACGCAGTTGGCCGCTTGCAAGCGAGGTTTGAGGGGGCGCCCACGGCGACGCGGCACCGCAAGCTGGCAGGCCCCAAGTGCCTGGGCCAAAAGGCCCTAGCTGCGCAGGCCTTCGCCAGCCGACGCGACATCAGGTTGCGCGCGTGGGCCATGAATGGACGTAGGACATCGCTTACGCGAAGACAGGGCGTGCACCGATGCACGCAGCACGCGCTTAGGCGCAATATTTAACCGTGAGATCGACACCGGATGTCCTCCTCGCAACGGGGCCGCATTGAAAGCGGCCCCACCTTTATGCGGGCTCACATGCGCACTGTAGAATGCCCTGCCGAAGATGAGCCGGGAGCTTAGTGAAAGATAGTTAATGATCCCTCCAGCTGTGCCTAACCCGCTGAAGTGCATCCTGAACATCAGCCTAGGTGGCTCAATCGGTCAAGGTGGAGATGAGGTCATGAATGCGAATCGCCGACACGCAATTTACGCGTTGCAGATTCTAGTCCCCTTGCTCTGCGCCGCGTTCGGGACGGCTTCCGCCGCCGACGCGCCTGGTACACCTGCGGCGCATCTCGCCACCTCCGCTGGGCACTTGCCGCGTGCGCCGCTTGATCTACGAGTACCCGACTTGCGGCGAGTCATGTCACATCGCGAACTTCTGGCAGAGATGGGCACGAACTCTGATGAGGAGTCGATTGAAGTCGTGGCGGCGCCCACGCTTGTGCCAATGAGCTTCGATGCCGAAGCCCCCTTGGGGATCGTTGACTCGCTCCGCTGGTCGATTGACCATCCAACGCAAATGTGGCGGATTGTCCTTCCCGCGACCGTTACGCCTTAGACGGTAGATCACGAAGCCGCTGGCGGCCCGATCGCGCGGCAGGGGAGGTGCTTTCAAAACCGCAGTGAGAGGCAACTTAACCCGCCATCCATCTTCCGGAATTCGGACATCGGCAGCGCCGCTACGCGGTAACCGCGCGCTGTCAGCGTCGCGAGGAGCTGCGGATAGCCGGCAGCTATCACGATGCAGTCGTTCACCCGAATGCAATTCGCGGCGTAACTTTCCGCCGATGACACGTTGATGAGCTCGTAGCGCTTGAGTGTGTCCCCAAGAAACGCGCCAGAGCTGACCACGAATACTCCATCTCCGAGATACGACAGTCCGGTCTTGAGATGAAGGAGTCCTTTGCTCGCACGTATGTCAATGACAACCGGGTTATGGCCCAGGTCCTTTAGAAACTCCACAAGTTGCCGCGCGCCTTCCGCGTTGGTGCGTCCGGATATCCCGATAATGAAGTCACTATCGACTTCACAAACATCCCCTCCGTCCAAAGTACCCGGCGCCTTGATTTCACGGACTATATCGAAGTATCCATGCAGCGATTCGAGCGTGGCAGTCGCCTCTGCCAGCCGGCTCACCGCTCCGGGACGAGTAACGATGGCTGCCTTAGCGGTCAGAACCGCAGTGTCTTCAATGAAAGTGCTGTCAGGATGTCGCGAGTCTGTGGCCAGTCTTATCAGCTGAAGCCCGCAATCGCGTAGAGTATTACAGTACCGCTCGTGCTGCTCGAGCGCCACCGTGACGTCTGGCTCACCGCCCCCAACTGCGCTCGTAATACCTGCGGCGAAGTTTTCAGCAGGTGGTCTTACAATAGCCCGCGTGAATTGCACGCGCGTGACTCCTATCCGGTGCGGCCTGGCGGTAGCGGATGTTCTCATGCCGTGGCCGCATTAAGCACGGTCCTGCCTATGTAAGAGCTCCGCCGCACGTTTAACGGCAGAATCACGCTCAAAACGAACTCTATCCAGACGCTTTTGCGCCGCGGCCACAATCTCCGGCCGGGCACGCTCCGGACGCCCACAGTCAAATGGAGGTTCAGGGGCGTACTCAATTGCTAGCTGCACCGTCTGCGCGAAGTCGACGCCGGCAATCTCAGCCGTAACCGCAATCGCCATGTCGATGCCCGCCGTGACTCCGCCGCCCGTAATGACATTGCCATCACGTACAATCCGATCAGCACTGGGCTCTACAGCAAACGCCCTCAAGAGATCGCGCCACGCCCAATGGCAAGCCGCCTTCTTGCCGCGCAGCAACCCTGCGGCCGCCAAGAGCAAGGAGCCTGTGCACACGGAGGTGACATACTGTGCCTGTGCACCGAGGCGACGCAGGGCGCCCAGATAGCTTTGGTCGCCAAGCGCCGTTACCGTGCCGAATCCGCCGGGAACACACAGAAGCGCGCAGTCCATGACGTCGTCCAGTCGCGCCACGCCTGCAAACGTGATGCCGCCGTCGCACTGAATGGTGCCGCCTGCGACTGAGGCGAGCGTGCACCGAACACGCGGAAGGCGCGCGAACACCTCGAACGGACCCGTAAAATCCAG
>Ga0302324_100004778_pt1 | contig 29892 bp, 15 predicted proteins | sample Palsa_T0_1_FD_201949 | JGI IMG/M metagenome (GOLD analysis project Ga0302324, IMG submission 201949) | Peat permafrost microbial communities from Stordalen Mire near Abisko, Sweden - Palsa_T0_1 | ecosystem: Environmental > Terrestrial > Soil > Palsa > Peat permafrost | place: Sweden: Abisko...
TGTGAAGGGCGCTCCGGTGGCGGCGGTGATGAGCTACCAGACGTGGCAACACGACTATGCCGGCGAGGCAGCCGTGGTGGGCAGCACTTTCTACGTGAACACGAAACCGGTGACCGTGGTGGGCATAGCGCCGCGGGGCTTCTACGGCGACCGGCTCACCACCACGCCGCCAGATTTCTACCTTCCCATCGAATCGATGCCCCTGCTGGCCAATGTTCCCTACGTGCACGATCCCGATTCCGCCTGGCTCTACATCGTCGGCCGCGTCAAGCCCGGCGTTGCAATGGATCCGCTGCAGCAGAAGCTGAGCGCACTGTTGCGGCAGGCATTCGCGCCAAGCAAGATGTTCTCAACCGAGAAGGGCAAAGTGGCGCTGGCCAAAGCCCATCTGGTGTTGACGCCCGGTGGCGCCGGCATCACCGGATTACAGGAACAATACGCGTCTTCCCTTCTATTGTTGCAGTGGATCGCCGGCGCTGTGCTCCTGATTGCCTGCGCGAATATCGCCAACCTGCTGCTGGTGCGCGGCATGAGCCGCCGCACCGAGATGTCGGTGCGCTCAGCGCTGGGGGCCATGCGCAGCAGGATTGTGCGACAACTCCTTACCGAGAGCGTCTTACTGGCCGGCCTGGGCGGGCTTGCCGGATTGGCGGTCGCGTATCTCGGCACGCGCATGCTTCTCGCCCTGGCGTTTCCAGGCGCGGACAACGTCACCATCCAGGCCAGCCCGTCGCCGGCCGTAATTGGCTTTGCCTTCGCGCTGTCTCTGGCAACTGGCATCCTGTTCGGCGTGGCGCCGGCCTGGATGGCGGCGCAGGCCAGGCCGGCGGATGCGCTGCGCAGCGGCACGCGCACCACATCGGGGGGCGCATCGCTGCTGCAGCGCGGACTCGTGGTGCTGCAGGCGGCCCTGTCGCTGGTGCTGCTGGTGGGCGCGGGTCTCTTCTCGCAAAGCCTGGGCAAGTTGCAAAACTCCGATCTCAAGCTGGACTCGCGCAATCGATACATCGTGCACATCAATCCCCAGGCCGCGGGCTACATGCAGACTCAGGTGGAGGCTCTCTACCGCACCATGGAAGAGCGGTTTCACGCGCTGCCCGGCGTCGTAAAAGTCGGCATCAGCACCTATACGCCGATGGAAGACAATAACTGGGGCAATGGAATCAAGGTGCAGGGCCAGTCGGAGGATGCAAAGGGTGCTTCCTGGGTCAAGGGAAACGCGGAGTACTTCGATTCGGTAGGAACGCGCGTAGTGATGGGGCGCGGATTTGAGGTGCAGGACAATTCAACCGCACCGGCAGTTGCGGTTGTCAACCAGACTTTCGTCAAGAACTTCTTCAAGGACGGCAGCAATCCCATTGGCCGGCGCATGGGCCATCCCGATTCTCCGGGAGACTTCGAGATCGTCGGCGTGGTGGAGGACACGGTCTATACCGCCGTGCAGTGGAAAAACCACAGCATGTATTTCACTCCCATGGTGCAGCGCGTACCGAGCGACAAGGACCCCATCGAGAACGACATATCGCTCTACGCCGGCGCTATCGTAATTGAGACGGCGCGGCCCATGAGCGACATGGAGAAGCTGGCGACGACCACGCTCTCCGGCATCAATCCGAATCTTTCGGTGGTGAAGTTTCAGACATTCGACGAGCAGATTGCAGACCGCTTTACCGAGGACCGGATGATTGCGCGACTGACCGAACTCTTTGGCGCGCTGGCGCTATTGCTGGCCACTATCGGCCTCTACGGCGTCACCGCTTACACTGTGGCGCGGCGCACGCCGGAGATCGGCATTCGCATGGCGCTGGGGGCCGAGCGCGGCGGCCTGGTGGCGATGGTGATGCGCGGGGCTGTGCTGCAAACCGCGATTGGGCTGGCGATCGGAATCCCGATAGCGCTGCTGTGCGTCCGGTATGTGAAGACGCTGCTGTATGACGTCACCAGCGCGGACGCAACCGTGATGGCGGGCGCGATTGTGACGCTGTCGCTGGCGGCGTGCATTGCCGGAATCATTCCAGCGCGCCGCGCGGCTTCCATCAACCCGGTGCAGGCTTTACGGACGGAATGAGGGCCGCGGATGCGCACAGAACCGGCTGAGGCGCGACGGGTAAGATGAAGAAATGGCAGTTATCCGGTTCCGGGCGATCATGTTGCTGGCGCTGGTGCTGGCGTTGCCCTGGGGCAACCGCGCACATGCCTACTCTCTGCTGACGCATGAGCAGCTCATCGATCTCACGTGGAAGGATTCGATCGTTCCGTTGCTGCTCGGCCGCTACCCTGGCCTGACGCCCGCGCAGCTCGACGAAGCGCATGCCTATGCCTACGGCGGCTGCGTGATCCAGGACATCGGCTATTATCCTTTCGGCGACATCTCGTTCTCCAATCTGACCCACTATGTGCGCTCGGGCGACTTCGTCGTCAACCTGTTTCGCAATGCCAACAATGCCGACGAGCTGGCTTTTGCCATCGGTGCGCTCTCGCACTACATCGGCGACTCGGTCGGCCACTCCAGCGCCACCAACCTCGCGGTCCCGGTTGAGTTTCCCAAGCTGCGCGAAAAATACGGTCCGGTCGTGAACTACGCGCAAGGAGCGCACGAGCACGTGCAGACCGAGTTCGCGTTCGACATCGATGAGATCGCGCATCGCCGCGTTGCGCCAATCCACTACCTGCGGCACATCGGCCTCGGCGTGCCCGTGAAGCAGCTGGCGCTGGCGTACTACCAGACGTACGGGATTCGCGAAGACTTCACCGGCAAGCGTGGACGCCGCTTCAACGTCAGCGATTATCGGTTTGCGGTGCGCAGGTTCATTCCACGCATTGCTTACGCCATCACGCTGCTGCATCGCAGCCACGAGCCCCCCGATCCCACCACTCCCGAAGCCATCGAGATGGAGAAGGAGGCGGCACAGGTTGCCATCGACAACGACTGGCAGGCATATCGCCGCAAGCCCGGGATCGGCACTTACACGCTGGCAGGGCTGCTGTTCATTCTGCCCAAAGTGGGGCCACTCAAGATGGTAGCCGTGAAAGGCCCGACGGAGGCCACTGAAGCGGAGTATTCGCATAGCGTGGTTTTGTCCACGGCTGCGCTGCGCCTGGCATTGAGCCGCTTCACCCCGCCCTTAGCGGCTGCGGCAACGGCGCCTGCTTCCGCTGGCGACAAGAAGCCGAAGATTCCTGCCGCGCCCTCGCTGCCGGTGAAGGATGGTGACGGCAATCAGGCGGCCTGGCAGCCCGGCGACGCGCATCACCCGTTGCCCAATCGCGATCTCGACACCGGCCGCGTGGTGCAGCCGGGCGGCTATCGCCTCACTGATTCGACCTACGCCGATCTGCTGCATCGGCTCACGCGCCAGCCAAATGAGCCCATTCCTCCCGGTATCAAGGAAGAAATTCAGGCCTATTACGCCAACCCCGATTTACCCATCACTACGAAGAAGGATCCCGCAAAATGGGCGCAGGTGCAGGCCGATCTGGCCACATTGGCACACATGCCCACCAGCCCCGAGCCGGAGCCCTACCCCACCTACGGCGACGCAGTGGCCGCCGACGACAAGCACGAAACCGGCGCAAAAGAATGAAACGCTCGTTCGATTCCCAACACATGTGAAAATCAGGATTCGCGGTGCCCAGGTATCGAATAATAATTTATTTATGGATTGCAACTTCCGGGTCTGGTGGTTTATTACGGTCACAGCACACCAGACCATCCTATGAAGAACTTCAGATTCACCCCCTCTGCCGCGATTCTTCGATCCAAATCCGATCTAATGCCTGCCTCGCTGCTGTCCGCCTTCCTGTTGTTTTGGTCCGCGGCTGCGATATGCGCCCAGCCGGCGCAGGTCCCCGCGTCGCGGCTGCTGCCGCCTTCGGCCTTGCGCTGCGCCGGCCAGACGGCTCCGCTGTCGGTGGCCGATGCGCAACCGGCTTTCTCCTGGCATGTGGCTGCTGCGTCCGCATCGCTGCGCGGCGTCAGCCAGTCAGCATACGAGATCCGCATCGGCGCACTGGATGCGGGTGCTGTCGCCGGGGCAGCGGTCGATCCGATTCTCTGGTCCAGCGGTGTAGTTCACAGCGGGGCAACTTCCGGAGTCCTGTACGCTGGACCGGCGCTTCAACCGCACCAGTTCTATGCATGGCAGGTGCGTGTGTGGGACGAGGCCGGCCACGCCACCGCGTGGAGCCGAACCGCGCGCTGGGCTCAGGCGCCGATCTGGTGGCGCGTGCGTTGGATTGCCGCGCCAACAGCCGGAATCTCCGAATCGATGCCGCTGTTTCGCAAGGCCTTCACACTGGATGCGCAGGTCGTCCGCGCGGTGCTCTATGCCTCCGGCATGGGGCAGGATGAGCTGCGCATCAACGGGCGTAAAGTCGGCAACGACGAGCTCACGCCCGGCTGGAGCGAATATCGCAAGACCGTTTATTACGACAGTTACGATGTAACGGCGCTGGTGCATGCAGGTGAAAATGCGCTCGGCGTCCTGCTCGGCAACGGCATGTATCGCGTGATCAAGACGCCGGGCCGCTACACCAAATTCGAAGGCAGCTATGGACTGCCCAAGTGCATTGTGCAGCTGCACGTCGAGCTGGCCGGCGGCAAGACAGTCGAACTGGTTTCCGACAGCTCATGGAAGACAGCACCCGGCCCGGTCACTTTCTCGTCGACGTATGGCGGAGAAGATTTCGATGCGCGCCGCGAGCCACAGGGCTGGGATCGGCCCGGCTTTGACGACGGACAGTGGCGAGCTGCGTTGGAAATCGAAGGTCCAGGCGGCGAATTGCAGCCAGAGGTTGCGCCGCCGCTGCGCGTGATGCATACCTACACGCCGCACGCGCCCTCGCAGCCCCGGCCCGGCGTGCTGGTCTACGATCTCGGCCAGAACTTCGCGGGCTGGCCCAGCATTACCGTCGCAGGGCCCGCCGGCGCAACGGTCAAGCTTATTCCCGGAGAACTGCTGAACAAGGATGGAACGGTGTCGCAGCGCAGTTCGGGCGAGCCGCAGTGGTTCGCTTACACCTTGCGCGGGGCAGGGCAGGAGCATTGGCATCCACGCTTCAGCTACTACGGGTTTCGCTATGTGCAGGTAGAAGGCGCGGGGTTGACTCGCTCACCGGAGCGTGCGCAAATCCTGAGCCTGCGCGGGGAGGCGGTCCATTCCTCGTCCGCGGCGACGGGAACGTTCACCTCTTCCGATCAGCTGCTCAATCGCATCCACACGCTGATTCTGCGCGCCATTGAGAACAACTCAGTGAGCCTCTTTACGGATTGCCCGCACCGCGAAAAGCTTGGCTGGCTTGAGGAGACGCATCTGCTCGCGTCGGCCATGCTTTACGATTTCGATTTCGCCGGGCTCTATGCCGCGACGGCGCGCAACATCGCCGACTCCCAGCAGGTGCAGGGCCCCGAGACCGGAAATGTGCCCACCTCCGCGCCGCCTTATAAGGTGGGCAGGGTTGCGGAGATCGCGCCGCAGTATGTGCTCTTCGAGCCGCAGTGGGGCATCTTCGACGATTCGCCGGAATGGGGAAGCGCGGCCGTACTGGCGCCATGGTATGTCTACCAGCGCGATGGCGACCTCGGCTTTCTGGCCGCGCAATACGATGTCATGCGGCTCTACACGGCCTATCTGGGCACGCGCGCCAACCAGGGAATCATCGCCTATGGGCTCGGCGACTGGTACGACATCGGCCCCGACGAGCCGGGCGTCTCCAAGCTCACAACGCCGGGCGTGACAGCCACGGCCATCTACTACCAGGACCTGCGCGTGCTGGAGAGAAGCGCCGCTCTGCTCGGAAAGACCGATGACGCTGCGATGTTTCGCCGCCAGGCCGACGAGGAACGTGCCGCTTTCAATGCGCGCTTCCTCGATACAGCGCGCCACCGCTACGACACCGCAGCCAGACCGCGCAGGCCATGCCGCTGGTGGTGGGCCTCGCGCCGGACAGCGAACGAGCCGCCGTGCTCGATGCGCTCATCGGCGACATTCGCGCTCATGGCAATCACGTCACCGCGGGCGACGTCGGCTTCCACTATGTCGTGGATGCGCTGCTGGACGGCGGCCGCTCCGATGTGCTGCTGGACATGCTGGAACGAACCGACACACCGAGCTACGGATACCAGCTTGCCCAGGGCGCCACCGCGCTTACTGAAGCATGGGATGCCAATCCAGACAGCTCGCAGGATCACTTCATGCTGGGTCACGCGGAGGAGTGGTTCTATCGCGGACTGGGCGGCATCGACATCGATCAATCCGCGCCCGCGCTGCGGAGACTGGTGCTTCGTCCCGTGGTTACGGGCAAGATCGCATGGGTGCGCTGCAGCTACGAGTCAGCGATGGGCCACATCGAGAGCAACTGGCAGCGTGGTCCCACTGAAACCGTGTATGACTTCACGATTCCGGCGAATACGACAGCCACAGTTGAGCTCGATACAGCAAAGCCGGATGAAGTGACCGTGAATGGCGGACGCAATCCTTGGACCCAGAGTGCAAGTGCGCATCGTGTGAAGTTCGTGCTCGGCTCGGGGCACTATATTGTGCGCGCCGCGAATCCGGCTGAGGACAGTGGTCGCGCAGGACACATGTAAGAGAGTCCCGCATGGCCGGATCCGCGCCCATCGGTCCGGGCCCTTAAGATGTCTGCAGGTCGTGCATTGAGAACCAGTAGTACCGGCGCCAGCAGAACATGCAACGCACCGGCCGCAGCGCAAACATGCTCAGCATTCCGTCATAGGAGCGCAGTTCCGCCTGCTTGAACTTGATTGAATTGCAGCGGGGACATTCGTGCCTGATCCAGAGCAGTTGCGGCACCCAGCTTGGCCATTTGCGTGTCGAGAAATCCATTGTGAGGGCGCCTCGCGCCAGTTCGACCGGTTCAGTGCATCAGCGTTGCTCGACGGCGAAAAGGGAAAAGCGCGAGAGGCGTCGAAGAGACTGCTGCTTCGATCATACGCGCCGCGGCTACATCGGTCGCTGGCAGGCCACGGCCGTGTCGTATCCGCTCACGATGGGGAGCGAATGGCGAAACGGGGGAGTGGGCCACCATGTGAATCGTCGGCAGCCTGTCTCATTGAACGAAGCTCGCGCACTATACTTCAATTCCATAGAGGGTTTCTGCAGTGAATTCGAGATGCACCGCAATGAAGATACGATTGCGGCATGGACTGTTCGCAGGCCTGCTGGTCCCCGCGCTTCTCACGTCGTCTTGCCGCTCCGCGCGCCGCATCGCCGTCACGCTCTCTGCCGCGGCGAGCCTGCAGAATGCCATCGTCGAAGTCGAGACAGCTTATCGCCGCGATCATCCAGACGTCGACTTCCGCAACAACTTCGGATCTTCGGGAACCCTGGCCCGCGAGATCGAGCAGGGTGCGCCCGTCGATGCATTTCTCTCCGCAGCCGCCAAACCGATGGACGATCTCGAAGCAAAGGGCTTGATTGTGCCCGAGACGAGGCACGATTTTCTTCGCAACACGCTGGTGCTGATCGCGCCCAAAGACTCATCCCTGCGCAGTTTTGATGACCTTGTCGACAAATCCGTGCGTCTCATTGCGCTGGGCGACCCAGCCAGTGTTCCGGCCGGCCAGTACGGCAAGCAAACGCTCACCGCGCTTCATCTGTGGGACCGGCTCGGTGGAAAGCTGGTGATGGGAAAAGATGTGCGCCAGGTGTTGACGTATGTCGAGACGGGCAACGCGGATGCCGGCCTGGTATACGCCACCGACGCACAGCAATCGGGAAAAGTCCGCGTGGTGGCCACGGCCCCGGATGCGTCTCACGACCCCATCGTCTATCCAGCGGCGGTGATGGCGGGCAGTCAGGCTAGTGAAGCCGCGCGCAGCTTTGTCAGCTATCTCAGCAGTCTTGCTGCGCAGGCCGTCTTCACGAAGCACGGATTTACAATTGCAACACGTGACGCCGCCCTTCGACCCATCGCCGCTGTACATATCGCTGGCCACCACTTGCGCCGCTACCGTGGCAACGTTCTTTCTGGGCATGCTGGCGGCGCGCTCGATGGTCAATGCGCGCGGCAATCTGCGCGCGTGGATCGACGGTGTGTTGACGCTTCCACTGGTGTTGCCGCCAACCGTGGTCGGATTCTTTCTGCTCATGATCTTCGGCCGGCGCAGCTTGATCGGCCACGCGCTCGAGCATATCGGCATCGAGGTCGCATTTTCCTGGCCGGCCACGGTGATCGCCGCCACGGTGGTCGCGTTTCCGCTGATGTATCGCACTTCGCTCGGCGCGTTTGACCAGGTCAATCCCACTCTGCTTGAAGCCGCGCGAACGCTGGGAGCCTCAGAGTGGGTCGTCTTTCGCAGAGTGCTGCTGCCGCTGGCCGCGCCGGGAGTCATCGCCGGCACCGTGCTCTCTTTTGCGCGCGCACTGGGAGAATTCGGCGCCACGCTGATGCTGGCCGGCAACATTCCCGGACGAACGCAGACCATGCCCATCGCCATCTTCTCTGCCGTAGAGAGCGGCGACATGCGGGGCGCACTGCTGTGGGTCGGCCTCATCGTAGTGCTCTCGCTGGCCATCGTCCGCCTGTTGAATATCGAGGGCCGCGCACGCAAGGCGCGCCGCCGGCCACGCACAGCCACACGTGTGCATGAGCCGGCGATGCCTGTGGCGCGTATGCACTTCGATTCCTCCCGTCCGGCCAGGCTCGAGATCGACGTCGACAAAGCACTCGATGTGTTCACGCTGCATGTGAACCACCAGACCGGCCGCGGCGCCGCGGGTTTGCTGGGCGCATCGGGAGCGGGGAAATCGATCACTCTGCGCATGATCGCCGGCGTGGTTACGCCGGACCGCGGACGCATTGTCCTGAACGACCGCGTCCTGTTCGACAGCACCACGAGGACCAATGTTCCCGCCGCGAGGAGAAAAATCGGCGTGGTCTTTCAGGATTACGCGCTCTTCCCCCACCTCACCGTGGAAGACAACGTTGGCTTCGGACTGCGCGCGCTGCATGCCGAAGAGCGCCGCGCGCGTGTCGCCCGGCAGCTTGAGCTGATGCACATCGCCGAACTTGCACAGCGCTTACCCAGGGAGATATCGGGAGGCCAGCGGCAGCGCGTGGCCATCGCACGATGCATGGCAATCGAGCCTGACGCGCTGCTCCTTGACGAGCCGTTTGCCGCGCTCGACCCGCACCTGCGGCGGCAGATGGAAGAGCAGCTTCGCGAAACGCTGGCGGATTACAATGGCGCAGTCATATTTGTTACACATGACATGGAGGAAGCCTTCCGATTTTGCAGCGATCTGCTGGTGCTCGATAACGGCCGCGTGATTGCAAGCGGTCCGAAGCACGAGCTCTTCGAGCGTCCGCGCACGGTGGTTGCGGCGCGTCTCACGGGTTGCAAGAATATCGTTCCCGCTCGGCGGGTGGCGCCCGATCGCATTGCGGTGGACGCGTGGAACTGCGAATTGCATTCCGCTGTTTCGGTGCCCAACATGCTGACGCATCTCGGCTATCGTTCGCATCAGATTGTGCTGGAGCCGCGGCACGATGGGGAGAACCAGTTCCTCTGCTGGCTGGTGAGCACCAGCGAAGCACCGCATGAAATGACGCTTTATCTGCGCCTGCACGCTGCTCCGCAGCCCGGCGATCTGCCCCATCTGCAAGCCGACGTGCCGAAAGATATGTGGCGGGGGTTGAGCTCGCAAGCGCAGCCTTGGCGGCTCATGCTCGATCCCGCCCGCCTGTTGCTGCTGGAGGAATAAGCCCGCTCGACCCTGTCCCATTTTCTTACGGGTGAAGCTGTCACGGATTGCCTCATTTCACGCGATTCATTTCGCTCTGTACGCTGCAAAGCTGGCTTCAATCTCCTCCAGCGTCTTTCCCTTGGTCTCCGGCAAAAAGAATGCAGCAACGATGAAATAGATTGCCGTGAAGCCTGAGAACAGAAAGAACATGGAAGAGTATCCGTACTTGCTGACGAAAGGCAGGAAGATCGCCGCCAGCGTGGTGGAGACGAGCTGGTTGATGACCAGCGCCACGCTCATGCCGTTGGATCGAATGCGCGTGGGCATCAGCTCTGAAAGCGCGAGCCATACGCAAACGCCCGGCCCCACCGCATAGAAGGCCATAAACGCGTAGAGGCCGAGGGCCACCCACCAGCCGTGGCGGCTGTCGGGCACGCGGCCTATCAGCGCTTTCTGAATCTTCAGCGGCGCGGTCTGCGCGGCGTCGAGATTGGCGAACGGGTTCTTGAAGAACGCTTCGACTTTGTTGGCGGGGACACAGCTCTCGCGCGTGATTTGAATCGGCGCCGCGCCAGCATCGTCGGAACGCACGTAGCTTGTGGCCGCGGTGAAATCGCCATAGGAGTAAATGATGGCGAGCGATGCATGCCCGCTCTCGATGCGGCTTGCTGCGGCGCCCTCGGCGGCCAGCAGGCGTCCGGCCTCTGCTACGTCAAATCGCATCGTGAGTTCCTGGTTCTGTCCGACCATGGGCTGGACAAGGTCGCGCGCATCCACGCCGTCGCGTTCCGTGCGGAGAAAGAGAACGCCCACCGTCACCAGCGAAACGATGATGCCGCTGGTGCCGAGAATCAGCAGGAACCTGCGCCCCTTGCGGTCCACCAGCATCATTCCCACCGCAGTCATCGCGAAATTCATCATCGTGAGAAAGACGTAACCCCAGTGCGCGTGAAGGTCGGAGAGCCCACTCTGCAACAGGATCGACGTGTTGTAGATGATGACCGAGTTGATGCCGGTGGCTGTGTTGCAGGAGAGAATCACGCAGGCCAGCAGGAACGGGATCACGTATTTGCGTCGCAGCAGCGAGTCCCGAATCTTGCCGGAAAAGCCTTGCGCCGCGGCCGCCGCGGTATGCGCCGTTGCTTCCATCTCTTCAAGCTCCAGTGCAGCCTGCTGCGGAGTCCGCGAGCGAAGCAGAGCGGCATGAGCGCGCTGTTTTTCACCACGCCGAAAGAGCCATCGCGGAGATTCCGTGACGAAGAGGCTTCCCAGCACAAACAGAACGCCAGGCGGCAGGGAGACCCAGAAGATGCGCCGCCACGCCTGATCTTTGAAGTGGAGAAGGGCTTCCGGCCCCGCTGTTTGTGCCACCACTCCGACCCGATAGCTGTAAAAGATGCCGACGAGTGCCGCGGCAAAGATACCCAGTGTGAGAAGCAGCTGAAAAATCCCTGTGCCTTTGCCACGGCTTGAGGCTGCAAGGCATTCGGCCAGATAGAGCGGCACCACCACGCCGATCAGCCCGGCGCTTACGCCCTGCAGCAAACGGCCGAAGAACAACGGTTCATACCCATGCGAGAGCGCAATCACCGGAATGCTTAGAATGAACGAGATACCACTGAGGATCATCAGCGGCTTTCGGCCCATCCAATCGGCCAGCACGCCCGCAAACAGCGTCGAAATCACGCTTCCCAGCAGCACTGCAGCGGCCACGATCGACAGTTGAGCGGGGGTGAGGCGCGAGGTCGCTTCAAGATAAGGCAATGCCCCGCCGATAATGCCCACGTCCACGCCATAGAGCAAGCCGCCCAGGCCCGCGACCAGCAGCAGAAATGCGTTGTAGCCGCGCTTTCCGCTGTGATCGGAGGATGCGGCGATGTGAATGGAACCAGCGGCGTTCATTGCCATGAATGCAATCCCCTTGGGTGCTGAGAGTTTCCGAGTGAGACAGACGATCCCTATTTCGAGCGCGCAGAGCGCCGCGGCGGCAGGCGAAACACTGCAGGGTCAAGTCTATAATGTTCGCTTGGAATTCAGCGGGGCCGGCTTATTGAATGGATTGGGTCAGTCGTTCTTCTGGTTCCCGGCCTGTGGCTGCGGCGCATCGCCGGCCAGGCTCAGCCCATGTTCGGCAAGCACCGCCGCAATCTTCTGGAACATGGCCGCCGGCCCTTCTACCTTGCTGATAAAGAGATCGGCATATACGGCGTCGGCGGGGATTTCATTCACACCGGAGATCAGGATCACCGGCAGGCCAGCCCGCGTTTGCTTAATGCTCTTGGCCAGTTCGGTTCCGGTTCCACCGGGCATCAACTGATCGGTTAGCACAAGGTCTACATGCTCGGCATCGAGAACACGCAGTGCGTCCGCAATTGAGCTGGCGGTCGCCACCTTGTATCCCTGCTTTTCAAGCACCAGCTTCCGCAGGGCGAGTGGAAGCTGTTCGTCGTCAACGCAGAGAATGACCGGCTTATGTTTGTCCAAGCGGAACTCTCGCTATCTCATCGGCCACTGCAAGGCCGGTGCCCGCAATCACCTTGGCAGTGGGCCCGGCGCCGGGAAGTCTAACACGAAACGCCGTCAAGTTGCCGCCCTTGAAGGGAATGCTGCGGAACTGAATCGTTCCATCGTACTTCTGAATAATACCCTTGCTGATCCACAATCCCAATCCGGTGCCCTTGCTGGATTTGGTGGTGAAAAAAGGTTCGAACAAGTGCTTGGCGTGCTCGGGGCGAACGCCGGCTCCGGTGTCGCAGACCGAGATGACCAGGTCGGTGCGCCCCACCCGCTCGTTCCAGCGGTCTCCCATGCGAATGCGCAGCCGCCCGCCGTCGGGCATGGCCTGGACGGCGTTGCCGATGAGATTGAAAAACACCTGCCGCAACTCGACGGGAAAGCCCCGCACCGTGCTGTTGCTCAAATATTTCTTGTCGAGAACGATGCGGCCAAGCTGCAGCTGCCGCATTTGCAGTTGCAATACTTCGTCCAGCAGGCCGGCCACCGATACATCTACCGGGTGCTGCGACTCGCGATAGAATCCCAGCGTTTGCTTGGTGATATGGCACACCCTTGCCAGCTCTTCCTCGCCCAGTTGCGCATAGTAGCGCGCCTCCTCGTCGAGCGAGGGATGATTGCGCAGCAGGTAGAAGGCGTTTGTGATGGCCTCAAGAGGGTTGTTGATCTCATGCGCGATGATGCCCGCCACGCGGCCCATGGCAGCCAGCTTTTCAGTGCGGCGCAGCGCTTCTTCGGCGCGGGTTTGGGCGGTGATGTCGCGGTTGATCTCAAGGATCGATCCCGCTTCCTTCTTGAATACCTGGCGGCTGGCCACAATCACTTCGCGGCCGTCGCGCGTCTTCTGGATCAGGTTGCCATGCCATCTGCCTTCGTTGATGAGCGCCGACTCGACATTGGCCGCGCCGACAGGGAATTCCGTCTCGAGCACCTGGTGCGCAGGCTTGCCTGCCACCTCGTGCCGCTCCCAACCGTAGAGCGCCTCGGCGCCGGCGTTCCAGTACTGCACCACGCCCGCGGGGTCGCGAACCAGGATGGCTTCCGATGCAAGCTCCAGAAGGTCGGCGCGCTCGCGCAGCAGGTCTTCCATCCGCTTGCGATCGCTCACATCGAAGAATGCACCCACCGCGCCGCGCACTTCTCCCTCGGCGTCGAAGAGCGGGCTCGCGCTCCCCAGGACCTGGATCGATTTCCCGTCGGCGCGACGCATCTCCCACTCCGTGGTCGGCACTGGCTTGCGCGCCGCAATCGAGCGCTGCATCGGCAACTCGTCCTTCGTCAGCAGTCGGCCGTCCTGGTAGAAATCGTAGGCGCTTCCGCCGGTCCGGTCGAGGCTGCGGGCCAGGTCGATGCCCGGGTCCACCCCAAGCAGGTTACTCAATGCCTGGTTTGGTGTGACGCTGCTGCAAACGGGATCGTGAGCCACGGCCACGCCCACCGGCAGCACCTGCATGATTGTCTCGAGCTCGGCCACGCGCTGCTCAAGCTGCGCATTGAGCTGCTTGATTTTCTCTTCGGCGGCAATCTGTCCGCTGATGTCGGTGCTGGTGCCGAACCAGCGCGCCACCTTCCCCTCGGAATCGCGGATAGGCACGGAGCGCGAAAGAAACCAGCGGTACTGCCCATCTTTGCCGAGGATCGGATACGTATCTTCCCACGGATCGCCCGTCTCCCAGGAGTGCCAGCTGCCGGCAACGACGCGGTCGTGATGATCGGGATGGAGCAGTTTGTTTGAGCGCACATCCTGCGTGTCTTCAAGCGATGCGCCGGTGTAGTCGTACCAGCGGTCGTTGTACCAGAACACATGCCCGTCCGCGTCGGCCATCCAGGCCAACTGCGGAATGGAGTTGGCCAGCGTGCGAAACTGCCGTTCGCTCTCCTGCAGCTGGCGCGTCCGCTGTTCCACGCGCTGCTCGAGTTCGCGATTTAGATTTTCGAGTTCGCGGCTCTTGCGGTGCAGTTCGGCAAACACGCCCACCTTGGCGCGCAACACTTCAGGCACAACCGGCACTGAGATATAGTCCACGGCGCCGCTCTGATAGCCCTTGATCCGATCCAGGTCCGTCATGCGCACGGCGGAGATAAACAGGATCGCGGTCTTTTGAAAGCGGGGATGCTGGCGCATCATGTCTGCCATCTCAAAGCCGTTGATCTCCGGCATGCTCACGTCCAGCAGCACCACGGCCACGTCGTGCTTGAGCAGCAACTCGAGGCCCTCGCGCCCGGAACGAGCCTTGATCAGGTTGGCGTCCAGGCCGGCAAGGATCGCCTCATAGCTGAGGAGCTTTGCCGGCTGGTCGTCGACCATCAGGATGTTGACTTTCTGGTTCTCGTTCACCTGCACCCCCTGATGCATTCATCTTGCTGTGGTGTTGCGGGCCCTCGCGACATCGGGGTTCACGTATTTGCCGGCTTAACGGTGCAGCCACATGCGCAGAGCCGACAGCAACTGCTCGGTGTTGACGGGCTTCGCCAGGTACTCCGACGCGCCGGCCTCCAGGCATTTCTCGCGATCGCCCTTCATCGCCTTGGCAGTGAGCGCGATGATGGGCAGCCGGCGAAACTTCGCGTTTTGCCGGATCACCTGCATCGTCTCGTAGCCATCCATCTCCGGCATCATGATGTCCATCAGCACGATGCCCAGGTCCGGTGTCTTCTCGATGGTTTCGATGGCTTCGCGCCCCGTGCCCGCGGTAAGCACAGTCATGCCGCGCCGCTCAAGCACGCTGCTGAGAGCGAAGATGTTGCGCACGTCGTCGTCGACGATGAGCACCTGCTTGCCCACCAGCGCCTCGTCGGAGCGATGCAGGCGATCGAGCATGTTCTGCTTTTCGCGCGGCAGATCGGCCACCACGCGATGCAGGAACAGCGCCGTCTCATCCAGCAGCCGCTCCGGCGATTCAACGTCCTTCACAATTACGCTGCGCGCCAGCGTGTGCAGCCGCGCGTCTTCCTCCGGCGAGAGATCCTTGCCAGTGAATACCACAACGGGCATTTCGCACAGGGACGGAGTGTCGCGCAACCGCTCCAGCACCTCGAAGCCGCTCATGTCCGGCAGGCGCAGATCGAGCACCAGGCAATCGAAGGGTTCCTGATTCACTGCTTCCAGCGCTTCCGCGCCGGTGTCGACGATGGTTACATCGATGTCGTCGTAGCCCAGCAGCGCCTCGATGCTGACCTGCTGCGAGGGCTCGTCCTCCACCACCAGCAACCGCTTGCGGCGCGGGCTTGCGTAAGTCTTGATGCGCGTGATCGCCGCGTTGAGGCCCTCCGTGGTGGTCGGCTTGGTGACAAACGAGAACGCTCCGCGCGACAGGCCATGGTGCCAATCCTCGTCGAGCGTAAGCATCTGCACAGGAATGTGGCGCGTGCCCGGATCCTGCTTCAGATGGTTCAGCACCGTCCAGCCCAGCATGTCGGGCAGGAACACATCGAGCGAGATCGCCGTCGGCCTGAACTCCCGCGCCAGCGCCAATGCCTCGGCCCCTGTGGCCGCGTGCAGCACCTTGAAGCCGCTGTCGCGCGACAGGTCGCAGATCAAACGCGCGTAGTGCACGTCGTCCTCCACGATCAGAAGCGTCTGGTCTCCGGATTCAAGAGTGTTGCGATCGTCGTCAACACGCTCCGGCAGGTGCTCGACCGTGCTGACGCTCGGGACCGGCAGGAACGACACCGGCCGGGAGTGCGTCTCTCCGCGCACCGAGTTGGTCGCGGTAGAGGGTCCCACGTATGTCTGCGGCAGGTAGAGCGTGAACGTGCTGCCCTTGCCCGGCGTGCTGCTCAACTGAATTTCTCCGCCCAGCAGGCTGGCCAGTTCGCGGCTGATGGCCAGGCCCAGTCCGGTTCCGCCGTACTTGCGGCTGGTGCCTGCGTCCGCTTGCTGGAAGGCCTCGAAGATGATGCGCTGTTTGTCGGTCGGAATACCGATGCCGGTATCTGTCACCGAGAATGCCACCACTGAGCCGCTGGCGCTGAGGATGGGATGATCCTGTGTCCAGCCGCCTGTTGCCAGCGCAACGGAGAGCTGCACCCGGCCCTGCTCCGTGAATTTGAATGCGTTCGACAGCAGGTTTTTGAGCACCTGCTGCAGGCGCTTGGAGTCGGTGACCAGGCTGCGCGTGAGCCGTGAGTCGGTGTTGACCTCGAACGACAGCTTGCGGTTGTCGGCCTCATGGCGGAACGGCCGCGCCACCATCTCGATGAGGCTGTTGAAGAATACCTCTTCAGCCTCGACCGACACCGTGCCCGACTCGATCTTCGAAAGGTCGAGAATGTCGCTGATCAGGTTGAGCAGATCGGTGCCCGCGCCGTGAATGGTGCGCGCAAATTCGACCTGCTTGCCGCTCAGGTTTCCGTCCGGGTTCTCGGCGAGCTGCTGGCCAAGAACCAGGATGCTGTTCAGCGGTGTACGCAGCTCGTGCGACATGTTGGCGAGGAATTCCGATTTGTACTTCGAAGTGAGTGCGAGTTCCTTGGCTTTTTCCTCCAGAGCGCCGCGGGCCTGTTCGATCTCCTGGTTCTTGCGTTCCACTTCGGCGTTCTGCTCGGCCAGCTGCTGCGCCTTTTGCGCCAGCTGCTCGTTGGTCTGCTGCAGTTCCTTCTGCTGCGTCTGCAATTCGGTGGCCAGCTGCTGCGACTGCTTGAGCAGGCCCTCGGTCTGCATCGTGGCTTCAATGCTGTTCAGCACGATCCCGATCGAAGATGTGAGCTGTTCAAGGAACGCCAGCTGCGACAATGTGAACGTGCTCAGGCTGGCCAGTTCGATCACCGCCTTCACGCGGTCCTCAAACAGCACCGGCAGCACAATCACGTTGCGCGGAATCGCCTCGAAAAGGCCGGAGCGAATCGGTGTGCTGTGGTTGGGCAGGTCCGTGATCAGCATGCGGCGCTTCTCTGCGGCGCACTGTCCGATCAGCCCCTCGCCAATCTTGATGCGCTCGAGAGTACCGTCGGCCGTGCTCGCATAGGCTGACAGCAGCACCATGCTGGTCGACTCTTCCGACTCCATCTGGTAGAGCACGCCCTGCTGCGCATTCACCAGCGGGGCAAGCTCCGACAGCAGCATGCGGCCCACCGTGGTGAGATCGCGCTGGCCCTGCAACATGCCGGTGAATCGCGCCAGGTTGGTCTTCAGCCAGTCCTGCTCCGTGTTGCGGTCCGTGGTCAGCCGCAGGTTGTCGATCATGGTGTTCAGGTTGTCCTTGAGGTCGGCCACTTCGCCGCTGGCTTCCACTTGAATGGACCGCGTCAAATCGCCCTTGGTCACGGCCGTGGCCACCTCCGCGATGGCGCGAACCTGGTTGGTGAGGTTGTCGGCCAGCAGGTTCACGTTGCCGGTCAAGTCCTTCCACGTGCCGGATGCGCCGGGCACGTTGGCCTGGCCGCCAAGCCGGCCTTCCACGCCCACTTCGCGTGCCACGGTGGTTACCTGGTCGGCAAACGTGGCCAGCGTGTTGGTCATGTTGTTGATGGTCTCGGCCAGCGCGGCCACTTCGCCCTTCGCGTTCACGGTGAGCTTCTTGGTGAGCTCGCCGTTGGCCACGGCGGTCACCACCTTCACAATGCCGCGGACTTGTTCCGTGAGGTTCGCAGCCATCACGTTCACGTTGTCGGTAAGATCCTTCCACGTGCCGGCCACGCCGGGCACCTGCGCCTGGCCGCCCAGCTTGCCTTCCGTTCCCACTTCGCGCGCCACGCGGGTAACTTCAGCGGCGAATGCATTGAGCTGGTCCACCATGGTGTTGATGGTGTTTTTCAGCTCGAGAATTTCGCCCTTCACGTCCACCGTAATTTTGCGCGACAAGTCGCCGCGCGCCACGGCCGTTGTGACTTCGGCGATGTTTCTCACCTGGCCCGTAAGGTTGCCGGCCATGGCGTTCACCGAGTCGGTAAGATCCTTCCACGTACCGGCGACGCCGGGCACGTTGGCCTGACCGCCGAGCCGGCCTTCCGATCCCACCTCGCGGGCCACGCGCGTCACTTCGGCGGCGAACGAGCGAAGCTGCTCGACCATTGTGTTCAGCGTTTCCTTGAGCTGCAGGATTTCGCCGCGCACGTCCACGGTGATCTTCTTGGAAAGATCGCCGTTGGCAATAGCCGTCGCCACTTCGGCGATGTTTCTCACCTGGCCCGTCAGGTTCGAGGCCATGAAGTTGACGTTGTCGGTCAAATCCTTCCACGTTCCGGCCACGCCCGGCACCTGCGCCTGTCCGCCGAGCTTGCCGTCGGTGCCCACTTCGCGGGCCACGCGCGTCACTTCGCCGGCAAATCCGTTGAGCTGATCCACCATGGTATTGATGGTGTTCTTCAACTCGAGAATTTCGCCTTTCACGTCCACCGTGATCTTGCGCGACAAGTCGCCGCGCGCCACGGCCGTTGTGACTTCGGCAATGTTTCTCACCTGGCCGGTAAGGTTGCCGGCCATCGAGTTCACCGAGTCGGTCAAGTCCTTCCACGTTCCAGCCACGCCGGGCACGTTGGCCTGGCCGCCGAGTCTGCCTTCGGTGCCCACTTCGCGGGCCACGCGCGTCACTTCACCGGCGAACGCGTTCAGCTGGTCCACCATGGTGTTGATGGTTTCCTTGAGCAGGAGGATTTCGCCGCTCACGTTCACCGTGATCTTCTTCGACAAGTCGCCGCTCGCAATCGCGGTTGACACTTCCGCGATGTTTCTCACCTGGCCCGTGAGGTTCGAGGCCATCGAGTTCACCGAGTCGGTGAGATCTTTCCACGTACCGGCGACGCCGGGCACCTGCGCCTGCCCGCCCAGTTTGCCGTCGGTTCCCACTTCGCGGGCCACACGAGTCACTTCAGCCGCAAACGCTCGCAACTGATCAACCATGGTGTTGATGGTGTCTTTAAGCTCGAGAATTTCGCCGCGCACGTCCACCGTAATCTTGCGCGACAGATCGCCTCGAGCCACGGCCGTTGCCACCTCGGCAATGTTTCTCACCTGCGCGGTCAGGTTGCCGGCCATGAAGTTGACCGAGTCGGTCAAATCCTTCCACGTCCCGGCCACGCCCGACACCTGCGCCTGCCCGCCCAGCTTGCCTTCCGTGCCCACCTCGCGGGCCACGCGCGTCACTTCGCCGGCGAACGCGTTCAGCTGGTCGACCATGGTGTTGATGGTGTTCTTGAGCTCGAGAATTTCGCCCTTCACATCTACCGTGATCTTGCGCGAAAGGTCGCCGCGGGCCACGGCCGTCGTCACTTCGGCAATATTTCTCACCTGGCCCGTAAGGTTTCCGGCCATCGAGTTCACCGAATCGGTAAGATCCTTCCACGTTCCAGCCACGCCTGGCACGTTGGCCTGGCCGCCGAGTCTGCCTTCCGTTCCCACTTCGCGCGCCACGCGCGTCACTTCCCCGGCGAACCGGTTCAGCTGGTCCACCATCGTATTGAGCGTTTCTTTGAGCTGCAGGATTTCGCCGCGCACGTCTACCGTGATCTTGCGCGACAAGTCGCCATTGGCAATGGCTGTCGCCACTTCTGCGATATTTCTCACCTGGCCTGTAAGGTTCGAGGCCATGAAGTTGACGTTGTCGGTCAAATCCTTCCACGTGCCGCCCACACCGGGCACCTGCGCCTGGCCGCCCAGCTTGCCTTCCGTTCCCACTTCGCGGGCCACGCGCGTCACTTCGCCGGCAAACGCGTTCAGCTGATCCACCATGGTGTTGATGGTGTCTTTCAGCTCCAGGATTTCGCCCTTCACGTCCACCGTGATCTTGCGGGACAAGTCGCCGCGGGCCACGGCCGTGGTCACCTCGGCGATGTTCCTCACCTGCGCCGTCAGGTTGCCGGCCATGGCGTTCACTGAGTCGGTCAAATCCTTCCACGTACCGGCCACGCCCGGCACCACGGCCTGGCCGCCCAGCTTGCCGTCGGTGCCAACTTCGCGGGCCACGCGCGTCACTTCGGATGCAAACGATCGCAGCTGGTCAACCATGGTGTTGATGGCTTCTTTAAGCTGCAGAATCTCGCCGCGCACGTCCACCGTGATCTTGCGCGAAAGGTCGCCGCTGGCCACGGCTGTCGCCACCTCGGCGATGTTGCGTACCTGGCCGGTCAGGTTGCTGGCCATCGAGTTCACTGAATCGGTGAGATCCTTCCACGTGCCGGCCACGCCGGGCACCTGCGCCTGCCCACCCAGCTTGCCGTCGGTGCCCACTTCGCGGGCCACGCGCGTCACCTCAGCGGTAAACACGCCCAGCTGCTGGATCATGGTGTTCACGATCTTGGCCGAGCGCAGGAATTCGCCCTCGAGCGGCCGGCCGTCCACGTCCAGCCGGACCGTCTGCGTCAGATTTCCCTGGGCCACAGCCGCAATGGCGCGCGTTACCTCAGTGGTCGGCCGCAGCAGGTCCTCGGTCAATGTGTTGACCGAAACCTCCATCTCTCCCCACGCGCCGCGCAACTGCTGGAAGCGGATGCGCTCGCGCGTCTTGCCCTCTTTGCCGATGGCTACGCCGACGCGTTTCAACTCGCGCGCCATCTGCTCATTGGCGGCGATGATGTCGTTGAACGTGTCGGCGATCTTCCCCTCGATGCCGGTCCACGCTACGGGCAGCCGCACCGAGAAATCGCCGTCCCGCATGGTTTGCAGGGCGCCCAGGATTTCGGCCAGGGCAACCGGCGGCAACATTCCGTGGCCATTGTTCGAGTGGCCGTTTGTCGATGGGGCAGCAAGAGCTGATTCCGCGACCTCCGAGGCGACGGCAACGCCCCCATTCCCTTCGGAACGGGACGAAGCCTCGACGCCGGCTCTGGCGTGAGGGACTTTTTTCATGGTGTTGACTCCTAGAAAGACCGTATTCTCTTGGGGAAGAGAGGTTTACCCGTCCCGGCATCGTGGAAATCCTGCCTGAAAGCGGTCATCGAAAGGCAGTATCTGTCGTCGGATGCAAACAAGTAAGGGCGAGATGTGAGATGCGGTTGCCTGAGGAAGAGTTGTATAGAATTGCTCACTTTTGTATCCAGGCAACATCTGGTTTGATCTGTTGAAAACGCCAGACCGGTAGCGCTATCGCAGATTGCGATGGCCCTCACACGCTCGCCCCACCACGGTTGTTGACCCTGGGAACGAATTGGGTGCCCCAGGAACCTTTTGCAAAATTCCATTGAGACCGCAAGAAGTGTCAGGGCACGACTTCAGTCGTGCCGAAAACGCAACGAAATCATGCCGGGCTTTAGCCCCTGCGGTTCTTTGTTTTTACTATTTGCAATCACGCAGCGGCTAAAGCCGGAATCTAAATTGGGCATTTGCGGCACGACTGAAGCCGTGCCCTGACACCGTTCGCAGCCTGACGGTAGTTTTGCAAGAGGCTCCAGGTCTCAATTTCTGAGACCTGGGATTGCGGCCGTCTCAGTCGGTAAGACCACTGCCGGGGCTCATGCGATCTTCCGCAGCTTGCTCACCCGGCCCACTTCCACCCACTCCACCACGAAAATATTGCCGGCATGATCGAAGCAGGCGCCATGCGGGCACACGAATTTGCCCGGCGTGAAGCGATCGCGCGTCAGCTTGCGAGTGGCCATGTAGTCGGTCGATGAGTCGTCGCCCAGGTTCTCAATGATCTGGTTGTTCCGGTCCATTAGCGTCACGCGCGCAAACAGATCGGGCACCACCATATCGCCATTCTTGTAGATATTGAAGTGGCACGGCGCATTGGTCCCATAGAGAAAATCGATGTGCTTTCCCTCGAGGGTAAAGCGCTGAATGCGCTTGTTGCTGCGGTCGGCAATGTTAAGGATCGGCTCCGGCCCCCGGCTGTCGAGAATGATGCCATGGGGGCAGGCCAGCTGCCCCGCATCTTTGCCCGGTCCGCCGAAGGTGCGCAGATATTCGCCCTTGCTGTTGTATTGGTTGACGTAACTCGATCCGTAGCCATCGCCCACGTAGATGTCTCCGTTGGGCGCCACCGCAAGGTTTGTGGGGCTGTACTTGATCGGCTTGCCGTCAGGGCCTGGTTTGGAGTAGGGCTCAGCCTCCTTGGGATATCCCAGCGTAAACACCTCTTCGCCGTCGAGCGTCGTCTTCACCATCAGGCCCCGCTGCGTGTCGCACAGATAGAGAAACTCTGTGCTGCCTTCCTTGCGAATGTAGAGCCCGTGCGCGCCGCCGCGAAACTCCTTGCCCCAGCTCTTCACAAATTTTCCGTTGTGATCGAAGACCACCATGCTGTCCGGCTTCTCGCTGGTTGCATACACCGTGTGATGAATGTAGATGTGACCCTGCGAGTCCTCGCACACGCCGTGCGTATTGCCGTATTGAATGCCGGCAGGCAGATCGCCCCAGTCGTGCGTAACTTCATATACGTGGTCTCCGGACCCGAGAACAGGTTTGTTGCTGCCTGACTTGTTCGCGGCTCCGAGGATCAGCGGCGCAACGAACCCGGTTCCGACCTGAGCGAGAAATGCGCGGCGTGTCACGGCCATGTTTGTCTTCCTCCTGGGGAAATCCTCGTATCGCTCGGCGCAATCCAGCCGATGTTCGCGCGGTCCGTCGTACGGAATCCTAGTCCCGTGCGCCATCGGCAGTCCAGCATTTTCAAAAGTTGGCGGCAAATTGTTGCGGCCCTCGGCCGTCCCGGTGGATGAGCAGCCTCAGTAGGCCGGAGGCGTGTGCTTGTCGTATGCCTCGCCGAATTTATTCAGGTGATCGGAGAGCATGTTGGGGGCCACATGAATGGAGATGACGCCGAGGTCGGCGATGCCGCCTTCGGGGATGGTCACTTTGCGTGTCAGGAGCTTCATCGCTTCGGGTGAGGTGGCTTCCGACCATACCTGGAGCGTATAGCTTCCCGGCGGTACACCAGTCAAGGAAATCTCTCCCCGCTCATTGGCGGAGCCGTAATACGGGGTGTCAAGCGTAAGGATGACGGCGCTCATCTCAGGATGGATATTGCAGAAGATATACGATACGCCCACGCGGTTAAAGACCACGCTTCGCGTCTGGCCCGCCTGGTACAGTCCCAGGTCGAATCGGCGCCCGTTGAAAAACGAAAATACATTGTGGAAGAAGGGATCTTTGTTGGGAAATGAAACTGTGCTTCCGACCGGCATCACCAGCATGTGCGGCATAAACATCTTGTCGTGTTGAACCATCGTGAAACTCTGCGGCGCGGGCGGCTGGGCCAACTTTTCAGCGGGAGTCAGCCAGATCACGGTCTGCGTCTTCCTCCCGGACATTCCACCGCTCGTCTTTCCCGAGGCATCGTCAAATCGCACATGCGCCACCACCAGAGGCGGACTTGCACTGGCTGCAAGCTGCGCGGCAGCGAGCACGTACAGAAGACCCACCCTGCGCATTGGGCTCAAAACTCGTATCCCGCCGCCATGCCGATTATCTGTGCCGTGTTCGCCGCCGAGACGATTTGCCATGACTCCAGTTTCCGATATTCGAGCGACAGAAGGAAAGACGCACGCGGACGAAATATCGCATTGCCCAGGAACGTGCGGTTGCGGGCCAGGCCGCTATAAGGGTTCGCCAATGAGATGCCGCTGGCACGCAGCTGCGCCGCCGTATCATTGTCCTGGCCAAATGCGCCATTGAACTCGAGCAGGGAATTGAGATGAAACTTCAGTTGCGCCCACCCGCCTGCGTCATGCAGTCCAACCGCCTTCGCCTGTGCGGCATAGCTTCCGTTGTAATCGTACGCCGTGCCGATATCTTTGAATGCGCCCCCGCCCAGTCCGCCCAGCGCCTGCCCTTTGTAGGCTTCTCCTGAGAGCGTGAATCTTGCCGGCAGCATCACATGCCAATCCGCCAGCGCCGCCCACGCGTTGACGTTTCCACTCTGGCCGTAATTGTGCTTGCTGGTGTAGCCATCCACGCCGATGCCGTTCGCGTGGCTCTCTCCCCATGAGTAGCCGGCACGCCCTTCCACGCCCGGGTAGCGGCTGCGCTCTGCCGCGCTGGCCACGCGCACGTACTCGCTTGAATCGGGCCCTGGATCGGGAATGTCCGCGGCTGCCGCGGAGATTTGAATCTGATGCGTGTCGCTCAGGTCGAACTGCTTTTCAGCGGTGATTTGTGGAACCCAGGCCCACAGGTTGCCCGACCACGCCATCGCCGGCTCGCCCACCGATGCATACGAAGTGGGCGAAGACTGCGCAATCAGCAGCCGCTCCAAGCCTGCGTGAACATTGAAGGATTGCCATGCAGTCTCCACGCTTGCGGCCCTCATGCGAACCGTGCCCGCGGTCGAAGTGTAGTCCGCGGTTGACAGTCCGCCGAAGAAATCCATCTGCAGATTTGCATAGGTGTGCGCGCCACCGAACTGCGGCCCTGTTGCATCCAGCGTGATCAGGCTCTGCCTCATGCTGGCTCCCGCGCTGCCGTGCGAAACGCCTGGAGCGCGCGAAACAGCGATCGCAGGCACATCGATGCTATCCACGGCGCCGTCATCTTCAAACGCGTTGAAGAGCACCAGGCCGCCGACTTTGAGGCGATAACGCGAGAGCGATTCCACCTTGGCCTGCTCATGCACCGCGATCTCCGCCTGCTGCACGGATTGCTCCTCGCGCAACTCGGCCACAGCCTGTTGCAGGCTCGCCGCGCCCGCCTGGGCGGACTCGCTCGATTCTGCCCCGACGGCAGGTCGCATGGCCCCCATCTGGTCTTGCAGGATTTTGAGGGCCGCGCGATTCTCTTCCAGCTCGTGCTCGGTTGCATCCAGCTGCCGCTGCATGCGATCGAGCCGCGCAGCCATCTCCTGCGGCTCCTGCGCGCGCAACCGCTGCGCGGACCCGAGCGCCAAGACCATCGGCAGCGCAACCGCCGTTATGCGCAGGACCAGAATGTGAGGATCGTTGATTCTCATCGGGTTCCTCTTTTCAATTCAGGATTCGGTGGCGTGCACGGGCGCTTGTCCCGCAAGTGATTTCGGCAGCACCAGCCGAAATACGGTTCTTCCGGGAGCCGTTTCCTCAAGCCGCACCCACCCGCCGTGTTCGAGAGCGATGTTCGAAGCCAGGGTCAGGCCGATGCCCACGCCGTTTTCCTTGTTGGCGCTGATGAACGGCTCAAACAGCGAGCTGCGTATCTCCGCAGCAACGCCGCCGCCGGAGTCGATCACATCCAGCACCACAAAGTTCTCGGTCTCGGTTGCGGTCAGCTGCACCACCTTGCCGAGGCCGCTCTTTTGCGCGGACTGGCACGCGTTCAACGCCAGGTTGTAGATCGCGCGCTCGATCTTTTTCACGTCTACCAGCGTCTCGCATTCGCCGTCCGAGGTGAACGACACGTCGACCCCGCTGGTTTCAGGATGGCTGCGCAGCAGCGCAATGGCGCGCTCGGCAAGATCGGCCACAGACTCATAGCTTTTGTTGAGCGCGAGGCCCGTGCGGCTGAAGAGCAGCAGCGAATCGATCAGGTCCGTGGTGCCCTGAACGGAAAGCTGAATATCTCTGAGCAGCTCGAACTTGTCGTCGTTGCCGAGATCGCGGCCGGCGAGAAATTCGGCATTCGCATACACCGATGCAAGATAGTGGCGCACGTCGTGCGACACCGAACTGGCCATCTTGCCGATCGTGGCCAGGCGCTCAGCCTCCACCAGGTCTTCCTGTGCCTTGCGGATCTGCCGGCGCATCGTGTCGATGGCATGGCTCAGAGCGCGCACTTCGAGAGCGCCTGAGTTGGGCAGGCGCGCGTCAAAACGTCCCGCACCGAGTGCGCGCATGCTGGCGGCCAGCTCTTCCAGCGGCGCCGTGAGAAGGCGCGCCACTGCCAGCGCCAGCAGTCCGCCAACCGCAAACGCCACCAGCCCGATGCCGATCATGATGTGGTTCAGGCGCGTCTCTTCCGCACGCAAAGCCGCCGTCGACTTTAGCAGAATCATCTCCACCGGCAGGGCCGGATCCGCCGACAACTCGATGCGGTCCAATTGGTATTGCCCGCTGCCGATCTCCACGCTGGAGGGACCCCGGCCCAGCGTGCCGCCCGTCAGCACGGTTGCGAGCGCGGCATCGCCCGGTGCAGTGAGCGAGCTGCCGAGAATGCGGCCGTGCGCATAAAACGCAACGTCGCCGCTGATCGACTGCGCTACTTGCCGCGCCAGCGAACGATCGATGGCCGATCCGACAACAACATAGCCAAGCACGCTGCCCGCGTCGCTGGCTCCGAAATAGATGGGCTGCGCGGCTGTCTCGTAGAGACGCCCATGAACATCGATGTAGGGCGAGCCGCCGGGACTGCGCAGTGCGGCGGCCAGCGCGGCCTTCCCCGCCGCGGCCGCATCTGCGTTGCCGTCCTCGTATACTGAAATCGCATTGCCCGCGGGAGATAGCAGCGCGAACAGATCGGACCCGCCGAGGCGGGCATACCGTCCGCCCGCATTCTCAATGGTGCGCGCGTCCTGCGTGGTCATCAAAGCCTTGAGGCTGGGCTGGTCCGCAAGGAGAATTGCATAGCGGGCCAGCATATCTCTGCGGCTGGTCTCAAGATTGCGAAAGGTCGACGTGGTGTGCAGCAGATCGTCCGCCAGGCCCTGGCGCAGCTCCTGCTCCATGTTGCGCCGCACCACCAGCAGACTGGCCGTGGTGAGCGCCACCGGGATCAGCAGCAGCGGCAGCAGCAGCAGCGTCCTCATGCGCAGGACGGGCATCGCGTCCCTCATGGATGGAACTTGTAGCCCGCGCCATGCACGGTGAGGAAGTGGCGCGGATTGGCGGGATCGGGTTCCAGCTTCTGCCGCAGCTTCAGTATCTGGTTGTCGACGCTGCGCGTGGTGGGAAAGTGATTGTAACCCCACACGTCGGTCAACAGCTCGGCGCGCGAGATCACGCGGTCGACGTTCTCCACGAAAAATCGCAAGAGCTTGAACTCATGCGCCGTGAGATTGACGGGCTGGCTCTCGCGCTGCGCCACCATGGATGCGAAATCCACCAGGCAATCGCCAAAGCGCGCCGGCTCGTCGGGTGAGTGCTGCTCGTTTCGGCGCAGCGCCACTTTAGCCCGCGCCAGCAGCTCGCGCGGACTGAATGGCTTGGTCACATAGTCGTCCGCGCCGGACTCAAGCAGCATCACTTTATCGCCAACTTCTGTGATCGCGCTCAGGATGATCACCGGCGTTTTGGGCGAGCTTTTCTTGATGCGCCTGCACAGATCGCGCCCCGGCATCTGGGGCAGCATCAGGTCCAGAATGGCCAGCGACGGCGACACAGCGTGAAAGCGATTGAGCCCCTCGACACCGTCCAATGCCGACTCCACGACGAACCCTTCGCTGGCAAACAGGCGCCTCAGCACCTTCTGCATGCGTACATCGTCTTCCACGATCAGGACTGTCTGCGCCTTGGCCGCCATAGCTCCGCTTTCCCGCTGGAATCTCTCATTATCGCGCAGATTCGGATGGCCGCGAACCGCCGCGCGCAAAAAAGCGACAACATGATGACAATTGCACGCCGCGCCAACAGCGGCTGTGCAGCTATGCGAGGCGCCCGTTCACAAATGACATTCCGGTGACAACTCTGGTTTGCCGCTGCGCTAGTGTCTGACTCAGTGTTGCCCGCTGAGCGATCCGCATATGCCGATACGCCACGGTTGCAAACAGGAGGAGAGAGAAATGTTCGCACCGAACCCAGACCTTCGATTCAGCGCGCCGTGCGTTCGCCGGAAGCGCGCAGCCCGGCTCATTCAGTCGGCGCTCACCGTGTGCTGCCTGTTCGCCGGCATCGTCAGCCCCGCCGGCGCCACCACACCCAAAGGCTATGAACAAACCAACCTGATTTCAAACGGCGCCGTGGATGCCGCGGTGGTCGACAAGAATTTCATCGATCCATGGGGCATCTCCATTGGCTCGGATTTCTGGATCAACGCCAACGTCACCGGCCTGAACTACATTGCAGGCCCGAGTGGCGCCATCAGCTTCACCGTGTCCATTCCGCCGGCATCGGGCGCCGGGCCCGGCTCGCCCACCGGCACTGTGTACTCCGGGTCCGTTCCTTCCGGCAGCTTTCTGCTGCCTGACAAGAGCGCGCCGATCTTTCTCTTCTGCACGCTTGACGGCACCGTCTCCGGATGGTCCGGAGGCAATGTGCTCATCACCGTCAACAACTCCAAGGCCAATGCCGTGTACAACGACATGGCCCTGCTCACTAACGCCAAAGGCACGTTCCTGGTGCTGGCCAACTTCGGCGCCGGCGCCGATGTCGAAGTCTACGACAAGGATTACCACCGCACCATGACCGCTGCGTTCAAGGATCCGAATGTGCCCGCCACCTATGCTCCTTATGCCGTCCACGTGATCGGCAGCACCGTTTACGTTACCTATACGCCGCGCACTGTGCCCGCCTATCAGGAAATTCTGGGCGAGGGGCACGGATTCGTGGATGCATTCGACTTGAATGGCGTCTTCAAGTCGCGCGTGATTCCCATCGGCGGCAAGCTGGACGCGCCATGGGGCATGGCGCTGGCTCCGGCCGCGTTTGGCGAGTTTGGCGGCGACCTGCTGGTGGGCAACTTCGGCGATGGCGCAATCAACGCCTACAACGCCACGACCTACGCGTACAAAGGTCAGGTCACCGATGAGAACGGCAATCCGATTGTCAATCCGGGACTGTGGGAGATCGTGTTCGGGCAAAAGGACCCGGCAGTCGGAGATCTGAACACGCTCTACTTCACCGCCGGCCTCAATCATGAATCCGCGGGACTCTTCGGAACCATCACCGTAGGCAACGCCACCATCACCAAGACCAAGACGACAGTGACCTCCGATGCCAACCCCGGCTCGCACGGATCGGCGATTACGTTCACCGCGCTCGTCGCACCCACAAGCGGCACCGGCGAGCCGGAGGGACATGTCGCCTTCAGCATCGATGGCAAGGCGCTCTCCACGGCCGCCGTTGACAGCACGGCCCATGCGACCGCCAGCACCAGCAGTCTCGCGGTCGGCAAGCACACAGTGACAGCCGCGTACTCCGGCGACGACAACTTCGGATCGAGCTCAGGGTCGGTGCAGGAAACCATTCAGACGCCCGCCACAGCGGCTCCAGCATTCACTCCGGCCGCCGCAACCTACTCCAAGCCGGTAAGCATCACCATCACCGATGCCACGCCGAAGTCAACCATCTACTACACCACCAATGGAACCGCCCCGTCGAAGGCTTCGCCGGTCTTTGCCAAGGCGTTCACGATCTCAAAGACCACAACTGTGAAGGCCATGGCCACCGCAACAGGCCTCAACAACAGCGTGGTTTCAACCGCCACCTACACCATCAGCACGGCCAGTCCTACCGTCGCGCCCACATTCAGCCCGGCTGCGGGCTACTTCACGTCCGCTCAGTCGGTGACGCTATCGAGCACCACCAAAGGCGCTGTCATCTACTACACCACGGACGGAAGCACGCCCACCCAGAAATCGAGCGTCTACGGCTCGGCGATTTCCGTCTCCGCGTCCATGACCATCAAAGCCCTGGCAGTGGCGCCTGGCTGGCTGCCCAGCTCGGTCTCTACCGGCGCCTACACCATCAGCGGCGGAGGCTGGTAGGTCCGCGGTTGTTCAATCTGGCAGAGTAGGTTCTGGGTAACAGAAATACGGCCGCCGGTCTTGACCGGCGGCCGTATCCATGCTGGAAAGTGGATGGCAACGCTTGCGCCGCGCCCCCGAACGCGGCATTTACGATTACGGCCCGGTCGTATACTCCGTGAACGTGTAGTCCTCGTGGTTCCACACGC
>Ga0302324_100004779_pt1 | contig 29890 bp, 24 predicted proteins | sample Palsa_T0_1_FD_201949 | JGI IMG/M metagenome (GOLD analysis project Ga0302324, IMG submission 201949) | Peat permafrost microbial communities from Stordalen Mire near Abisko, Sweden - Palsa_T0_1 | ecosystem: Environmental > Terrestrial > Soil > Palsa > Peat permafrost | place: Sweden: Abisko...
GTGCGTTAACGTACCGTAAAGAAACGCACCGCGCAAGACCTACCAACTGTGAAACGCTGCAAGCAAGGACGCGCAAAACGTGCATGAGCTTTCGGTTGCGCTGAGCCTGATTGAAGGCGTTCAAGAAACGGCGGCTCGCGAAGGGATCGAGCGCGTGACGGCCGTGCATGTACGCGTCGGCGCGCTGAGCGGTGTCGCGCGTGATGCGCTCGAGTTTTCCTGGGAACTCGCGACCGCCGGCACGCTCGCAGCCGACAGTGCTTTACGCATCGAGGACGTACCGCTCGTTGTGTTTTGCGAACGCTGTGAAGCCGAACGCTCGCCTCGCCCGGCGAACGGGCTTCTCTGTCCCGCGTGCGGCAACGCCTGCGCCAAGGTCGTGCGCGGCCGCGAATTGCAGCTGGTCGCCATGGAGGTGCCGCAATGAAGTATCGAGTCGTCGAGATCGGCCAGAGCATCATGCGCAAGAACGATGCGCTGGCCGCATCGCTGCGGGCACGCTTCGAAACGAGCGGCACGCTTGTCGTGAACCTGCTTTCGAGTCCGGGCTCGGGCAAAACGACGTTGCTCGAGGAGACGCTCGTCCGCTTAGCGCCTCGCCTCCGGGTCGGTGCATTGGTAGGCGACCAAGCGACCGACAATGACGCTCGCCGGCTTGCGCGTAGCGGCGCGCCCGTCCGGCAGATCACGACCGCCGCAGAGTGCCGCTTGGATGCCGGCATGATTGCTAGTGCGCTCGAAAGCTGGCAACCCGGAGCGCTCGACGTGCTCTTCATCGAGAATGTCGGCAACCTGATCTGTCCCGCCGAGTACGACCTCGGCGAAGATCTGCGCGCCGTCCTCTTCTCGGTAACCGAGGGTGAAGATAAACCGCTGAAGTATCCGCTGGCCTTCAATACCGCACAGGTCGCGCTCGTCACCAAGGTCGATATCGCTCAGGCGGTCGGCTTCGATCGCGCGGCGGCTCACCGCAGCATGCACGACGTGCATCCGGATATCGAAGTGCTCGAGCTCTCCGCGCGTACGGGCGAGCGCATGGAGCGCTGGATCGACTTGATCGAAGAGCGGCTCGCGGCCAAGCGCAAGCAGCCGGCCATGAGTCCTAGCCGCTAGCGTACGCCCTCGGTAACAGCATTAGCCGGAGACCACCGCCCTAGCCCTTGGACGCAGCCGTGATATTCGAGCGTCAAGCGGACAGTACAGGAATTACATCTGCGATGCAATCGAATTTTCCGATCAGTGAACGAGATGGCGTGGATGCGGCAACTCCTGATGCTCACGAGCCGATCTCAAAATGGGAACCCGACGAGAAGAATCAGGCGACATACGGCAGCTTCGTCGTGATGAGCGGCGGACCCGATCCGCGACACCTTCCGGAACATGAACACCAGCCCTTCGCTCGGGCTTCCCAAACCAGAGCCATTTCACCGTAGTTTTCTCGCGACTGACCGGCATCGTTGAGGGCGCTTCGCATTTCACGCCGTTAGAGCGAAGCGCCGCCGCCGCGAGCCTGATCGGTGCGTTCCTCGCGGCGCATCCCATCGCGCAAAAGATCAAAACAGCATAAACGGCAGCGAAACCGGGATTCAATTTTGCATCTGCTGCTGGGCGACGCTCAAACGTTTCTCCATGTGGTTGCCGGTAGCCGGACGTAGGCAGCATCCGGCATGAACGGTGCCTCCATGAAAAGCGGTTTGGTACGAACGGAACAGCCCCGGGCCTTATTTGACGGGCTTTTGAGTAACTTCGCCCGCCAGTGCGTATGAGCGCAGAATCGTAGCTTCGTCGCGAGGATGCGGCGCGACCTAGGTGCATAGCGCCGTAGTCTCGAAGGCCGGGTTCGGGATGAGCACGCGGTTTTATTACCAAGCCGGGTTCGTTATTGTCGTCCTCGGCATTCTCTGCGGGTGCGGGAGTAGCGGCACGGCGGTTGCGCCGATCCTCGGCGGGGGAAGCGCGCCGTCGACAGCTGCTCCGACGGCCAGGCCGTCGTCCGCCCCATCCTCCGCCCCGAGCCCGGCGCCCTCCGCGTCGCCGCGTCCGTCGAGCGCGCCCTCCGCTGCACCATCAGGCGGCACAATTACCGAATTCGGCGGCTCCCTCGCGGAGCCGGCCGGGATCACGACCGGTCCCGATGGCAATCTCTGGTTCACGGAATTGGGCGGCGGCGGCAACACCACCGGAAAAATCGGCAGGATTACGACGGCCGGCGTGATCACCGAATTCGGCGGCTCGTTGTTGGCGCCGGTTGAGATCACAACTGGTCCCGACGGCAATCTCTGGTTCACCGAGGAGGCTCTGAACGGAAAAATCGGCAGAATTACCACGGCCGGCGTGATCACCGAATTCGGCGGCTCGTTGTTGGAGCCGACTGGGATCACGGCTGGACCCGACGGCAATCTCTGGTTCACCGAAGACGGTGTTAACAGCATGGGTATTGCCGGCAGTGGAAAAATCGGCAGGATTACGACGGCCGGCGTGATCACCGAATTCGGTGGCTCGTTGTTGGAGCCAACTGGGATCACGACTGGTCCCGACGGCAATCTCTGGTTCACGGAATTAGCCAACCCCGGGAGCCAGAGCAGCAGTGGACTCATCGGCAGGATTACGACCGGTGGCGTGATCACGCAATTCGGCGGCTCGGTTTTGGAGGCAGCGGTGAAGATTACGGCCGGTCCCGACGGGAATCTCTGGTTCACCGAACAGAACCCAGGCATCAGCAGAATTACGACAGGTGGCGTGATCACCGAGTTCAGCTTGCCGTCGTCGTCGTTGCCTTTTGGAATCACGGTTGGTCCCGACGGCAATCTCTGGTTCGCCGACGAGGGCAACTCGATCGCCGGCACTGGAAAAATCGGTAGGATTACGACCGCCGGCGCGATCACCGAATTCGGCTCGTTGGCGAACCCGACTGGGATCACCGCTGGTCCCGACGGCAACCTCTGGTTTACCGAATTCGGCAACGGAAAAATCGGCAAGATCGTACCATGAGGCCTCGGAGCCTCATGGCGAAACGCTAGCGGCAGCCGCCGATCTCGATAGTGCAAAGAGCACGGCGCGGGCACGCCCGCTGATCGATTCGTGTCCGCCCGGCGAAGCGTTTACTGTGCTCCGGCCAAATGATCGGCTCGCCGCAAGGCGGGAAAAAGAGCGCTCCAAAGGGCGATGACCGCGAGCGTCGCAAGGCCGCCGGCGACGACCGAGGGTACAACGCCGATGAACGCGGCGACGGTGCCCGATTCGAATGCGCCGAGTTGGTTCGATCCGCCGATGAAGACGGCTTCGACGGCGTTGACACGGCCACGCATTACGTCCGGCGTCGAGAGTTGCACGAGCGAACTGCGTATGACGACGCTGATCATATCGGCGCCGCCTGCGGTCGCGAGCAGCGCAAGCGACAGGATGAAGTTGCGAGAAAGACCGAAGCCGATCGTAGCAATCCCGAAGATGGCTACGGCGGTCAAAAGAACCGGGCCAAGACGGCGCCTAAGCGGATATCGGGAAAGCCATGCGGCAACGAGCGCCGCGCCAACGGCGGGGGCGCTACGCAGACCTCCGAGGCCCGGGGCGCCCAGGTGAAAGATGTCGGCCGCGTATGCCGGTAGCAGCGCGGTAGCGCCGCCGAACAATACGGCGAACAGATCGAGCGAGATCGCGCCTGCCACGATGGGATGCGAGCGAATGAAACGTAGGCCTTCAAACGCATCATGCCAGGTCGGCGGAGCGTCACTACGTGCTACTGCTTCAAGACGCAATCCGTTCAAGAGGAGCGCGCTCGCAAACAGCGCGACGGCGGAGATGCCGAGTGCAAGCATCGTCGATATGGCAACCAGCACTCCGCCTAAAGCGGGGCCACCGATGACGGTGAGTTCGCGAAGCGATGCGTAGGTCGCTTGCACACGCATGTACGTCTCGGGCGCGACGATGCTCGGCAGCAGCGAGCGCTCTGCCGGCGTGCCGAGAGCGCGCGCAATCCCGATGGCGGTCAATATCACAAGATAGACCGCGAGCGACCGGATGCCAAGATCGATCGCGACGATGAACGAGCCAACGCAGAGCGCTTCGACAAGCAGCGCGATTGCAACGATGCGCCGCCGGTCGTGGCGATCCGCGTAGAGACCAGCCGGAACCGCTAGGACGAACGTCGGCAAGAAGAGCGCAAGCCCAACGAGGCCCAGATCGAAGGGCCGGTGCGCGAGCGTGTATACGTGCCACGCGACGGCCACGCTTTGTACCTGATACGCAAAGTCGCCACACAACATTCCCGCGAAGAAGAGCGGGCGATTGCGGGAAGCGGTCAGCGTTCTGAGGTCGTGTAGAACCGGACGTCGTCGAGTTCGAGCAGTTCGAAGATGTTCGTGTAGCGTTCCCGGATATCGGCCGAATAGGTGCGTTCGAAGACCACGCGTAGGTCGTCCGGCATCTTCAAGCTATTGATGCGATGAAGTTTTGCGTTGATGATGGCCTTGTCGAGATGGGCAGTGCGCTCGAGTATCCAGGTCTCGACCTCGGTTTCCGAGCCTGCGGCCGCGATGACGTCCCGCAACTCGTTCAGATCGATTCCGGTGTAGTGAGCCCAGCCCGCGCTCACACCGACGAAGGGAAAGTATTCATGCAGGTTGCCACCCGGCAACGACGCACGCAGTTTGTCGACCGCCCGCGCGGTGAAAGCGATACCGGCCAGCTCGACGCGGGGGCCGCGCGGGGGGCCGAGTCGTAAATCCAACGGTTCCATGCCGCGCGCTACGCTTCGGCCTTCGAGGGGTCCTGCGCTCTTTGCCGGCCGAGAAGCATTGCGTGAGCCTCAACTGGGTGCTACTATCGGCTCGGTAAGGCGGCAGAGTTTTTGAGAAAGCCGCCCGTTCCGCGTTGTTGCGTCGCAGCAACGCCGGCGGGCGGCTTTCCCGTTTTCATTTTGTGGCCGCTGTAGTTATACCGACTTCGGAGGAGATATGTTGAAAAGACGAACAGTGATCTTCGCGGCCGCGTGCGCGACGTTTTGTGTGATTGCGATGAGCCTGCCGCGCGCCGCGCGCGCGGACGCGCCTGCCCCGGGTGCAACGACGTTTACGTTCCGCGATGGCGACGGCATTGCCGTCTTCGTCCGCCGCTGGCTCCCGGCCGGCACGCCGAAAGCGACCGTGCTGATCGATCACGGCTTGGCCGAACATAGCGGCCGCTACGATCGCTTCGCCCGCGTGCTCAACGCGGCCGGCTATGCCGTGTACGCGCCCGACAATCGCGGGCATGGCCAAACGGCGCTCCCCGGGAAACTAGGCGACGGCGGTCACGATCCGTGGAACGGAACGGTCCGCGACTTGGCGCAGCTGACCGGCATCATCAGAACGGAACAGGGCGGCCGCCCCCTCTTCCTCTTCGGGCACAGCCTCGGTTCCGCATACGCGCAACGTTATATCGAGCTTCACGGACGAGAGCTGACCGGCGTCGTTTTGTCGGGTACGTTCGGGGTGGTTCCGGATCTGGCAACCGTGATAAGCGGGGTCGACAAGGCTGCGGCCGGAGACGGCGCATTGCAGAAGACCGTCGCGCCCTCGCTTTTTGCAAGCTACAACAAGCCTTTTGAAAATCGGACCGGCTTCGAGTGGCTGAGCCGCGACCCGGCGGAGGTCGACAAGTACGTCCACGATCCGTTCTCGGGCTTCGCCGTAACCAACGAATATGTCGATGCCTTCCTGCGCGGGTTCGCCGTCGAATGGGACCCGGCAAATGAGGCGTTGATTCCCGTCACGCTACCGGTCCTGATGGTATCCGGTGATACGGATCCCGTGGGCGGTGCCACGCTTTCCGTGAAGGCCCTTGCCGATCGCTACGACGCGCACGGGCTCCGCGATTTGCACATGACCTTCTATCCGGGCGCGCGGCACGAACTGCTCAACGAAACCAATCGCGACGTCGTGATGCGCGATCTCGTCACCTGGTTCAACGAACACATGCCTGCACCGTAAGCCTCGGTCGCGTCTCTTGGCGACGAGGTCCGTAAACGGCTAGAAGGCGGCTGAAAAGCGCGCATACTAGTTGCGATGATACACGTACCGAACCCGGGTGCCGGGCTACCTTTCCATCGAAGTCCGAAAACGGCTATAATTGATGCCGTTGTGTGCAAAAATGAAGAGGTGGAGATCACCTACCTCGATCGCGACCTCTGTTATCGCGCGATGCAGGCGCGAGACGCTCGCTTCGATGGGCGCTTCTTCACGTGCGTGCGCACGACCGGCATCTATTGCCGTCCGATTTGCCCGGCCCGCGTGCCGAAGCTGGAACATTGCATCTTCGTGCAAAGTGCGGCGGCGGCTCATCAGATGGGCTTCCGTTCGTGTTTGCGCTGCCGCCCAGAGGTTGCCCCCGGCTTAGCGGCTTGGAACGGCACGGCGACCACGGTATCCCGAGCGATCCGGTTGATTGCGGAGGGTGGGCTCGATGAGGCCGACATAGAGACGTTTGCAACGCGCCTCGGCGTGGGCGCTCGTCACCTGCGACGGCTTTTCAAACATCACGTTGGGGCTTCGCCCGTGGCGGTTGCGCAAACACACCGGATCTTGTTCGCCAAGCAATTGATCTCGCAAACGAAACTTTCATTTGCCGATGCGGGCCTAGCGGCCGGCTTTGGCAGCGTGCGCCGTTTCAATGACGTGATACAGCAAACGTACGGCCGCTCACCGCGTGAGCTTCGCCGCGCCAAACCCTCCGATATTTCCTCACGCGGGTCGGCCGTTACGCTCGAACTCGCTTTCTCGCCGCCCTATGATTGGCCGGCGATCATCGACTTCTTGACTTTGCGCGCGACGCCGGGTGTTGAGCTGGTCGAAGCCGGCCGCTACTGCCGAACGATCGAAATCGGCGACGCCCACGGATACGTCGACGTGCGCCCGGCCGAGTCGAAGAATCATTTGATAGCGACGATCGGTATCTCGCACATTGCTGTGCTCGGGACGGTGGTCGCGCGTCTGCGCTCGATGTTCGATCTCGATATCAACATCGCCGCCGTCGACGAACATCTGGCGCGGGACCGCCGCTTCACGAAGCACGTCGCCGAGCGTCCCGGCGTTCGCATGCCGGGAGCATGGGATCCTTTCGAACTCGCCGTGCGCGCGATCCTCGGGCAGCAAGTCAGCGTAGCCGGCGCAACGACGCTCGCCGGCCGTTTGGTCGCCGCGTTCGGCAGGCGGCTCGAGGGAAATCGAGCGCCGGGCATGCTTTTTCCGACGCCGCAAGCACTCGCCGATGCCGACGTAAAGTCGATCGGTATGCCCGCCGCACGAGCGAAGGCGATCACGGAGCTGGCTCGTGCCAGCATCGCGGACCCGGAGTTGCTCGCTGGGAACGGAACGCTCGAGGGTTCGATTCGCGCCCTTTGCGCGCTTCCCGGAATCGGCGATTGGACGGCACATTACATTGCGATGCGCGCACTGCGCGAGCCGGATGCTTTTCCGGCTACCGACCTCGGCCTCTTGCGTGCGATCCGGACGCGATCGCTCGAGCCAACCCCGCAACGCCTGTTGCAGTTCGCCGAACGCTGGCGTCCGTGGCGCAGCTACGCCGCGATGCGTCTCTGGATGCTGTCGGCCTCGCCGCTAAAGGAGCCGACGTGAAACTGTTCTTAGACCGAATTCCCTCACCTATCGGAACGATGGTGCTGGTAACCGACGATCGTGTCGTTCGTGCGCTCGACTTCGAGGACTACGAGCCGCGCATGCATCGTCTCCTGCGCGTACACTACGGCCCGTGCGAACTTGAACTGCAACGCGAGCGTTTGGGCGTGCGCGCTGCCTTCGATACGTACTTTGCCGGCGGCGTGCGTGCTCTCGACGGCATACCGGTGGAAACCAACGGTACGGCGTTTCAGCGAGCCGTGTGGCAGGAGTTGCGTCGCATCGCACCCGGCACGACGATGTCTTATGGAGGTCTCGCGCTGCGCCTGGGCGCCGAGAACGGCTCGCGGGCCGTCGGCTCCGCCAACGGCTCGAATCCGATCGGCATCATCGTGCCCTGCCATCGAGTGATCGGATCGGACGGGAGCCTAACCGGTTATGCCGGCGGCGTGTCACGTAAGGCATGGCTGCTGCTTCACGAGGGCGTCGCGATCGCAGAGCCGATTCCGCTGCCGCTGTAAGCGCCAAATGGGACCGAGTCCGAAATCGGCCAGACGTAACCGCGGTCGAGGCCGTATCTTTCAATGACACGCATGCGACGAAGGTAAGGATATCTATGGATGTAGATGTGTCATTCGCGGAGATCGGATTGCAGAGCCGTTTTGCAGAAGTGAACGGTATTCGCTTGCACTATGTTGTGGCCGGCGAGGGTCCGCTGCTGCTTCTCGTTCACGGGTTTCCGCAGCACTGGTACGCGTTTCGTCATCAGCTGCTCGAGTTCTCGAAAGATCACACCGTTGTCGCTGTCGACCTGCGCGGCGTGAATCTATCGGGGAAACCCGCGAACGCTTGGGAGCATGGCGTCTGGTTTTCGGTCGAGGACATGCGCGCGCTCATCCGCCATCTCGGCTTTAGCACGTGCACGCTCGTCGGCCATGATTGGGGCGGCGCGATCGGCTATTCGCTGGCCCTCCACTATCCCGACGTGTTGGAGCGGTTGGTCGTCCTCTCGGCCTCGCATCCAGGGACGTTCGATCGAGAGCTTCACGAGAATCTTGCGCAGATTCAAGCCGGCGCGAATTGGCTTTTCTTGAGGCGCAAAGATAGTGCGTCCCGGCTCATGGCGAACGACTTCGCCGCTCTGCGGGTACGGTTTGCCGAGCACGAGTTTTTTAGCGAACAGGACCGTGAAATCTATCTCGCGGCATGGCGGCAGCCGGGCGCCGTCCAAGCCATGGTCGGCTGGTATCAGAAAGAGGGTTGGGGACCGGCGGAAGGCGCGACCCCCGCGCATGGAAACTACGTACAAGAAGTCTCGCCGCTCGTCGTCAAAACCGAGACGCTCGTGATCTACGGCGATGCGGACCAATACATTTTGCCTGGAAATTTCGAAGGACTGGACACGTACGTGAGCCGTCTTACGCTGATAAAGATCGCCGGCGGGAGTCATTGGATGCTCGATGAGCATCCTGAGCTGATCAATCGGCACATCCGCCAATTCATTCGCGGCGGCGCGCCCGCCGAAGTGCCGGCGTGAACGAACGCATCGATCGGGTCGTAGAAGAGGCTACGCGCACAGGACGTATCGTCGGAACGGTCGTGCTCGTTTCGGTGGACGGGACGCTCGTCTATCAGAACGCGCTTGGCTTTGCCGATCGCGAAAGCGGCCGGCCGATGACGACGGACGCCGTATTTCGCTGGGCATCACTGACCAAGCCGCTGACGTCGGTCGCGACGCTCGCTCTCGTCGATCGCGGCGTCATCGGACTCGACGAGCCTTTAACCAAGTTCATCCCAGGCTTTCGACCGAAACTTCCGAGCGGCGAAGAGCCGGCAATCCTCGTGCGACATTTGCTCACGCACACGTCCGGCTTGACCTATGCGCTTTTCAAGCGGGCCGGCAACCCGTATGACAAGGCCTGCGTTTCGGATGGCCTCGATGCGCCAGGCCTCTCTATCGAAGAGAACCTCCGCCGCGTAGCCTCAGTGCCACTTTTGTTTGCGCCCGGAAGCGGATGGCACTACTCGATCGCGACCGATGTGCTTGGCGAGGTGATCGCGCGTGCGAGCGGAGCATCCTTGCCGAAGCTGATTGCCGAGCTCGTCACGGTTCCGCTTGGTATGAGCGATACCGGGTTCGCGCCACCCGAGCGCAGCCGACTAGCGACAGCTTACGCAAATGCAAAGCCGTGTCCCGAGCGAATGAAAGCGCACCACTTGCTGACCAGTGGCGAGGACACTCTCCTTCGCGCCGGATCGCAGCTTCGATCCCGCTTCGTACCCTTCGGGAGGAGCCGGCCTGTTCGGAACGGCTCACGATTTCCTGCGGTTCCTCGAGGCTATGCGCACCGGCGCTACCGGTATACTTTCTCCCGCTTCCCTCGCTTTGCTCACCACCGTTGCAACGGCCGGTTTGCCGACGTTTACGCCAGGGTGGGGGTTTAGCTTGGGGTGGTCTGTTCTCTTCGATGCCTCGCTTACGGTCTCGCCACAAAGCGCCGGAAGCTGGTCCTGGGGAGGCGTGTACGGAAATTCGTGGTTTGTCGATCCGGCGCGAGGCGCGTCGGTTGTGATTCTTACGAATACCGCGATCGCCGGTATGACCGGGCGCTTTCCTGACGCCGTGCGCGACGCGTTGTACGCCGGGACCGCACTGCTAGGATCGGAACACGCGCTGACATAGGCACGGGCGAGGTCCGCAAGCGGCGGCACGTTCCCCGAGCTCATGGGCTTGGCCCGCATGTGCCGGGGCGGCCGGCCGATAGATATTGGATGACGCCAATCAGCGCAGCGGAGCAGTCCACCGGCGGGGGAAGCAGCGGAGGCTCGATAACGGCTTCCAACATGGTGACTGCAGCGCGCTCGGTCGACAGCGACCCCCAAGAAACTCAGGAGTGGCTCGAAGCGCTCGACGGAGTGCTCGTTCACGAAGGTCCGGCCCGGGCGCGAGACCTGGTCGAAAAAATTGTCGAGCGGGCACAGACGGGCGGTGCAAACGTCGAGCTCGGCGTGCAAACGCCGTATGTCAACACGATCCCGGTCGCGGCGCAACCAAAGCTGCCCGGCAATGAAGAACTCGAAACGCGCATCCGTCACTACGTCCGTTGGAACGCGATGGCGATGGTCGTGCGGGCCAACGAAACGAGCTCCGAACTCGGGGGCCACGTCGCGACCTTCGCATCGTCAGCCACGCTGTACGATGTCGGTTTCAACCATTTCTTTCGCGGCGCCTCGGACGATTTCGGTGGCGACCTGGTCTATTTCCAAGGTCACTCCTCACCGGGTGTCTACGCGCGCGCTTTCCTCGAAGGCCGCATCGACGACGCGCAGCTCGCGCACTTCCGGCAAGAGGTCGGCGGTCAGGGGCTGTCATCCTATCCGCATTCGTGGCTGATGCCGGATTTCTGGCAGTTCGCGACGGTGTCGATGGGGCTTGGACCGATCCAAGCCATCTATCAAGCTCGTTTCCTCAAGTACTTACACAATCGCGGCATCGCGGACACCGAAGGGCGCAAGGTCTGGTGCTTCATCGGCGACGGCGAGACGGACGAACCCGAGTCGCTCGGCGCGATTTCAATGGCCTCACGCGAGGACCTCGACAACCTGATCTTCGTCGTCAATTGCAACCTGCAACGGCTCGACGGTCCGGTGCGCGGAAACGGCAAGATCATCCAAGAACTGGAGCGCGAGTTTCGCGGCAACGGTTGGAACGTGCTCAAGGTCATTTGGGGCAGCAACTGGGATCCGTTGCTCGAGCGCGACCGGACGGGACGCCTCGTTCAACTGATGGGCGAATGCGTCGACGGTGACTACCAAACATTCAAAGCCAACGACGGCAAGTACGTGCGCGACCATTTCTTCGGACGCTATCCGGAAACGGCAGCCCTCGTGGCCGATTGGACGGACGATCAGATTTGGGCGCTACAGCGCGGCGGGCACGATACCCGCAAGGTGTTTGCGGCCTACGACGCAGCCGTCAAGCACCGGGGACAGCCCACGGTCGTCCTCGCCAAGACGGTCAAAGGCTACGGTATGGGATCGTCGGGCGAAGCCCAGAACATCGCGCACCAGCAGAAGCATCTGGACCTCAAAGCGATGCGCCAATTTCGGGACCGTTTCGCGATTCCGGTTTCCGACAGCGAGCTGCCGCAGGTGCCGTTCTACCGGCCGCCCGAGGACAGCCCCGAGGCGCAGTACCTGCGCGAGCGGCGCAAGACGCTCGGGACGGTACCGCAGCGCCGGCGTTCGTCGAGCGCGCTGACCGTTCCGCCGCTGGCAGCTTTTGAAGCGCAATTGAGCGGCAGCGGTGAGCGCGAGATTTCGACCACCATGGCCTTCACCCGCATCCTTGCGACGATGATAAAGGACGAAAATATCTCGAAGCGGGTGGTTCCGATCGTCGCGGACGAATCGCGAACCTTCGGTATGGAGGGCATGTTCCGGCAACTCGGCATCTATTCACCGCTCGGCCAGCTTTACAAGCCGCAGGATGCGGCGCAATTGATGTACTACCGCGAGGACGTACACGGCCAGATACTACAAGAAGGCATCACAGAAGCCGGCGCCATGTGCTCCTGGATCGCGGCGGCAACCAGCTACTCGACGAACGACGAACCGATGATCCCGCTCTTCATTTTCTATTCGATGTTCGGCTTTCAGCGCATCGGCGACTTGGCGTGGGCGGCGGCCGACATGCGCAGCCGGGGATTCTTGATGGGCGGCACCTCCGGCCGCACGACCCTTAACGGCGAAGGCCTGCAGCACGAGGACGGTCACAGCCACCTGTTCGCTTCAGTCATTCCGAATTGCGTGTCTTACGATCCAACCTACGCCTACGAACTCGCGGTGATCATGCAGGACGGCATGCGGCGGATGTATGCCGAGCAGGAAGACGTCTACTACTACATCACGGTCATGAACGAAAACTACCCGCATCCGCCGATGCCGCCCGGTATCGAAGAAGGCATCTTGCGGGGAGCCTATCTGCTGCGCGACGGAGGCGACGCCCCGAACGATTCGCCGCGCGTGCAGTTGATCGGGTCGGGCACGATTTTGCGCGAGGTCCTCGCCGCTGCCGACCTGCTCGCGAGCGACTTCGGCGTCGTTGCGGATGTCTGGAGCGCGACGAGTTTCACGCAACTGCGGCGCGACGGTCTTGCCGTCGAGCGCTGGAACATGCTGCATCCGGCCGAAGCCCCGCGGCGCCCCTTCATCGGCGCTGCCCTTGACGGCCATCGGGGCCCGGTCATTGCGGCCAGCGACTACGTCAAAACGTATGCCGATCAAATACGCCCCTTCGTCGAGCGCCGCTTCCACGCGCTCGGCACCGACGGCTTCGGACGCAGTGACTACCGGCGCAAACTGCGCGACTTCTTTGAAGTCGACCGCCGCTGGATCGCCCTCGCGGCTCTGAGCGCTCTAGTTGCGGATGGTAGGATCGGGCGCAGCGTCCTCGCCGAGGCGATCGCGAAGTACGACATCGATCCCGCAAAGCCCGACCCGACGAGGGTCTAGCAGCGTGGCGCAAGCGATCGAGATTCAGGTCCCCGACATCGGCGATTTTCGCGACGTACCGGTCATCGAGGTGCTGGTCAAGCCAGGCGATACGATCGCCGCCGAGGCGCCGCTCGTTACGCTCGAATCCGAAAAGGCGGCGATGGAGGTCCCTTCGCCGCAAGCGGGCGTGGTCGACAGCGTTGCCGTCAAGATCGGCGACCGGGTTTCGCAAGGCTCCGCGCTTATCACGCTCGTCCCGGCCGCCGCGCCCGATGGTCCGGCAGCGCAGCCTGCAGCGGCAAACGGAGCTCCCGCGGCGGCGGCAAGCGGTGCTCCGTCTGCGGCAAACGGCGCCCCCGGGCCGGTGCAGCCGCCGGTGACTAGCCCGTCCGCTGCGCAAGCTGCGACGCCCGCAGCGCCACCCGCCGCGAACGGCGTCGTGCATGCCAGCCCCTCGATTCGCCGTTTCGCACGCGAGCTCGGTGTCGATCTCCAGGCCGTGCACGGCAGCGGCCCGCACGAGCGCATTACCCGCGGCGACGTGCAAGGCTTCGTGAAAGCCGCGCTCACGGGCGGCGGCGCCGCCCGCGGTTCGATGCCCTTTGATTTGCCGCCGTGGCCGTCGCTCGATTTCTCGAAGTACGGCGAAACCGAAACCGTCGCGCTGTCGCGCATTCGCAAACTTTCGGGCCCGAATTTGCACCGTAACTGGGTGATGATTCCGCACGTCACCAACAATGACGAGGCCGACGTCACCGAACTCGAGGCATTCCGCAAGACCCTGAACGCCGAAAATCCGGGCGCCAAAGTAACGATGCTCGCCTTTGCCATCAAGGCGGCCGTGGCGGCGCTCAAGGCTTACCCGGAGCTCAACAGTTCGCTGGCCGGTGACTCGCTCGTATTGAAGAAGTACTACAACATCGGCTTCGCGGCCGACACCCCCGGCGGCCTGATCGTCCCCGTGCTCAAAAGCGCCGACGCCAAAGGCATCCTCGAAATCGCGGCCGAGACGGCCGCACTTGCGTCAAAGGCGCGCGAGGGGAAGCTTGCGCTTGCGGACATGCAAGGTGCGACCTTTACGATCTCGAGCCTCGGCGGGATCGGCGGAACCTCGTTCACCCCGATCATCAATGCGCCGGAGGTAGCGATCCTCGGCCTTAGCCGGACCGCCGTTCGCCCCGGCTGGGACGGCGCGGCCTTCGTCCCGCGCCTGGTGCTGCCGCTGTCGCTTTCCTACGACCATCGGGTGATCGACGGGGCACTAGCCGCTCGCTTCAACGCATACCTTACTCAAGTGTTAAGCGATCTGCGTCGAGCAATGTTGTAGCGGCATCCAAGCCGAAGAGACCGGTAACAGCCGGACCGTCGACCACGGCCGGTGAAAAAAGGAGCTTCTCTACGTGAGGATCCGCCGGTGAGCAATATCGATGAGCCGGCGCGCCGCGGCGCGCTTTTGCCTGATGACTACGTGCTCACCAAAGACGATGCCGAAACCGTCAGCGCGCTACTGGGCGGCCAGAACTTCAGCTATGGGGTCGCCCCGAACGGGCGCTTGGCATGGGGCGCTTTCGGCGTATCCTTCAGTACGCTTGGCGAACTGCGTGCCCTCGCTCGCGAGAACCCGCCGCCCGAAGAGCCGCTGCCTACGATCGACATCGCCGAAACGGTTGGGCTCGAGCTGTTCGGTAACATGCTCGACACGCTCGCGTTCTTGCGGGTCCGCCTCCGAGCGCTTGCCGACGTCATCATCGAGAAGGGGATCGTTTCGGGGCCCGAGCTGCTCGGAAAGTACCACGACGCGCACGAGCGCAGTTTCCAAGCATTCCGCGACCTCATGCTCCTGCGGCCCGAAATCTTCGAGGAGCGCTTCTCCGGCTGGCTGCAAACGGAAAAAGAGTACCGGGAGCGCCTTTCCGACGACCACGTAGACGTCGCGATCGAGCCGTAGCCACCCAGCCCGCCGCCGAAAGCGGGATTTCGCCGCGCGTGCGCCAAACAAGAGCAGTGGCGACCACGTCGAGCCGCAGCTCCGTATGACCGCCTAAAAAACCTCCGTGTGACGGACAGGGTCTTACCTTGAACTTCAGTACCCTCCGCTTGCGCCCGTATCAAACCGCGGCGCAGAGCGCGATTGTCGAGGCGCGAAAGCGTGGCTTTCGCGCGCAACTCGTTTCGCTCGCAACCGGCCTCGGCAAATCCGTCGTCATTGCGACATTACCAGAACTACTGGAATTGCGTCCCACCGACGTGACGCTCGTCGTCGCGCATCGCGATGAGTTGATCCAGCAGCTGGTTGAAAAGATGAAGGCGCAGAATGCCGACGCAATCGTCGGCATCGAAAAGGCCGACGAGACGGCCGCTGAAGACTGCAACATCATCGTGGCAACCGTGCAGACCCTGACGGGTCCGCGGCTTAACCGTTTCGTTACGAAGTTTGGCCGGCGCATCGCGCTCTTCGTGATCGATGAAGCGCACCATGCGGCCGCGCCGACCTATCGGGCGATCCTCGATCGCATCCTGCTCAAACGTCCCGATGCGCTCGTGATCGGCTTTACCGCGACCCCGCAGCGTGGCGACGGCGTGCGGCTCACCGAGATCTTCCCGGACATCGTGTATCAGATGGATGCTCGTGCCGCCATCGAGGACGGCTACCTCGTGCCGGTGCGTTCATACGCGGTAGGCACGCAAACCGACCTTGACGCCGTCGCTTCCCGCGCCGGCGATTTCGTGCTCGGGCAGCTTGCCGAAGCGGTCGACACGGACGAACGCAATCAAGCCGTCCTCGATGCCTACCAGACACTCTTGCCGGGTAAGAAGACGCTCGTCTTTTCCGCGTCGGTCGAACACGCGCGTAACATCGCGCAGCTCTTCAAGGACGCCGGCATCAAAGCAGCGTTCGCCAGCGGCGATACGCCGCAGGCCGAGCGTGAAGCGATCGTGGCCGGCTTCCGCGGCCACAAGGTCGACGTGCTCGTCAACTGCGGCCTCTATCTCGAAGGCTTCGATGTGCCCTCGATCGAGGCAATCATCAACGCGCGCCCGACAAAGTCGACGACCCTCTACACGCAGGTAACCGGACGCGGTCTGCGCCCGCTCGACGACGATGCGTTCTTTCTTTCGAACCTTCCGACACCGGATGCGCGCCGCACCGCGATTTCGCAGAGCCGCAAACCATACGCAACGATCGTCGACATCGTCGACCAGGCGCGCCGCCACCAGCTGGTGACGCTTCCCACCCTGTGGGGACTGCCCGCGCAGATCGACGCGCAAGGGCGTCTGATCTCGACCGTTGCCGAGCAATACGAAGAGCTTTTCCGCAAGGCGCCACGCGAAGCGGCTCGCGCACGAACCGCCGAAGCGATCGAGAACGCCTTGATCGACATCGCCGAGGCGGCCCGACCCAAACAACCGCAAGCGGCCGCGTGGCAAATGGTTACCCCTGAGCACTGGCGTCTCGAACGTCCGCCGCAGCGCACGGCTCGGGATCGCAAAGGACGGGTTATCGCGCACTTCGCGGAGCGTTACGATCAATTCGTCGTGATGGCAAAGAAGATTGCCCCACATGAGAATGCCGACGCGTTCGCGGTCCGCATGCTGGACGTCGACAAACGTTCGATCGCCGAGCATACGCAACAGGTCGACGTTACCCGTTCCGACGATGGTTGGCTAGCAACATTTCGTAACGGCCGCGGTCCGGCTCGCGAACTGTTGACCGCGCCGAGCTTACCGGACGCGATCGCCGCAGCGACAGCCCAGCTCGAAGCGGCTGAGAGTGCGCCGGCAGCGCGAAACGGATCCAAACGGCGCAATGCCCGCCGCTGGCGCGGCCGGCGCAAGCGGCCTGCCGGTGGGACGACGGCGCAGGCCGTTTAGTTCGGTCCTTCGCTGAAGACGCCGGGCAAAGTCGGCAAGCCCGGCCGGTGCGGTTTGTCGCTTCGTCCATCACAACGCCGCCGTAGCGCACCGCTTGGAGCGGGTGAAGCACGCGTGCGCGGCGTAGCCCTGACATCTTGAAAACATCGCGCTTCGCTGCCATATTTGCCGCCCTGTTTGTCGCACTCGCAACCACAGCCGGCGCCGCCCCGAGTCCGTCGCCGAGCGGCGCCGCCCCGAGCTTACCGGCCTTGCCACCCGGTTTGGCAAGCCTGATTTCCGGCGCTCCGCAATCGTACACCGCTTTTGCGAAGAACGCCGAGCGGCAATCGGGCTTGATCGACATCCTTAAAAAAGATGACGACATCTACTTCGATCTCGGGCCCGAGCAGATGGATCGATCCTACATCATCGCGCCGGTGCTCGCTTCCGGTGTCGGCTCAGAGGCTTTTGCCGGGCGCATCTATCCGTCGTTTCTGCTCGAGTTCAAGCGGGTCGGCAAGCGCGTTCTGTGGATCGACAAGAACTCGTACTTTTCAGCTCCGCCGAACACGGCAGCGGCCAATGCGCTTGCGATCTCGGTCACCGATTCCGTAATCAATAGCACGCCGATCGTGGCGGAAGACGAATCCAAGCATCACATCGTGATCTCGGCCTCGTTCTTTTTGAGCGACTTCGAGAACGTCGGCAAAGACCTGGGCGGCGGGTCGCCCGGTCCGGCCGTTCTCTTTGGGCTTTCGCCGCGCGCCGGCTTCGCCGTCGACCCGAGCAAATCGTATATCGAAAGAATCAAAACGCTACCGAAGAACGACGAGATCCTCGCGAGCCTGGCCTTCTCGGGACCCGCGGGCGACGTTAGTGGAGCGCCCGACGGCCGGGGCGTGCGTTTACGCATGCACTACTCGATCGTCGATCCGCCCGACTCCTCGAACTACATGCCGCGCATCGCGGACGACCGCGTCGGCTACTTCATCACCGCCCAAAAGCGTTTCGACAACGACTCCGCGCCCACGCCTTTCGTGCGTTATATCGACCGCTGGAATTTCAACAACGGTCCGATCATCTATTATCTCACCGACGAGATTCCGCCCGAGTACAAGCCCGCAATTCGGGCGGCCTTACTCGAATGGAATACCGCCTTTGCGAAGATCGGCATCCCGAATGCCATCGAGGTGCGCGACCAGCCAAGCGATACGAGCTGGGATCCGGACGACGTACGCTACTCGACCGTTCGCTGGATCACGAGCGATCATTCGCCGTTTGCGGCCTACGGGCCGCACATTGCCGATCCGCGTACGGGCGAGATCATGCGCGTCGAGATCGTGATCGACGGCGAATCGCTGCGTTCGGTCAAGCGCGGCTATGTCGACCAAGTCGTGTCCGCCCGGCCGGTAGCGCTCGAGGCGACGGGGTTGCCCGTGCAAGCGAACGTTTCGATGCGCTGCGACGATCTCGAAGCATGCGACAACTACGGTGAGGCTTCGGCGGAGTTGGCCGCGACCGGCAGCGACATGCTGCGCGAGCAGGGGGCAACCTCTGCGCAAATCGACCGTTTCGCCGAGGACTGGCTGCATTCGGTCGTGCTTCACGAGTCCGGCCACAACTTCGGCCTGCGGCACAACTTCATCGCTTCCAATCTGTACTCGATGGCCGAGCTGCACGACAAGAACTTCACCGGCACGCACGGTCTCAGTGCTTCGGTCATGGGCTACGCGCCCGTCAACCTTTCACCACCGGGAAAGCCGCAGGGCGACTACTTCCAGTTGCACCTTGGCCCGTACGACAAATGGGCGATCCGTTACGGTTACGAGAAATTCCCGAACGTACATCGTCCTGAGGACGAGATCATCCCGCTGCGCGGCATCGCCGACGAAAGCTCGCAGCCCGAGTACGCGTACGAGACCGATGAGAACGCGAACGGCCCGCTTGCGATCGATCCGCGCGTCGCGCCGTTTGAATTGTCGAGCGATCCGTTAGCCTTCGATCGCAACCAGTTCGACGTGATCGACGCGCTCGTCGGGAAACTCGACCGCGCCTATCCGCGCGACGACCGGCCCTACTATCAGGAGCGCCAGACGTTCAACTCGATGCTGCGCACCTACCAGCGCGCCTCACTCTTGGCCGTGCGCTACGTCGGCGGCATCTACGCCTCGCGCGATCACCGTGGTCAGCCCGGTGGGGCGCCGCCGTTTTCACCCGTGCCGCGCGATACCTCGAGGCGCGCGTTCGAGTTGCTCGCGCAGAATCTGTTTTCGAGTCATGCCCTGCACTTCTCGCCGCAGCTGCTGTCCGACTTAGGGCAGAACTATTACCTGCACCGTGGCGTCGACACCGTCGAGCGGCCGGACTATCCGATCGAAGAAACGGTCGCCGGCCTTCAGGACGACGTGATGTATGAACTGTTCTCGCCCGACACGATGAGCCGGCTTGCCGACGAACCGTACAAGGCCGGACCGGGCACGCAGACGATGAAGCTCGAGGATCTTTACGGCTGGATGCAGGCGGCCGTGTGGGATGACTTGGGACCGAACATCAGCTCGATCGATCCATTGCACCGCGCCCTGCAGCGGCGCTATACGACCCTCATGGTCGCGTTTTCGCTCGCGCCGACCTTTATCATCGAAGCGGTCGGCTATCCGAGCGATTCGGCGCCGCTCGCGCGCTACGAGCTGCAGCGCCTCGCGTCGCGGATCGATGAAGGGCTGCGTTCGCCGCGGCTCGACATCTCGACGCGCGCGCATCTCGAAGACATACGGAGCCGCGTCCGTCACGCGCTGGATCCAACGACCACGCGCGGTGTCTGACGCGCCGAACGCGCGCGTGCTGGCCTTCGAAGGGGGGCTGACCGCACGCGAGCGTTTGGCACAATATCTTCCCGAGCAGAAGATCCCAACTGCGCTAGCGGCCGGTGAGGCAGTATTTGCCGTCGTCGGCGGCCCGGCCGAAGGCCAAGCGGCGCTCGGCGCCGCGCTGCGCTCGGCCGGCGCGTTCGCGCAGCTCGAGGAGCATCTGCTCGTCGTGGCCGGCACCCGCCACGCGTTTGCGGCCGCTCGAAATGCTCTCGAGGGTGGAGGCCGCGCGCTTGCGGGCGAGCTATTGCGGGCGCTCGATGCCGCCGCCACCGCGCCGCCGAGCGTGCGACTGCGCAACTACTCGCTCGCTTTGGACGAGGGTGCGCAGGTGATGGGTATTCTCAACGTCACGCCCGATTCGTTTTACGACGGTGGAGCTTACGGAAGCCTCGATCGTGCCCGCGCGCGAGCCGCCGAGATGGTGGCGCTCGGTGCGCGGGTCATCGACATCGGCGGCCAGTCCTACGCGGCCGGGAACGCGCGCATTGCGGCTGAGGAAGAACGCGCTCGGGTCGTCCCGGTCGTCGAAGCACTCGTGCGCGATCGGCTCGGGGTTGCGCTGTCGATCGACACCTTTAAGAGCGTGGTCGCCGAAGCCGCGCTCGATGCCGGCGCCGATCTCATCAACGATTGCAGCGGGCTCTCCGATTCGCGCCTCGCGGGAGTGGTCGCACGGTACGATGCAGCCCTGGTCGTCATGCATCTGAAGGGCGAACTCAACGTGCGCGAAGCGGACTACCACTATGACGACGCGCTCGAGGAAATCAGCGGCTTTCTGCGCGAGCGCACCGAGCGCGCGCTAGCAGCGGGTGTGGCCCGTGATGCGTTGCTCGTCGACCCCGGTCTCGAGTTCGGCAAGGAGCCCGCGACCGATCTCGAGATCCTCCAGCGGTTCGGCGATCTACGTTCGCTCGGCTATCCGATTTTGCTCGCCGCAAGCCGCAAGAGTTTCATCGGGCGCATCTTCGAGCGACCCGCAAAAGAGCTATTGGTGCCTTCCCTTGCTGCCGCCGCGGCCGGCATTTCGGCCGGGGCGGCACTCCTGCGCGTGCACGACGTAGCGGAGACCGTGCAGCTGGCGCGCATGCTGGCTGCCGTTCGGGCCGGGCGGAACCATCGCAGCGCAAGCGCGGTCTAGAGACGCGATGCACACCGTCTACATCGGGCTCGGCTCGAACTTGGGGGACCGCCAGGCGAACATCCTCGCCGCCCTGCAAAAATTGCGCACCTCGTGCACGGTCGAAGCGGTTTCATCCTATTACGAAACGGCACCGGCAGGCGGAGTCGGCGGCCCGGCGTTCCTTAACGCGGCGGCGAAGGTAGAAACCGCCCTTGCTCCGCGCGAGTTTGAAGGCATGCTGCGCGCGGCGGAGGCGGCGGTCGGCCGTCAAAATGCGCAACCGTTGGCCGCCCGGCCGATCGACCTCGACATCCTTGCGATCGACGACGTGCGGGCCGACTTCGGCCGTTTCGAAGTGCCGCATCCGTACCTTGCCGAGCGCGCGTTCAATCTCGTACCGCTGGCCGAAATCGCGCCGCAGTATGTCGTGCCGGGTCTCGGCAAGAGCGTCGCTGAGCTCGCCCGGGCGGTCGACACGAGCGCGATTGCACGCAAAGCCCGCTCGCTGCACTTCTTCGCAAACCGTCAAGAGGAAGAACCGGACGTCAAGCTTTCGATCGACCGTGCAGGCGTCTCGAGCGTCAAACGCATCGTTCGTTTGAAGATCGGTGGCGTCGAGACCGCATTCAACGGCGAGTTTTCGATGGTGGCCGACCTCGCGCCCAACCGCGCCGGCGTGCACATGTCGCGCTTTTCGGAGTTGCTCGAAGAGGCGACGGTCGACGTGCTGGCGCGCGAGGACAAACCCGCGCGCATCGAAGATCTGGTCACCCGGATTGCGAGTGCTATCGTCGACTCGCAGAAGGCCTTTCGGGCGGACGTGCGCTTGCGCGCGAGCTTCGGTCTCGAGCGATGGACGCCGGTTAGCGGAAAGCGCGGCGAAGAGACCTACACGCTCGTAGCGATCGCGCACGCTGACGAGAACGGCGTGCGGCGCGTGGTTGGGGTCGAAGCCGAAGGCATGACCGCTTGCCCGTGCGCGCAATTGATGGTGCGCGAACATTCGCTGCACGAACTGATGGAGGCCGGCTTCAGCGAGGGCGAAGCGAGCCGGGCGCTCGATGCACTACCGGTTGCGACCCACAATCAGCGCGGGCGCGGCGCGATTTTGATCGGGACGGGCGACGAGCGCGATGCCGAGATCGATGCTGCCGACTTGGTCGAGATCGTCGAGAACTCGATGTCGAGCGAAACCTACGATCTCCTCAAGCGTCCCGACGAGTTTTTCATCGTCAACAAGGCGCATCACAACCCAAAGTTCGTCGAGGACGTGGTGCGTGGAATCATGGCTCGCGCGCTCGACGTCTATGCTGATTTTCCCGACCATACGTTCGTGCTCGCCTCACAGGTCAACTACGAGTCGATTCACAAGCACGACGCTTTCGCCGAAGCGTTCGGCACCTTCGGTGAACTGCGGCGCGAACTCGCCACCGAGAACTACGCGCCCGGAAAGACCGATCTCGCCGGTTGGCTCGGAACGCGTTCGTCACCGATCGTCGCATAGCGCCGCCCTTGCCGGCTCCGCTCGAGATCTGGGCGTCGCCGGAGCCGACGGTCGCCCGCGTCGATCGCACGACGTACCGCGACCAGTTGGCCGAGACCGGGCACGAGGTGCGCGACGGCGATATCGATTTGCTTGCGAGTCTCGGGATCTCGGCCACCCGCTACCCGGTGCTTTGGGAGAAGACTGCTCCCGGCGATCCGCGCGACGCCGACTTCAGCTGGGCCGAGCGCCGGCTCGGCGCGCTTCGAACGCGCGGCGTCGAGCCGATCGTAACGCTGCTCCATCATGGCAGCGGTCCGGCCGAAACGAGCCTGCTCGATCCGCAGTTCCCGGAGAAGTTTGCCGCCTACGCAGGCGTGGTCGCAGCCGCATTTCCCTGGGTTCGCCGCTGGACGCCGATCAACGAGCCGCTCACGACCGCGCGTTTTTCAACCTTGTACGGCGTCTGGTATCCAAACCGGATCGACGATGACGAAGCCTTCGGCCACGCTCTCGTAAACGAAGCGCTCGCGATGTTGCTCGGGATGGAAGCGATCGGCGCGCACGTAAGCGGTGCGGCGTTCGTCATCACCGAGGACCTGCAAGGTATCACCGCCCTCGAACCAAGCGTGAACGAATTCGCCGCTCACTTGCGCTTGCGCATGAGTTTGTCGATCGAACTTGTGATGGGGCGCGTTGATGGCGGGCACGAGCTCTACCCGTATCTCACCGAACGCTGCGGAGTCGCTCCGGCCCGGCTGCAACGCGTTCGACAGCATGCGCGCGCGCCGGATCTCGTGGGCTGGAATTACTATCCCAATTCCGACCGCGTGCTGTGGCGCAACGAGCAAGGCCGAATCGACAACGAAGCAGCGCAGCTGCGTGGCCCCATTTCACCGCTGCCGGTGCTGCGCGCCGTTCACGAACGGCTCGGTTTGCCGTTTGGTATCAGCGAGGTGCACGCCGACGGCTCCGAAACGGAACGGGTTGCGTGGCTCGCTGCGCGCCACCACGATCTCGGCGTGTTGAGCGGGGAGGGTCTGCCGGTCAGAATGCTGGGGGCTTGGGGCGCTTTCGGACTGGCCGATTGGAATTCACTGTTGACGCGGCGCGAGAACTATCGCGAAGACGGAATCTTCACGTTCGCCGGGCCGCTCGAAACGCCGCGTGAAACGGCCGTTTCCGCGGTCCTGCGGCGGCTCGCTGCGGGCCGGTCGACCGGCGAGTTGCGGCGCGGCGTCCAGCGGTGAGGTTCGACTGCATCGTCGCCGGATCGCAACTGCGCTACGACGGCGTCTGGCAACGACCGCACCACCTTCTCACGCGCTTGGCCGAGCGCGTGCCGGTGCTCTTCGTGGAGGAACCCTTCATCGGCGCGCGCGATTCGAACGAGATCACCGTACACGGCGGCTTAAGCGTCCTGAGGCCGGTGCGAGCGACAGCCGGCGATGCGCGGATCGATGCAAGTGCACTCGCGGCCGCCCGAGCCTGGGCCGGTGCGCGCCGCCCGCTCGTGTGGTTGTACACGCCGATGATGAATGAGCTCGCCGATGCGTTTGCCCAAGCGCCCGTCGTCTACGATTGCATGGACGAACTTGCGGCCTTTGCCTTCGCACCGCCGGAAATGCAGCAGCGCGAGGCCGCGCTCATGGAGCGTGCCGCACGCATCTTCGCGGGCGGGCGTTCGCTCTTCGCAAAACGGCGCGCGCTCGGCGAAAAAGTGTTCCTCTACCCAAGTGCGGTCGAGTACGAGCATTTCGCGCAGGCGCCCGGTCTGCCGCCGCACGAGCTGCTCGTCCACTTGCGCCCTCCGATCTGCGGCTATATCGGCGCAATCGACGAGCGCATCGACTTCGAGGCGATCGGAGCGCTCGCCGAGCGCGACGTCCAGGTCGTGCTCGTTGGCCCGGTCCTGAAGATCGATTCGGCCCTGCTTCCGCGGCGTGCCAATGTGCATTTCACGGGGCAGATGGAGTACGCCGCCCTGCCGCGATTGCTTGCCGGCTTCGACGTAGCGCTGATGCCTTTTGCGATGAATGACGCTACGGTGTTCATCTCGCCCACCAAGACGCTGGAATATCTAGCTGCGGGCAAACCCGTCGTCAGCACGCCGATCGAGGATGTGATAGCAAGTTACGGCGACGTCGTATCGATAGCAGCCGGCTCGCAGGCTTTTGCCGACGCGTGCTTAGCTGCGGCAGCGCGGCCGGACGCGGCCCGCAGGCTCGAAGGAAGCGAACGGGCGCGAGCTTGGAGCTGGGAGCAGCTCGTGTCTCGCATGTGGCGGGACCTCGAACGCGAATAGCGCCGAGCATGCGCCGATTTTCTTTTCTCGCGGCCCTCCTCGCGGTGTTGCTGACGGGCACTCCCAGTTTCGCCGGTCCGCCTCCCTATCTCAAGCTTGCGGAGGCAGTGGGGACACCCCACCTTGCGGATTCCGAAGGTCCCGCCGACAAGTCGCGCCTCGTCCTCAAATTCGTGCCCGCCGGTCAATCGGTCAAGGACTGGAAGAAGATGACGACGGTCAGCATTCTCAAGTTGCCACCGAACGACGTGAATGATGCCGCCACGCAATCGGCGTTGCGCGGCGTCATTCGCACCTTGAAGGACGATTTAAAAGTACGTAAGGTAAAGATCGAAACGTTCGATGAGAGTCCGCTCGAGCCGGCGACCTGCTACTTCGAATACTCCGATTTGGGCGAAACGCAAAAGGGCGTCGTCTACAGTCCCGAACGCGGATTCATCACGATCGCGCAGATCGGCTCGAAGGACGGCGGCGACATCAGCGACGGCGACGTCGATCTTCTGCGGCACATCATCGCGCAGCGTTGACGGCTTGCAGCCGCTCGATGCGGCTGCGTAGCGATGGGTGCGAGGAGAAGAGCAGCTCCATCCAGCGCGGTTGCTCGTCTTCGGCGAGGTTGCGGTCGCGTAGCCGCTTGAACGCAGCCGCGCCTGCGGCCGCATCGCCGGTTGCGTCGATTGCAAAGGTGTCGGCGGCGCGCTCGCGTCCGCGCGAGAAGGCGGCCAGCGGCGGTCCGGCTAGCATTCCGGTGAGCGACAAGCCGAAGAACAGCCGCCCGAGCCCCGTTGCGCTCGAGAGCGGGCGCCCCGGCCGTTCGGCGATCTGGCGGCCGGTGAAGAAGACGAAGGCGGCAGCGAGCGTGCCCAGCGTCACGCCCCGCCAGACGTCGCGGTTCACGTAGTGACCGAGTTCGTGCGCGACGACGAAGCGGGTTTCCGCGGGTTCGAAGCGTTCGAGCAACGTATCGCCGATCACGATTCGTTTCGAACCAAACAATCCGGTGACGTAGGCGTTTGCCTTTTCGGTTTGGCGGCTCATGTCCACCCGCAAAATCTTTGCATCGCTCGCGCCGTAGCGGCCGGCAAGCTCGCGTATCTGGGTTGCCATGTCGCCTTCGACCGGCTCGAACTTGTTGAAGAGGGGCGCGATGAACATAGGCGCCACGACGTTGGCGAGTATGAGCAGTGGAAAACTCGCGGCCGTCGCAAAGGCGGGCCAGGCACGGGGCGCGCGTTCGATCGCGCTTGCCAGCAGCTCGACGAGTCCCAGGGTGATTGCGAGGGCGACCCCGGTGCCTTTCAGTTGGTCTGCAAACCAGGAGCGGTCGTCTTGCTTGGAGAGGCCGTAGCGCCGCTCGAGCGTGAAGTCTTCGACATAGTCGACCGGCAGATCGAGCAGCGCGCTAGCGACAATCGCGGTGGCCAACAGCGCCACGCGTCGCGCACGCGGCTCGCGCGCGCTGTCGGACTCGACCAGCGGTCCGATCGCAAACGCCCAGGTCGCAATCGTGGCGAGCGAACGCGCCATTCCGGTCAGCATCAAAGCACGCCGCAAACCGCCATAGGCCTGCGGATTGGGCTCGAGCGCGGCACTCGGCCGGCGCAGTTCGCGCAGCGCCTGCGCCGTGCGAACCAACGTATAGGCGGCGACCGAACCGGCCGCGAGTCCGATGAAAAAGCGGCGCATCAGATGATCGAGATCGTCTCTTTCGCTTTTGGCGTGGCCGCCAGCGCCCGCTCAAGCGCCGCCGCCAGTTCGTCGACGAGCGGATCGTCGATTTCGTCGACGCGCCCGGTGTCGGCGAGTTCCATGATGGCGGGTGAGAGCGGCATGCGCGCAAGCAGCGGCGCCCTCGCAAGCTCGGCGACTTTTTCGGCATACGACGGGCCGAAGATGTCGTAGCGCTTTCCCGTATCGGGTGCGATGAAGTACGACATGTTCTCGATGACGCCGAGTATGGGCTTCTTCATCGTATGCACGAGGTTCGCGGCCTTGCGCACGATCATCGTCGCGAGGGCCTGCGGCATCGTGACCAGCACGACGCCGTCGATCGTAAGCGATTGCAGGACCGTGAGCGGAGCGTCGGAGGTGCCGGGCGGCAAGTCGATCAGCAGCACGTCGAGATCGCTCCACAGCGTCTGCTCGTAAAACTGCCGGATCACGCCGGAGAGGATCGGGCCGCGCCAGACCATCGCGGTATCTTCTTCCGGGGTCAACAGATTCGAACTGACGACTTCGATCGCCGAGCGCGTCGTGGCGGGCACAAAGAGCGGACGTGACGGCGTTTGGGCGCTAGCTACTTCCTTTGGGTCCTTTTCGATTCCAAGCGGCGTGCGCAAACCGAACAGGCGCGGAATCGAGGGGCCGGTGATGTCGGCGTCAAGGATGCCGACCCGCTTGTTTGCGCGGCGCAAGCCGACTGCGAGCAGGGCGGTCGTCAACGATTTTCCCACGCCGCCTTTACCGGACATGACCGGCACGACCGCTTTGAAGGTCCCGCGCCGCTTGAAGGCGCCGGGAGCGCCGATCTGCGGCCGCTTGTCTTCGTTCATGATCGCCGGCACGCGCCCCGACAAACGTGCTTGGGTGAGAGCCGCGACGATTGGTTCCGCTCGCAGGCCGTGTGCTTTGGCGCCGGCTTCAAGCGTTTCGTATTTGTTGACGCCGCAGCCGGAGCAGTGCAATCCGAACGCGGTCAGCACGTCCTGGGCGATCGGCAAAGCAGCGACGAGTTCGCGAATGTTGGTGGACGGAGAGATCGAAATTTGGGGCATCATCGGGGTGACTGCAACGTTCCTTGAGCGTCTCGAAAAGACTTCTTTAGTTGCAAGCGCGCATGATGTCTCGCTTTGCGCTGAAGGACTGGCGGGCTTTCCAGGCTTAACGAGCGGGGTGACGCCGGACTCTCGTTTGTGATGTTCGCTGTTTTGGCATCGCCTGCACCGGCCACGGCGACGCCGTTCCCGGCTGCAGCTTCGCCCGCCGCTTGCGACGTGCCGAACGAGCGGCCGCGCGTGCTCAAGCTCGTCCAGCCGACCTATAGCGACTACATTCGAAATAACCACAAAACGGGAATCGTCGACATCCGGATCTACCTGAGAACCGACGGTTCGGTCGATCACGCGGAGGTCGTTCACTCATCCGGCGACGCCTATCTCGACGGCGTCACCTTCGACGCCGCCGTTGCCACCAAGTACACCCCGGAGATCCGCGATTGTCATCCCATTGCGGGAGCATACATTTATCGCACCCGTTTCACGGACGTTCCCTCCGAAAGCCCCCCGCCCGCCCTACCGGCGCCGTCACCTGCGAGCGTCCGGTCCGCTTCGACGCCGCGTCCGTTGCCGAGCGGAGGTCTGAAACAGCGTCCGCATCGCAAGCCGGTATCGCAACCGGCGCCGCATGCCCAGCCGAGCAGCGGTCCGATTCCTCGACCCGGCGCTACCCCGCAATTTCGCCCCGTTGCAAAGCCGTCGGCCACGCCGTCGGCACAACCCCGGAAATCATCTACGACTAAACCAACTGCGCCCCCGGCCGTGCGAGCCGTTCCGAAGCCGGCTCCAGCGCCCCACCCGACGGCAATTACCTCGCCATCCCCGGCACCGACTACAGCGCCGACTCCGTCGCCGTCGCCGGGACCAACTGCAACACCGGCTCCGTCGCCATCGCCGGGACCAACTGCAACACCGGCTCCGTCGCCATCGCCGACACCGACTGCAACGCCAACTCCGTCGCCGACACCAACTCCGTCGCCATCGCCGAAACCAACTGCAACGCCGACTCCATCGCCATCGCCGACGCCAACTGCAACGCCGGCTCCGTCGCCATCGCCGACATCAACTCCGTCGCCGACACCAACTCCGTCGCCGACACCAACTCCGTCGCCGACACCAACTCCGTCGCCGACACCAACTCCGTCGCCGACGCCAACTCCGTCGCCGACACCAACTCCGTCTCCGTCGCCGACTCCGGGTCCGTCGCCAACACCAACGCCGGCGCCAACACCAACGCCGTCGCCAACGCCAACACCAACGCCGTCGCCAACACCAACTCCGTCTCCGTCACCAACTGCTACGCCGACTCCGTCGCCGCCGCTCGTGGGGCCTCGGCCCGATTAGCTCGTGGCGGATGCTACGCTGGTCCTGCTCGCTGCGGCGCTTCTGCGGGTGCCGGGGCGGCGCTTGCGCGCGCTGGCACTTGGCGATGAAGGTGCGTTGCGCGATTGGATCGCTGGTGAGTCCGCGACCCGCCTAGCCGAGGCACGGCGCGATGCGTATCGCGCGCGGGAGCGGCTCGCCGAACTCGGCGCGCGTGTGGTCGCGATCGGTGCACCCGAGTATCCGGCGGGGCTTCGCGCGCTGCAGGATCCGCCGCCGTTCTTGACCGTGCGAGGAACGCTTCCGGCGCATGCGGTCGCGCCGGAAGGCACCGCGATCGTCGGAAGCCGTGCGGCCGACGATCGTGCGCGCGCGATGGCGCGTGCACTCGCCGCACGAGCGCCGGGCCCGATCGTCAGCGGGCTCGCGCTCGGAATCGATGCGGCCGCGCACGAAGGCGCAGTTGATGCCGGCATCGCCACCTACGCCTACGTCGGGACGGGGCTCGGCGTAACGTATCCGCCGGAGCACCGGGAACTCGAAGAGCGCATCGTTGCCGCGGGCGGCGCGATCCTCTCCGAACACTTGCCGGACGAAGAGGTCAAAGGCCGCTGGCTGGTGCGGCGGGACCGCTTGCAAGCGGGGCACGCAGCCGCCGTGGTTCTCGTGCAGAGCGACCTCGACGGGGGCGCGATGCATACGATCGCCGCCGCAACGAAACTCGGACGTCCGCGATACGCTTTCGAACCAGCGGTGGCTGCGGCGTACGCGGGAAACGAGCGGGCGATCCGTGAGGGCGCAGTCGCGCTGCCCTGGGACGCGACGCTTGCCGCCCGCACGCTTGCTGAAGCGGGCTGAGACGCTTTCGAGCGGGGGCGGCCCGAGCGCGCAGCGTAACCGTGCCGCGTGACGTCGCTCGTACATCGTATCGCAACGCCCAGTCTCGCCGGTGGTGCGAGTTCGCCGGTGCGCACGGGTGCGGCCGTCGGCGGCGAACCGTTCGTGCAAGCGCGCGGCCGGGGCGCTTACGCATACGATCGTGACGGCCGCGCCT
>Ga0302324_100004780_pt1 | contig 29890 bp, 28 predicted proteins | sample Palsa_T0_1_FD_201949 | JGI IMG/M metagenome (GOLD analysis project Ga0302324, IMG submission 201949) | Peat permafrost microbial communities from Stordalen Mire near Abisko, Sweden - Palsa_T0_1 | ecosystem: Environmental > Terrestrial > Soil > Palsa > Peat permafrost | place: Sweden: Abisko...
CGCCACCGGAGAAGCCGTCGTACGCACCTTGAAGGCGATTGAAGCGTCCATGGCGCAGCGCGGAAAAGCGGTGGAGGTAGCACAATGCTCAACTGCGTCGCGGTAGAGCTCGGACATGACTGTTCCATTGATCCCGGGGTTATTCTCGGTTATCCCCCGGGACGCCCCGCAGAGAAGTCTCCCGTGCGCATTGGTAATTTGGCGCAAATCCGCTCGGGCAGTGTGATCTACGCGTCGGTTGAGATCGGCGATCACTTTGAGACAGGGCACAACGTTATCATCCGGGAAGGCAATCGAATCGGGCACGATTGCGCCGTCTGGAACAATTCGACGGTCGATTACGATTGCGTGATCGGCTCGCGCGTGAAAATTCATTGCAACGTCTACATCTCGCAATTCACGACGATCGAAGATGATGTTTTTCTAGCGCCCGGCGTTCTGCTTGCGAACGATCCCCATCCTCTCTGCACCAAGTGCATGCAAGGACCGACGATCAAATCGGGCGCAAAAATCGGTATCGGAGCCACCATACTTCCCCACGTGATTATCGGAGAGAACGCGCTTGTCGGCGCCGGAAGCGTCGTTACGCACGACGTTCCTGCACGCGCTGTCGTGGCCGGATCGCCGGCGCGTGTAATTTCAGACGTAGATTCGCTAGGGTGCCCATTTGATATTGTGAAACCCTATGTAAATGGGATTGATGTGCGCCGCCGTCCTGAATGGACTACGGTTCCGGCATTACCTCGGCCAGTGGTGCGGCCAAATCGATCCCTGAAATGAAGACGCTCGCAGCCATCTTTGCTTTTAACGAAGGAGACAAAATTCGGCGCACGATTTCCCGCCACCCGGCGGAGCGCCAGTACGATTTACTCGTGATGGATGATGGCTCGACGGATAGCGCGATCGAATCCGTATCCAAAAATGACTGGGTGCACCTGCGCAATTCGACGAATCGCGGGATCGGCGCGGCGATGAAGCAGGTATTCGAGTACGCGCTCGAGAACAACTATGACGTCCTGGTGATTCAGGCGGGCAACGACAAGGACGATCCAAATGAGATTTCGCGATTACTCGAGCCAATCGTCGCGGGCCGCGCGGATTTCGTTCAAGGTTCGCGGTTCTTGCCGGGCGGCGGCTACGGCAATACTCCGGCATACCGTGTGGTCGCGACTCGATTCGTTCATCCGATGCTGTTCTCGATGTTTGTGCGGAAGCACGTCACGGAAACGACCAATGGCTTTCGGGCTTTCCGCATTGAGATTCTTCGCGATCAGCGCGTGAACTGGCGCCAGGAATGGCTCAACAAATATGAATTGGAGCCCTATCTTTTGTTCAAAACCATTAGATTGGGGTACCGGCATTGCGAGGTGCCTGTGACCAAGGTGTATCCGCCTCACCAGCAGGGCTACACAAAAATGAAGCCCATAACGGGTTGGTGGAGCATTCTGCGACCCGTCGTCTATTTGGGATTAGGCGTGAAGAAATGAGCCAGCAAATCAAAATTCCTTTTGTCGATTTGCACGCGCAATACAAGTCGATAGCATCGGACGTTACGGCGGCGATGATTCGGGTGGTCGAGCGCGGAGATTACATTCTTGGCGATGATGTTCGCCTGTTTGAAGAGGAATTCGCAAAATATATCGGAACGAGCGAGGCGATTTCTGTCGGAAGCGGACTCGACGCGCTCGAGTTTGCGCTGAGAGCATATGGCGTCGGTCCTGGCGACGAAGTGATTACCGCCGCGAACACGTTTATCGCTACGGTTCTCGCGATCATGGCCACCGGCGCGCGGCCAATCCTCGTGGACGCCAATCGGGAAACCTATAATATCGATCCGGCCGCAATCGAAGCGGCGATTACATCGAACACGAAGGCAATTATGCCGGTGCACCTCTATGGACAGCCGGCTGACATGCAGCCAATCCTCGAAATTGCGCGGAAGCGCGGGCTCGTCGTCATCGAGGATGCCGCGCAGGCGCACGGAGCCCGGTACGACGGGCGCCCCGCCGGAACCTTCGGGCATGCCGCGGGATTCAGTTTTTACCCGGCAAAGAATCTCGGCGCATACGGCGACGGCGGAATGGTTATAACAAACGATGCGGCGGCCGCTGAAAAAATTCGCCGATTCCGCAATTATGGCCAACGAGTAAAATACGAACATCCGGAGATTGGCACAAACTCTCGGCTCGATACGATTCAAGCCGCAGTTCTCCGCATCAAGCTTCCGCTGCTTGACCGTTGGAACGCGGCGCGCGGCGCACACGCCGCTTCGTACAATGCGCTACTGGCGGGCACCTCGATCGTTCTGCCAAAGACGGCCCAGAAGTGCACGCACGTCTTTCACCTTTACGTAATTCAAGTGGATTGCCGCGACGAAGTACAGAAGGTGCTGTCGGAGCGCGGAATCGGTACGGGAATTCATTACCCTATTCCGATTCATCTACAAGAAGCTTGTGCCAGCCTCGGTTATCGCAAGGGCGATTTCCCTGGCACTGAAAATGCCGCATCGCGAATTCTGTCGCTGCCGATGTATCCGGAGATGACAGCTGAGCAGTGCCGGTTCGTAGCAGATGAGTTATTGCAATTGATTTCGGTATCTTCGAACACGCATTCCGTCTAGACGCGATGAGATTCTGGGCGGATGCAATGCGGTGGCGTGAGCGCCACCTTACTGACGCAACTAAACCAAGGTGCGCTTAGCACGCTCGATCGAAACGCAGTTCCCAGGAACTGCACCTAATCGAATGACAGTGTCTTACGGCCGGGTTAAGCCAGGCAGAACCCAGAACCTTTGGTGGCCGCGGTAGGGTCTGATGCTTCGGGCCATTTCCCCAGCTTGGACAAAGATTAAATGACGCTTGAAAATCCATTCAAACGATTGAGCGGCTCGTATAAAGCGCTCTTGGCGCTTTTCCTGATCACGCTGCCGTTGGTGAATCCGTGGGTTCGAGGCGATGGCGTGGGATATTACGCGTACGTACGTTCCACGCTGATCGAAGGCAGCCTCGATTTTGAAAAGGACTGGCAACATGCGAACCAGAGTTTTCAAATGGCTCGCATCGGTCCGGATGGCAAGCCCAAGCAAGATGGCTACACCGCGACCGGGCACCTCGACAATCACTTTGCCACCGGCCCATCGATTTTATGGGCACCATTTCTAATCGTCACGCACGGAGTAGTCCTTCTGGCCGACCGGCTCGGCGCGCATATCCCCGCCGACGGCTTTTCATGGCCCTATCTCGATACGATGGCCTTCGCAACGGCGCTCTACGGCTTCCTGTCGTTACTGATCTCATTTGAACTTGCGCGGCGGTACTTCCCGCAGCGGTGGGCTTTGCTTGCAACCATCGGCATTTGGTTTGCGAGCTCATTACCTGTTTATATGTATTTCAATCCGTCATGGTCCCATGCGCATTCCGCTTTTGTAGTAGCGCTGTTTCTGTGGTATTGGGATCGGACGCGCGGCACAAGAACGATTCTGCAATGGATAATTCTTGGACTGATCGCAGGACTACTTATGGATGTTTACTATCCGAACGTAATGGTGTTACTCGCGCCCGCGGTGGAATCGCTGCAGGATTATTACGAAGGATTTCGGCGCCGCCCGTCGCAAAACAGACCACTGGGGAAATTAGCACTCGGGAATCTGGCCTTTATCGTTGCGGCCGCCCTCGCGTTTCTCCCGACGCCGATTACTCGAGAGATCATCTACGGCCATCCATTCGCTTCGGGGTATGGGAATGTAGGTACGTGGTCGTGGCTGAGGCCACACTTCATTCGAGTGCTCCTTTCTGCGGACCACGGCTTAATAAGCTGGACGCCTATCGTTCTGTTTGCCGCTGTCGGTCTTCTCGTAGTGGTACGGCGCGACCGCCAGCTGGGCACAGCCCTGATTACGATTTTCCTGCCTTACTATTACCTGATCGCTTGTTCGCCATTTTGGGACGGCCTTTCGTCGTTCGGCAGTCGCTATTTCCTGCCGCTCACGCCGATTTTCATCATCGGACTGGCGGGCACGTTCACGGCTCTCGAAGAATTTTCGCGTACGCGGCGGGCCAGGATTTTGGCCTATGGCGCAACCACAATCCTTATCGTCTGGAATCTGTGCTTCATTTTTCAGTGGGGCACCCATCTAGTGCCCGCGCGCGGGCCGATATCCTGGCGCGAGATGATTCACAATCAATTCACGGTTGTGCCGGTGACGCTTTTACTCAATGTCAGGCGTTACATTCTGCATCGGGATAGTCTGATGAACGACATCGAAAAATCTGATGTTAAGCAGCTCGAGAAAACAAGTTCTGCACCGAACTAACTGGGCGAATTATGTCAGGGGCATGGATACATGCTGCTCTCTCTACTCCGCCAAGCCTCTGGGCGACTTTGATCTTTCACGGACTCTCGAATCGCGCCCTACGATTGTTGCGAAGCGTAAATACCATGAGCAAGCTAACGACTGACGCCATGTGCCAGGAATGCGCGCGCGTTCGAAATGAAAACCGTCATTAATCGGCTCGGAGTGATTAGCATCGAAGCGCAACTGGAGAAATCCGAACCCGCAGGCCGATTTGATCGACCGCTGAACTTCTGGACTAACGCTGAAATACTTCGGTCGGGACGGGAAGCAAGTCCGGGATCTTTGCTTTATTGAGATTGTTTGCCATCTTATAAGTATGCACATATCAGTCTCGTCCTCATTTCCGACCAATTATTCGGCAGCCTACCGCGGCCCGACAAAAGTCGACGAATCTCTTGCATGGAAACTTTGCAGAGTTATTCCGACAAGCTACGAGATAGCGCGAAGAAGAGGCGAGAACTTGCGTGCCTGGAAGTTCAAGGTGCAATCTCAGAGCTACGGTAAAACAACAGTTGGATTCGCGGAAACGAGAAAGATTCCAGTTGCTGGAACCCGCAAGGCAGCCGCGTGGTAGGGGCGTGAAATGAAAATTCTCGTCACGGGAAGTAGCGGGTTGATCGGGTCCGAGGCGGTCGAACATTTCGACCGCGAGGGTCACAATATTATCGGTGCGGACAACAACATGCGGCGCGAATTCTTCGGTCCGCCAGGAGACACGACATGGAATCTCGCGCGCTTGCGTGTGGCAACCACACACTTCACACACCACGAATTGGACATTCGCAATCGAGGGGCAGTATTCAGTTTGTTTCGCGAGCATCGCTTTGATCGAATCGTTCACTGCGCGGCCCAGCCGTCGCACGACAAAGCTAGCCAAATTCCGCTGGTGGACTTCGATGTCAACGCGGGAGGCACCCTGAACCTACTCGAAGCTGCGCGGCAATGCAGCCCCGAGGCGACTTTTCTTTTCATGAGCACAAACAAGGTCTATGGAGACGCGCCGAACGAGCTATCGCTCAAAGAGCTCCCGACCCGATACGATTATTCCGATCCGAAAGACTTCGAAGGCATCGCGGAGGATTGCCGCATCGATCGTTCCTTGCATTCGATCTTCGGCGCTTCGAAGGTCGCTGCCGACGTGATGGCGCAGGAATACGGACGCTACTATGGACTCCCGGTGGGAATCTTCCGCGGCGGTTGTCTGACGGGCCCAAATCACAGTGGCGTTGAGCTTCACGGATTTCTTTCGTATCTCGTGCGCGTGGCATTTTCCGGCCAGACTTACACGGTCCATGGATATAAAGGCAAGCAGGTGCGTGATAACATTCATAGTCACGATGTGATTGCGGCGATGGAAGCGTTTGCCCTGAATCCGCGGCCCGGCGAGGTTTATAACCTTGGTGGCGGGCGCGGGAACAGCCTCTCCGTTCTTGAAGCGATTGCTCGGATCGAAGAGTTGAGTGATCGGAAAATAAAGTGGGTGTACAACGATCAGGCACGCAAGGGCGATCACATATGTTATTTCAGCGACTTAAGAAAGCTCAAATCGCATTTTCCGGGTTGGGGAATCAAGCGAAACCTGGACGACATCTTGCAGGAAATGGTGGCCGCCGAGCGGGAGCAAGTTCGCGGAACCAATTCCAGTTCGAGGTTTTAGACCACTGTTCTTTCGAGTTGCGCAGGGAATACAGTTTACGACAGGAATTACGGCTTGTGTGCGCACCAATCGGCTCGCCCTTGACGCGGCCCGTAGCTCAACGGGCACGAGGGGAGTCAGAATCAAGCGGGAGTCGAAATCGCCATGGCGCAACCTGTAGTTACAGCGCTAATTGACACACATAACTGCGAGCGCTTCATCGAAGAAGCGATCGTGAGCGTGCTCGAGCAGGATTTCCCCTCGAACGACATGGAAATCCTCGTGGTGGACGCTGGTTCCACGGATCGCACGCCTGAGATTATCCAGAAGTTTGCGCCCCGGGTCCGATACTTGCGAAAGGAAAATGGCGGCCAAGCATCCGCGTTCAATCTCGCTATTTCACAAGCGCAAGGAGAGATAATCGCGTTTCTCGATGGCGACGATTGGTGGGAGAATTTCAAAGTGACCGAAGTTGTAACATCATTCGAAAAAAATCCTTGGGTTGGCGCGGTTGGCCACGGAGTCATTCAGCATGATTCTACGGCGGGAACAAGCTCGCCGGTTTCGCCGGAATTTCCGGGTTGTTTCGACATCCGGTCTTCAAAAGGTGCGCGAACTTTCAGGGACTATCTATTCTTTCTCGGCACAAGCCGCGTTTCGATCAGGCGAAGCGTTTTGGAGAGAGTACTGCCGATTCCTGAAGCTCTTGACGTCGAAGCGGACGAGTTTATTTCGGCCATGTCCATCGCGCACAGCAGCGCCGTATTGCTTCCGGCGTGCCTCACTCATTACCGGCTGCACGATCAGAATCAGTATCAATTCAGCGCGGACGAACCTTTACGGATGCGCCGAAAACTGAATTCGCTCTCGTGCCTGGCGCGCGAGCTAACTGCGCAATTGGCGAAGGCTGGAATCCCCGAGGAATGCATCGAAATCATTGTGGATCCAACTCTCGTGACAGTTGGACGGATGAAATTGTCGCTCGATGGCGGAATGCCATGGCAGACTTATTTTGTCGAGCAGGAGGATTTCCGGCTTCGTTACTCCAGCGCACGCTTCGGCTATCGGGTTTACAAGCAATTCTTGCTTCTCCTCACGCTGATCCTGCCGCCGCGGACGTTTTATAGACTCAGAAATCTCTACGCTGAGGAGAACATGCGTCGCCACCATGGCGAAGCGGCCAACTTCGCTGCGGTTTCAGCCATTAAAGAGCCACCTCTTTCGCGAGGTCACACTGCAGGGAAATGACGATATGAACTTATCGTGGTCCCGTGCAAGTATCTCCGATCATGAACAGTTATTTAAGGCGAACCAGTTGATGATCGGATCGAGGAGGCAGATGTGAAGCAGCGCGTGGGAGCGGAGTGAAGGGCGTAATCGATACTACAGAGTCGATTGGCGTCGCTAACGGGACGAGTGAGCTCACAACCGACGAAGCGAACATCGAGAATTGTAGTTGAAAAGGCGATATGTCTATGGGTGTTGCGTGGGCTCCTTGGACGTTCGCCGAAGTAGTCGGTCTGATCGGGCGGAAAGGCGGGGGGAAAACCACGCTGCTGGAAATCCGCACTCGGATCACGCGCCCGACCGATTGGCTTTGAGATTTTCCCGCGATCGCCGAAAAGACTATGCAGTCAAGAAGCTAGCTGAAGAGTTGCATATCGATCTACCGGGAGAGTAAAACGGAAATTCGGACTAGTACAATCGTGAATAAACAGCTGCTGATCACCAAGGTCTATTTCCCGCGTCTCTCTGCCACTCGAGCACGAAGTCTTAAACCAGCTTAAGCAGCAGGACAACAGGCTGGAGCCCGGCCGTAAACAGGATGAGTCTACTATTCCAGGAGCCGCAGGCGCCGTGTCACCACCGCCCAAGATAGATAGCCGCACCCAGCTGGGCTCGCGGGTTTTCCTGAATACGGCAGCCATCCTAACGGGGCGCTTTCTTAGCATTGCTTTCTCGGCCGGTGCTGCGATGCTCCTGGCTCGCTACTTGGGTAGCGAAAAGCTGGGTCAATTTGGAGCGATCTACGCATACCTTGCTCTTTTTAGTTGGCTAGCGACATTTGGTCTTGATGCCGTGCTCGTACGTGAGATTTCTCGGGAACGAGAGGAAGCGAGTAGCATTCTCCATACAGGCGTGGTTCTTAGCGCGATCTTCTCCGTGGCCACGACGGTCCTGGCGCTTTTACTTGCCGGGGTAGGAGGTTATGGCGGGCACTTGCGCGTGTTGCTCGCTATCGCTGCCATCGAAATTCTGGTCGGCCCCTTCCGCCTTCCCAGCGTGATTCTTCAAGTCGACCTGAAGCAATGGTATTCGGCTGGAATCAACGTTTTTCGACAAGGTCTGTGGCTTGCGATTGTTGCAGTCCTTGTCATTTTCAAAGCTTCTCTATCGTATATCATTCTCGGGCGCGTCGTAACCGCGATCTCCGAAGCGGCCCTGCTATGGACCTATGCTCGGCGGCTTCTGCCGTCCACGCACTCATTCCTGCCCGACCGTGCGAGGACGTTCGTTCGGTATTCCTTTCCAATTGCATTCACTTCTCTGCTCGCAATGATCTATCTTAGGATCGATCAGGTGATGCTCCATAACATGACGACTGATTCAATCCTGGGGCAGTACGTGGCCGCGGTAAAAGTTAGCGAACTCTTTGAGATGCTGCCAGCGGCGTTGATGTCCTCACTTGCCCCCATCCTGTCTCTTACGGTAACGCAGGAGTTTCAGTTTCGTAGTTACGTTGACCGGAGTTTTCGCTACTTTATGGTCATTTCTGCCGGGCTCTGCGTGTGCGTGACACTAGCCGCCCGGCTAATCGTTTGGACCCTGTACGGCCACCAGTTCCTACCGTCCGCACACTTGCTCGCTGTGTTGATTTGGTCCGAAGTAGCTGTTTTCTTCGCGACCGTGGTTGTGAATGTATTGATCGCTTCCAATCTGCAACGTTACCTGCCGCTTCCAACTTTGTTGGGAGCAGTTCTGAATATTGGTCTGAACTTGATCTTGATACCGCGCTTCGCCGCCGTCGGATCCGCCTGGGCAACAGTGGCTAGTTATACAGCGGGGTGGATGGTGTGCTTAGTGTTTTTCAAACAGACGCGCGGGCTGGTGTGGCAAGGTCTTCGATTTGCACTCCCAGTTGGTGCAATGGCGTTGTTGGCCGTTGGAACTTCCTCTCTGTTGCCGATCCAGGAAATATTCCGTGTCATTACAGGCCTTGTGTTATTTGGCGCTGGAATCGGCATCACACGGATCATAACAAGTGATGATCTAACGTATCTTTGGACCGGATTGGCAAGGAGTTTTCCGCTCGCTGGTTCGAGAGATTCCCAATGAGAACAGCAGCTGAGCGAAAACGGCTTCCAACCCTCGCGAACGGACAGATCATGAGTTGGAGGGAGAAAATGGCCGGGTCATCGGCAGCGTTGTTCAAGAGCGTGATCCACAGGGCACTCAGGTCCTTTGGCTTCGACTTGGTGAGTCGGCGTCATTGGGAGTCAGAATACCCACCCGACTTCCGCGACGAAGATACCGACATCATAAGACGAGTTCGTCCCTGGACGATGACAAGCACAGAGAGAATCTATGCGCTCATTCAAGCGGTGAGGTACCTAAGCGCCAACGCCGTTAGAGGATCCATCGTTGAGTGCGGAGTTTGGAAGGGCGGTAGTATGGCCGCGATCGCCAGGACGCTTCTTCAAATGCAAGATTCGGAGCGTGATTTGTATCTTTTCGATACCTTTAAAGGCATGTCCGAGCCCACAACTGAAGACCGTGATTATTCGGGCAAGCAAGCCTCCGACCTCCTACTAGATGATCCTGGTTATCGATGCGACGATGCACCCTTGGAATCCGTGACAAAGGTGCTTTACGATACGGGCTACCGAAAAGAAAAAATCCATTTCGTTGAGGGTAAGGTCGAAGAGACCATACCCGACCATGCTCCGGATTCAATCTCACTATTACGACTTGATACGGACTGGTACGAGTCAACGAAGCACGAACTGGTTCATCTCTTTCCGCGCCTAACCCACGGTGGCGTAATCATTGTGGACGACTACGGTCATTGGAAAGGCTCACAGCAAGCGTGTGACAACTATTTCGGCCAGAATCATATTCCCATTCTCCTAAACCGCATTGATTACACCGGTCGGATTGCCGTGAAGTTGTGATATCTGATCCCCGACCGCGAAAAGGTACACGTTGTTCGGAAGGAGCATCGGATTACGAGAGCCGAATGCGCTCCGTCGGTTCCTGAATTTACTTTGGAGATCAGTTCGCAACAGGACGCATGGGGAAAGGCACGCATCGGATGAATATTCTAATTGCCACAGACGTGACGCGTCAGAAGGAAGCGGGCACAGCTGCTGTTTTGATAAATTATGCTCACGAACTTCGGAAGCTAGGGCATGACGTCGAATGCTGGTTTTTTGAGGACGTTTTAGACCCGGCTGCGTCGGGCAAGCGATTCGCGTCCTTGGCATTCGCTGCTCGCGCTGCGAGACGCATCTTGAGAGCACCAAAGAAATACGATCTTGTACTCCTTCACGCTCCTGTAGGGTGCGTTTATGGCCTTTGGCGCCGACTTTTTGGGCCCGCAGAAGCGCCTCCCTATGTGTTCGTAATGCAAGGAATACTAGAGCGCTACGCCCACGCGATGCGGCGAGAGGCTCGCAAGAGCCGAGCCTGGCATTTTGGGTGGAAGAACAGGCTCTGGTATCGGGTGTATCACCGCACAATATTCGAGTGCGCCATCAGAACGGCCGACTATGGAGTGTCGTCTAATCGAGAGGCTTGGACTTACCCGGAAATCCGCTTCGACCGCGAGCCTGGTCGACTCTGGTACGTGCCGAACGGAACCGAGGAGTGTTTCTTCACGAGCCGCCAATATAAGATGAATACGCCTCTTCGATTCTTGTACGTTGGTACATGGCTTGATCGCAAGGGTGTGTACTATCTGGCTGATGCATTTCGACTCGTGCTTCAGCAACGGCCCAACGTGGAATTGACGGTGGCCGGGTGCTTGTGTTCTGAAGATACGGTAAGAGGGCTCTTTGCGCCCGAGATTCAAAGCAAAGTTAAAGTTCTCCCATTCGTCCAGCGCGACGGTATGCCCCAGCTATACAGCGAGCACGACATCTTCGTTTTCCCCTCACTAATGGAGGGCATGCCACTGGCGCTTCTAGAGGCGATGGCGACAGCGATGCCGGTTGTTACAACCGAAACTTGTGGCATGGCAGACATCGTCGAGGATGGTTTCAACGGCATGCTCGTGCCGACAGCAAACGCTGGAAAACTGGCCCTAGCGATTGAACAACTCTGCGATTCTGTGGAATTGCGGGAGCGAATCGGGCGAGAAGCGCAGCGAACCATGCGCCGCTACACTTGGGAACGCGTCACTCGTAAACTGGAGATGGTGTTATCCCTGGCAGTGAAACAAGGGACGACAAATTGAGATATGCACTACGAACATTACCGCGAGAATCGGACAAGGTTTTAGCGTATAGAAGTAATTTCGCTTCATTTTTGCGCCATCCCTTCTACGCATGGTTGGGATTAAGACCCGCGCTCGCGCAGCATACGGCAGCGGAACATGCCGCGCTGAAACGGTGGGCGGCAAATCGGTTGAGTCTCGTTGAGATTGGTGTAGCTGAAGGCGTTTCGGCGCTTGCGATGCGTGAAGTCATGGCAGAGAACGGAACCCTTTATCTCATCGACCCTTTTCACCTGAGCCGCATATCCGCCTTGAACTTCTTAAAACGTGTGGCACGCCGCGCGGTTGGCAGTTGCCGGCGCGGGAACGTTTCCTGGATACAGAAATTCAGCGAACAGGCGGTCCGCAGTTGGAATGTTCAGATCGACCTGCTCTTTATTGACGGCGACCACTCCGAATCTGCAGTCGAGCGGGACTGGAATGACTGGAGCCGTTTTGTGGCGCCAGGCGGCATCGTAATTTTTCATGACGCGCGAATTTTCGAAGACGGCTGGACGCATCAGGAGTACGGTCCATTGAAACTGGTGAATCGTTTGTTTCGAAACGGAGGGGCCCAAGACTGGCGAATTGCCGACGAAGTGCATTCTCTGCTCGTAGTCGAACGCTTGCGTTGAGCGAGGTCTTGATATTCACCGACGCCGATCTCGTGATGGTCACTTAGTCGATGACTTGCGATCGGGATGCAGCTAGGCCGCGAGACTGGCTTCCAACTACCCTCGCGGATCGTCGGTTCTAACGGACATGTGATAGCCCGTAGGAGACGAGTCCGAAGCGCTAAAAGGAGCTAATCAACTATTTCGGACTCATCGGCCGGTCCTCGTTTGCGAGATACACGACGAGGCGAATTCGATTTCGGTCCAGCGTTGGCTACGAGAACGTAATTACAAATGTACATGGGTCGAAGTGGAAACTGATTTCCCTCGACACCTACTCACTTCGGCCAAGGAGAATTGCGCAGAATAATTACTCGGCTTAGCTGGCGTGACATTGCGCCATCGAGCATAGAAACATCGACAAAATCATTCTATTCGACGATACACCGGTGCAGGCATCGACCGGACCTAGTTCGGTGAAGGGTGAGGTTCTGAGTGCCGTCCAAGAGGTCGTACGAGCCGAGTCAAGGCAGCGACATTCGTTGCGAATCCGCATTAGGATTTTTCGTTCAAAGCGCAGGGACTCTGAACGTCCTGGAGGCGGCCCGGTGGCAAGAGCCAACGCCAATCGTCCTCTGCACGTCGATGAACAAGGTGTATGGATGGATCGTTCGACCCGTTGCGAATTCGAAGGCGTCCCTTATGGCGTGAGCGAGACTTGCAAGCTCGACCTTCATTCGCCGTACGGATGTTCGAGGCTGCCGCCCATCAGTATATTCATGGCCGTAATGGCATCTGCGGATTGCGATCGATCGTCTTCAGAATTCCATGCACCTGTGGACGCTACCGTTCGTGCTGAAGACCAAGGCCGGGCAGCAAATTTCGCTCTCACCGCTTGCGTGAGGGTCATCACGGTTTCTGGGGACGGAAAGCTGGTGCGGGACTTATACTATGTATATGACCTTTGGATTGGGGCGTCGAGGGTCAGCTATTGGAAGGACTGCGGCAAAAAATCCAAAAGTGAGCCTCACGAGTTCTATCAACGGTTGGGCGATTCCTCGGGTCTGCAGCAAAGCAACCCGTTGACCGGCACAGTGACTACTCCTCGATCCACTCTAACAGCCCGAGCCACGAAAATGATCGAGGTTAGCGGCAATTCGTCTCCTATCGCTCTTTTAGGAAGACGAGATCGTCCGACTGACGCCTTGAGGGACTACTGCGACTGGTTGGCAGTAGCGCTCAACCGACGCGACGTCCAATTGCAAATCACAGAGTTCTCCTGGGAGAAGCAAGGCTTCCTTGCGGCGCTCGCCGAGCTTCGGCGCGAGAGTAAACGTTGGCGTGGACGGTGGGTCCTTGTGCAATACACGGCGCTTGGATGGTCAAGGCGAGGTTTTCCATTGGGCTTTTTGACTGTGCTGCGCGCGCTGCGGCGCAGCGGTGCGCGTTGCGGCGTTGTATTTCATGATGCGGTACCCTATGGTGGCGGACGTCTGATCGACCAGATACGTCGCGCTTGCCAGCTATGGGTGATGCGCCGAGCCTATCAATGGACCGAGAAGTCGTTCTTAACTATCCCGCTCGACCAAGTGCCTTGGCTGCCTCCGCAGCCGACGAAGGCAGTATTCATTCCTATTAGTGCGAATCTTCCGCCGGTGGCGATTGATGGACCGAGGTCGCATTTGGCTCCGAACACAAGAACTGTCGCAGTTTTCGGCATAACCGGTGAACCCTCGACTCGAGCCGAGGTTCATGACATCGGCTACGCCTTGAAGCGTGCGAAGAGCAAACTCGGAGTCCTACGACTTGTGGTAGTCGGCCGCGGGTCGAGAGAAGCCGAACCGGCCTTGCGCCGTGAGCTCGACGACAGCGGGGTCGAGATTTCGGTGCTGGGTCTGCTCCCGAATAACGACATCGCGAAGACGCTTGCAAATGCTGATGTTCTTTTGTTTGTTCGAGGAGGCGTTTCGAGCCGCCGCGGCAGCGCGCTAGCCGGAATCGCCTGCGGGTTACCGATCGTGGGCTACGCAGGGCCCGAGACTGGCTTCCCGATTACCGAGGCCGGTTTGGAATTGGCGCCTATGGGGGACCGAGAGAGGCTAGCCGTAGCGCTTGACCATGTCCTAGGCGATGATCGCCTTCGTCAGGACTTGCATCGCAGGAGCCTACGCGCTCATGCAGATTATTTTTCCTGGGACAAGATTGCTGAGCGATTCGCGACGGAAATGTCAGATGGGTGACCGTCGTTATCGCCTACTTCTGGCGTTCACTCACCCAGTGCAGTACACGTCTCCGGTACTACGAGAGACCACAAGGCACTCGAAGTTGGACATAATGGCTGTGTATTGCAGTCTGCAAGGCGCAGAGCCGGGTATTGACCCGGGATTTGGCGTTGAAGTCACCTGGGATGTGCCTCTTCTCGATGGTTATCCGTGGGTACAAGTTCCCAACCGCTCACCGCGCCCGAGTTTGAACCGTTTCTTCGGACTCATCAATCCGGGTCTGTGGACTATGATTCGTAAGGGCGGCTATGACGTGGTCGTGGCGTACACAGGCTACGCGAACGCTAGCTTCTGGATTCTCGCTGCGGCTTCAAAGGTTTATCGCGTCCCTCTCATTTTCGGCACGGATGCCACCAGTCTAAGACCCCGCGACGGGAGGAACTGGAAGATAGCTGTTAAGAAATTCCTGCTACCAGCCATTTTTCGGCTCGCGGACGCAGTGATAATTCCCTCGGAAGCCGGCCGGGAATTCGTCCAAAGCCTCGGAATTCCAAAATCGCGCGTCTTTCTGACGCCCTTTGCCGCAGACAATCACTGGTGGCGTGGACGCGCCGCCGAAGTGGACCGGCGCGCGGTCCGACAGAAATGGAACATCCCCGAAGAAGCCGTTGTGACCTTGTTCTGTGCCAAGCTGCAAGCCTGGAAGCGGCCCCAGGATCTATTGCGCGCGTTCGCAAAGGCAAATGTTAACGGAACTTATCTAATCTTCTCGGGTGAAGGACCGTTGCGCGCGGGCCTGGAAGCGGAGGCAAAGTCGCTCGGAATCACTGAACGGGTGCGTTTCCTAGGCTTCGTAAATCAAACCGGCCTTCCAGCCGTCTATCGCTCGGCGGATCTGTTTGTTCTTCCGTCCGCATACGATCCTTGTCCAGTTGTGGTTTGCGAGGCTATGCTATGTGAGTGCCCGGTCGTGATTAGCGACGAGATTCGCGGGCGATTTGATCTGGTGAAGCACGGCGAAACCGGCTTCATCTATCCGTGTGGGAATACCGACGCGTTAGCGAAGATCCTGTCAGAAGTGTTGGCCGATCGGCCGAAACTCAACCAGCTCAGCCGCGCCGCTTCCGCGCGGATGGAGACCTGGACTCCACGTGAAAACGCGGAAGGGCTAGCAAATGCCGTTGAAAAGGCCTGCAATGGCGGCGTTAGCTAACAGGAACGATCGCCATTGAATCGGGGATTCAGGCCTCGAACATTTTCCCTGGGGCTCGAAGACGTGCTCCGATGCTCTTTCTCCGGCCCGGCGGTGCTGGCGTTGAGCGAAGGACACGCGAAATTGGAGCAGCATGGGCCGCTACCTTAGATTGGACCAGGGATCATAGACGCTCGGGAGAGCCGGAGATTCGATGACCCAGTGGTGGTCAGTCAACTGGAAGAACCGCTCGCATTTCGCGTTGCGCCATCCCGTTTACACATTCAAGGCCATCATTCGAGACTTACTGGCTGCCGACGAGCGATTTCTGGCTTCGTTGACCGGAACTACTGCTTCTCAAATTCGTCGTTTCCTGGACGAGCCATTTCAAGAGCGCCGCTTTTTTGACCATTTGCGCAAAGCTGAAGGCCCGTTGAATCGACTGCAAGCGATCGGAGCGGATTTGTACGCGAAGCGGGTTCTTCTGCAATACGCCATCGTTAGAGCCTACAAGCCCGATTGCATTGTCGAGACAGGCGGCGCGAATTGTGTCTCTTCCGCGTACCTTCTTCTCGACTGGAGCGGAATCAGTAGGGCTCGCTCTACTCGATCGATGTGGGCGACGGCTCCTTCTTGCCTGCAAATAAGACCACGGGACGGATTGTCCCGGACTGATTGCGCGAACGCTGGGTGTTGCATCTCGGTGATGCCCGCGAAATTCTGCCGCAAACGCTTAAACATCTCGGCTCTCTCGTTGTCTTCATCCACGATAGCCTGCACACATATGAGCATATGAAGTTCGAATACGAGCAAGCGTACCCATATCTCCGTCCCGGGGGCATTCTCCTCTCTGACGACGCATTATGGAATTCTGTGTGTTCGGAATTTGCGCGAAACGAGGTGCCTTCTTCCGCGCGTGTGCTCCGAGGGATCGGCATTCTGCAAAAACAAACCCAATGAAAATCTTGCTCTACACCAATGCGTTTGCCCCAAAGGTTGGCGGCCAAGAAACGATCCTCATGCTTCTGGCACGAGGAATTGCGCAAAGCACTTCTTCGGCTTTTTCTCGAACGGTAGAATTGACGGTCGTGACACCTATACCTGCGAATGAGATGAACGATTCAGTATTGCCTTTCAGTGTCGTGCGCCAGCCGAATCTGATAACGCTAATCCGTTTGGTCCATTGGGCCGATGTTATCCACCTCGCTGGTCCCATTTTCATACCAATGATTCTCGCAGCCTTGTTGTGGAAGCCCGTTGTTATCGAACATCACGGCTTTCAAGCGATTTGCCCCAATGGGCAACTCCTTTTCGAGCCCACCCAGGATCCATGCCCAGGCCATTTCATGGCCAGACGATACGGTGAATGCATTCGCTGCAACTCCGGTCGAGGAAAATTGCGCAGCATGAAGATGTGGCTGCTAACTTTCCCGCGCCGCTGGCTGTGCCAGCATGTCGCTGTCAACCTCCTGCCGACAAAGTGGCTTGGAACGCTTCTGAAACTGAATCGAATGGAAGTAATAGTCCACGGGATTCCTCGACCTGAAACTGCGCCAGCCAGAGGCGGACCACCATCCGTGCCAACTTTTGCGTTTCTTGGACGCCTGGTCAGCACAAAGGGAGTACGAGTTCTCCTGAACGCTGCGCAACAATTGAAAGCGAAGGGCCTTAGGTTTCGAGTGAAAATTATAGGCCAAGGACCCGACCGCCCCGCACTAGAAAAACTGGTGCGTGACCTTCAAGTTGAGGATTGTGTTCGGTTTTTGGGGTATGTTCCCATAGAACAGTTGGACCGAGACCTTGCGGATGTAACGGCCGTCGTCATGCCTTCGCTTGCAGGAGAGGTCTTCGGCTTAGTGGCGGCCGAAGAGATGCAGCGCGGCAGGCTAGTTATCGTCTCAGATATCGGAGCGTTGGCAGAAGTCGTTGGCGATTCCGGCTTGAAATTCCCGCCGGGCGACGCCACCGCCCTCGCGCATTGCATGGAGACCGCAATGACGGACGTGTCGCTCGCCGAGAGAATGGGGCAAAACGCAGCTCATCGCATCGCTCAGTGTTTCGCAGTCGATCGCATGGCAAACGAGCATCTTCGAGTTTACGAGGAGTTATACAGGCATTGATTGCACCGAAGACCTGTGAAGACGGCGAGACGCCTTTGTCTGTCGATGTTATCATCCCCGTTTACGGCGAACGATCCGAAGCCCTCGCGGCGACGATTTCGGCCTGCATGAAACAGACCTTTCCCATCTCCAGGATTTTCATCGTCGATGACGGTTCTCCCGAACCCGTGTCTCTGCCCGTCTGGGCTCAATCCACATCCAGCATATGTCTACTTCGTCTGCCTCGGAATCAGGGGATCTCAGCCGCTCGGAATGCTGCTATCGCGCGCTCGAATGCGTCCCTTCTGGCCTGCATCAACGCTGAAGTGCTTCCCAAACCAGACTGGCTCGCAACATGCGAAAACTATCTCCGCACCCACCGCGGCGTCGGAGCCTGCTACACGCGGATTGTTCCACGGGATCCAAATCGCATTCTTTCGCAGTGGCGGATGCGGTTTCAGGAGGCCAAATATGGTGAAAACTCGGGCCCATCGCGGTTTGCCCCTGGGCATGCAACATTATTTCGCAAGGAAGCGGTCGATCGCGTCCAGGGTTACGACGTTCGACTGCGCCGAATCATGGAAGATTCGGACATTTGCGAGCGGATGCAGCAGATAGGCTGGGAAACTCACTATGTCGCGCAGAGCCGTTGTACTTCCATCCAGAAGGACTCTCTATCCGAACTCTGCAAGAAACAATTGGTCAGAGGGGGATGGGAGTCGCCAGCGGATTACCCCCTTACGGGCGTCTTCCTTGGAGAGAGCAAGTGGTTGTTTGTACGAGCTTGCAGAAATCTTTTAAAAGGACGCCTCTTGTTCATCCCAATTGACTTCGCCATATGGGCAGGGTCTCTGTGGATCGCTTTGCAGCAGTATCTTCATTCAATGCATGCACCGCAGGTGGACGTTAGATGAATTTCGTTTCGCAGGTCGTTTCTCGATTCCGCCGCGGCTGCATTCTTATAGCAGGAAATTCTATACCAATACGCGGGCGACTAGATGTCTTCAGAATTCTTCGCGTGAGAAGGAAAAAATTACCGCGCACTTATGCCATAAGGCTGTCGCAAGGCAATGTTTTTGTCGATGGACAAAACGCTACCATCGATCTTCGCACTTTTGCGCACATCTTCATTGACCGAGTCTATCGCTATCTCCATTTCACCGACCGAATAGTGGTGGACATCGGAGCCCACAAGGGATATTTCGCCGCCTATGCCCTACTGCGGGGCGCAAAAGCGGTGTTTTGCTACGAGCCAGAGAACTCAAATTTCATGGCTCTTACCCGTTTTACGAATACACTTGGCGAAAAGAAAAAATCCGTTGAAGTTCATCACGAAGCGGTGGGTGAGGAAGGCGAAGTCACGTTGTACCTCAGCGAAGATTCGTGGGCGCATACGACTGTTTCCAGAAACTTGACGTGTACCAAAAGCATTAATGTTCCGTCTCGTTCCCTTGCGACTGTCCTAGAAAGTGCCCAGACGGGTTTCCCGGGATTCGATTTCTTGTTAAAAATCGATGCCGAAGGAGCAGAGTGCCCTCTGCTTCTGGGTACCCCTGCGGCGCTCTTCTCAAGCGTGAAGGAAATCGTATTCGAGTATCATGGTTTTTCTACCTGTTCGCTCGATCAAATCTTACGACGATTGCGTTCTTTCGGCTATGAATATGTGGGTTCGGTCCCGGAAGCTGACCTTCATTACTTCCGGTCAAAACCCTGATACAAAGCACACGATTCTGCGCTAAACTGTAGCAGTCCGATCGGCAGACGATTCCACTCGTACCAATATTATCGCTGGAGAGAGTCACACTGTCCCCGCGAAATCTTGTCCCGCAATCAAGGGCCCTTGTGTCGGTCGGTGTAGTCCTGCTGGGACTTGCGGTCGCGGTGATGATCGGCCAAGTGATTGCGACGGAAAATCTAACACCCCTTATCTATGCTGCGCTTGGATTAGCAATATGCGTGGTTTCCCTGGCGATCGTAAAGGACTGGCGCGCCGGATTCTACGTGTTTATCATCTGGCTGCTTTTAGAAGACCTTTTCCGCAAATATATGGGCAACAACATGATCATCTATTTCGCGAAGGATGCGTTGGTGATCGTCATCTACTTTTCTTTCTTCGTCCCTTTCCGTGGACGGCGCAGAGCGCCGTTATACGGCTTTCCTTTTCTGATTTACTTGAGCTTATTCTTTTGGCTGGGCATCATACAGTGTTTCAACTCTGGTTCGCCCAGCCTTCTTTATAGCCTCCTCGGTTTTAAGCTTTATTTCTTCTACATCCCTCTGATGTTTGTAGGCTATGCCTTAATTCGTACAGATGAAGACCTGCGTCGGTTCCTAACTATCAACATGGGCTTAGCCGGTGCAGTTGCCGCGGTGGGATTGGTGCAGTCAATTGTCGGCCCGTCATTTCTGAACCCAGCTCATCTAGCACCGGATATTCGAGAGTTAAGTCTGCTGTATCGCACCGCACCCATTTCGGGCGAGTCACTATATCAGCCCAATTCTGTTTTTGTGAGTGCGGGCCGGTTTGATTCATACCTCCTGCTCGCATGGCTATTGGGACTGGGAAGCGCGGGTTACACATACCTGCGACGGCCCCGCGGGCGAACGATCATCTTCGCAGGATTGGCTTTGGTTGCGGTTTCCGCTGTGATGTGTGGCGGCCGAGGAGCACTGATACACATTCTGAGCGCCGGCCTTATCCTACCGGCCGCATTTCTCTGGGGCTCCCCCTGGCGGCGGCGGCAAACGCAGCGGGTTGTTCGAGCAATTGTGCGAACCGCTGCCGGTGCGGGGATCGCCGTGCTCATTGCCGTGTTGCTCTATCCTGAGGCCGTCGGCGCCCGCTGGTCCTATTACGCGGAAACAGTTCTTCCGAGTAGTCCGACGGAGCAACTCAGCGCGCGACTGGAAACCTACCCAGTCCAGGAGTTCGAGAAGGCATTCACGCAGGGCGGCTGGATACTCGGCCATGGGATAGGGACAGCCTCCCTCGGGGTGCAGTATGTGAGTCGATGGCTGGGTCAGCACCCCCCGGATTTCGGCGTCGAGAGCGGATATGGAGACATCGTACTGGAATTCGGCGTCCTCGGATTGCTGTTGTGGTTCCTCTGGACGGCTGCGCTTCTTTTCTATGCCTGGAAGATCGCGAAGAAACTGCGGCAGACGACTTATTTCCCCGTGGCCTTTGCCATCTTCTGGCTTGCCTTTCTGATTCTCTATCCCATCACATATGGGACGCTGAATGGCTACCAGGATTATATTCTTAACGCGTATCTATGGCTTCTGATTGGCATCTTATTTCGTTTGCCCGCGCTGGCTGGCGATCCGGTGCAAGCTTTGAGGCCCATGAATGGCCTGGCAGATGCACCCTAAGCCTCGCATTGCGGTCGTCTCGCCGTTCCTAGATAAGCGGCACGGGACCGAGCGTTGCGTTGCAGAGCAAATCGAACGCTTAGCTGACAATTTCGATATTCACCTGTACAGCTCCATGGTCGACGACGTGGACCTTTCCAAGATTACTTGGCATCGCATCCCGCGTTTTCTCGGTCCGCACCTCGCCAGTTATGTCTGGTTCTTTGCAGCCAACCATTTACGACGATGGTGGGACCGGCAGTTCCGAAAGCTTGAGTTCGATTTGGTGTTTTCACCTGGGATCAATTGTCTTGATGCAGACATCATCGCCGTCCATATCGTCTTCGCCGAATTTTATCGGCTGGCGCGTCAGGAGCTCGCTCTTCGGCACAACCCAGTGCGGATGTGGCCTTGGCTGATTCATAGGAAGCTGTCCTACCATCTTTTCATCGCCTTGGAACGGAGAATATACACAAAAGATAAATTACCTTTAGCAGTAATTTCCCACAAAATGGAGCAAGACCTTGCTCGGTGCTTTGGTCGGAAGGGTCACCTTTCGCTCGTCTATCACGGGGTGGACTCAGAGCATATGAATCCCGCGCGACGCCGAAGCCTGCGCGAGGAAACGCGCCGCGGATTGCAGCTCCCCGAAAGCGCCTTTGCAATTCTCCTCGTTGGCAACGATTGGAAAAAGAAAGGCTTGCCATGCCTGATCGAGGCTATAGGTAGTTTGCACAACCCGGACCTATGGATTTTGGTCCGCGGACAAGACGACTCCTATTCTATTCGCGACCTTTTGCGACAGCAGGGACTTGAGGCACGCATGTTGGTTCTTCCGTCGATTCCCCAAGTAGAGTCCTATTACGCCGCTGCCGATATGTATGTCGGGCCATCACTCGAAGACTCATTCGCGATCCCACCCCTCGAAGCGATGGCCTGCGGTTTGCCGGTGATAGTGAGTCGCCAAGCGGGAGTGAGCGAGTTGCTGACGCACAATGTCGACGGGTTCATACTGAACGATCCAACGGACTCGCGCCAACTTGCGGAGTTCATCCGAGCTGTTTACGAAAGCGCGGAACTTCGGGAACGCGTGAGCCTCAGCGCAACGGCAACTGCCCGCCAATACACCTGGCAACGCAACGCAGAAGAGATGAAGAGAATCCTGGACGAATGCTTGCTGGAAAAGCGACGCAACGTTCCTGATAAACGGCCGTCGGCTTTAACGCAGACATGAACGAGTATTCACCGCGAGAATATTGGACCGAGTTAGCGGAGAACTATGTAGGCGGAGACGCGAAAGGCCTGGCGCCTGTCTTGCATCCGGATGCGCCTCAGTGGTTCAATCGTATGATCGACGGGTTGCAATTCCGTGCCATTCGCCGCGCACTCGTACTCGCGAACCTCCCACCGGGCTCTCGCATGCTCGACGTCGGATGCGGAACTGGCCGCTGGGTTCGTCGGTATGGAGAAATGGGACTCAGCGTAACAGGTGTGGACGCAACTTCGGGTATGCTTCGACTTGCCCGGCGGTGCGGGACGGTCGGCCCGCTCGTCGCGGGAGAAGCCTATCGCTTGCCGCTAGGCGACGCGGCGTTTGATTGCGTCTCCGACATTACCGTGGTCCAGCACATTCCGGAACCTATACAACTAACGGCGCTTAACGAGATGATGCGTGTACTCAAACCTGGCGGCCGCCTGATTCTGATGGAACTCATCCGAGGAAAAGATATCCATATCTTTCCTCGCACACCGCAGGATTGGATTCAGCAAGTTGTGTCGTGTGGCGGGAAGCTCATCGGTTGGTTCGGCCAAGAATTCCTGCTACTCGACCGGCTATTCGCCCACGTCGTGCGAATCACTGTGGGAGGTTATAGAGGCAGGACCGGAAAAGATATGTCGCGCAGGTCCGCGGCGCAACGTATCTCTCTTGCGCAGAGTGTTTATTGGGGGCTTCGTCATGCAACTGCGCCGGTTTCTGCATGGGTCGATCCTTTGGCCGAAAAGATTTTCCCCGCGCACATTGCCACGCACGGCGTGTTCGTCTTTCGCAAATGATCGCGCCGTAATTGAAGCAAAGAAAACAATTAATGGCTTGCGACTGATGTTGGAAACACAACGAAGGGATCGGAAAACAGTCCAAGCATGAGACTACGATCTTGACCATTCGGTCTCGAACCTGGTCGAAATTGGCCGAACGAAACAAGAGCACCAGGGGGCCGTACCGTCAATTGCGCTCCCTCGAGGGCCGCCCCTTAGGAAGCTCGGAAAATGGGCGTATCTGCGGGGGAGTAGGATCTGGTTGATCGTCCCAACCATCTTAGTACTGGTGTTTGGAAGTTCGTCGACGCACGATACGAAATGGTGTGGCGTTTAGAGGCCCGACCGGAGCCTAGAACAAATGCTATCCACGAGAGTCCTAAGGGCCGTCCGTAATGTTTTGGCGGAGCTGCGTGCGAGTGCCAGGCTTTCCTCAGATTTGCGATCTTGTCTTCGTCTGAGCGCAGATTTTCTATTGTTCCGATTTCTGTCTGCGCTTCCTCCAGGTCTGATCGACCGCACGCGCCAGGTAAGGACGCGAACTGGAGTAACGCTGTGCTACCGGTTGAACAGAGGGGATCTGCAAAGTATCCGGGAAGTGTGGTTTGAGGAGGCTTATCGCCTACCATTCCCCGTTCCAGGTGGCGTCTTGCTCGACCTGGGAGCAAACATTGGATTGACAAGTCTATGGCTGGCGAAGAGGTATCCGTTCACTCGTATCGTAGCCGTTGAGCCAGAACCCAGTAATGCGGCTCTCGTCAGACAAAACTTCGAGCTAAACGGAATTCAGGCTGACGTGCTCGAAGCTGCCATCGGTGCCCGAGTAGGTACTGCTACATTTCAAGTCTGTAGAAACTCCAATCAAGGGAAGTTGTCAGAGAGCGGTGTGCCGGTCTCGATGGTTAGCGTGGATTTCATTCTTGAGAAATTCACTTTACCTCAGCTAGATCTAGTAAAAGTTGACATTGAAGGTGGGGAGCAAGAATTGTTTGGAGGGCCGACAGCGTGGTTAGACCATACGAAAGCACTCATCATTGAGTTCCATCCGACGATTGTTGACTACCTTCGACTTACAAAATTGGTAGAAAATCGTGGTTTCGATTACATACGGGCTAACACGGTTTTCCCAAACAACATGGATTGCTTTAAGCGGTCTTCTGGAAATGTGCTCGGTCGAGATCGCGCGCACGAAGGTGAGCCGTTGTGCTAAAGACGTACCTGCGTTCGTCTCATTGGCGGGGCTCTCACGGTTCGCAAGTAAAATCTCTGACAAGTAGGGAAAAGTTGTTTTGTCTTGCGTTATGCAAAGCGGGTTGAATACAAATAGCAGAGTTCTTGGACCGAGCACACGCCCGATTCGATAGGCTTTGTCCAAAACTAAGATTTCGGTCGAACTCCGAGTCGAAGAACGATGAGGGCCGTTGCGACCTTATGTCAGCTGCTTGCCGAGATGTTGCGCGACGCCCTAATGAAGCGCGCGCTTTGGGTCGTTGGCGGGATACTGTCCGGCAAACTTCTTCAGGACGTCCTTGAAGGATTCCACCGGGTGCTACCTAGCAGCCTCCAAGCCTTGGAGATGTCGGCCCAAATGCGCGGCCACGTCGCCCACCTCATCGGTTGCGGAGAGCGCATCGCTGACTAGCAACAAAACACTGGCATGAAAGGTTAAGCCGGTACACGCTTTCTGTTTGGCGTCCGTCGCGGGCGTGGGACAATGTCCGCGGTGCGTCCGATGATTGTTGGACTCTTCCCCGATCTCTTGCCTAACGGTGGCGTGCAGATGGCCGGACGCCAGACATCCGCGGTTCTCATCCGGATTGCTCGCGAGCGCGCTTTGCCGTCGCGGATTCTCAGCTTGAACGACCCAAAGGGTGTGCACGAGGTGCAGGTTGGCGAGATACGATTTCAGTTTGAAGGGTTTGGGCGATCGAAGTTCACGTTCATTCTTGAAGCGTTGAGAACGGCCAACAAGGACCTACGCTTGGTGGTTGTGGGACACCCAAATCTCGCGGTCCCAGCTATGGCGATGCGTAGTCGAAATCGAGGGTTCTGCCTCGTGGTTTTATCGCACGGTATCGAGGTCTGGAATCCGCTCTCCAGGTTGCGGCAGGCTTCACTGCTGCGAGCTGAATGCGTCCTCGCTCCAAGCCATTACACCGCGCAAAAACTCAAACAGATTCAAGGGCTACCGGAGCACAACATCCGGGTTCTGCCTTGGGGTCTGGATCCGACGTTCCTTGAATTGACAGAATCCGCGGCACGGATACCTTTGCCCGGATCAATTCCGACGACGCGCTACATTCTCGGCGTCGGACGCTGGTCTTCAGTCGAACGCTATAAGGGCTTCGACACACTAATACAGGCGATGCCAGCACTGCTCAAGGCGGTCGAGGACCTGAGTCTCGTGCTGGTTGGCGATGGCGACGACCGGCCCGTTCTTGAGAAACTAGCCTCTGAGTTGGGTGTAGCCGGTCATGTTTATTTCGTGTCTGGGCTCTGTCGCGAAGGCCTCATTTCGGCCTACGCTCACGCGGATGTCTTCGCGCTTCCGAGCAACGGCGAAGGATTCGGTCTAGTCTTTCTCGAGGCGATGGCTCTCGGAAAGCCTGTCGTCGGTGGGAATCACGGCGGGATTCCCGATATTATTGAAGAAGGGGTTACAGGTTTCCTCGTGCCGCACGGAGACATCACACAACTCGCGGACCGCATCGCGCTCCTCCTCACACACCCGTCGCTGGCTGCCGACATTGCGCGACGTGGCCGTAAACGCGTGCTGCAACATTTCCGTTTCGAGAATTTCGAAGCCGGATTTCGGGACGTTCTCGCCGAGGCATGCCCGGGGATGCGAACCCATTGAGGATCCTCCAAGTCTCGCAGACCTATTATCCGTTCCTGGCCGCGGGCGGCCCTCCGACAAAAGTTCGTGCCATTGCCACGAGACTCGCGCTCAAAGGCCATTCGGTCACCATACTGACCGCTGATTTTGGCGTTAAACGCTACGCCGCGGAGCTCGAAAATCTCAAGCGATGCAAGTGGGGCTTGCGGAGCACAAACGACGGAGTGGAGACTATTTACCTACGAACACTTGTTAGATATCGGAGCCTCACCCTGAACCCGGATGTGATACGCTTTGCGCAAGAAAGGCTCCAGGAGACAGATGTCGCGCATATCTACGGTATTTACGACCTCATTGGGCCGGCAATAGGCCGTTACTCTTCACGCTGCTCCGTCCCTTACGTCCTCGAGCCGATCGGAATGTTTCGTCCGATTATCCGAAGCTTTCGACTAAAAAGGCTGTATCACCGGTACTTCGGCGAAAGGCTCATTCATGGAGCGCGATTCTTGATCGCGACGTCAAACCAGGAGAAGCAGGAGTTTTTAGCCGAAGGAATCGAAGAAGGCCGCGTGGTGGTGCGCCGCAACGGCATTGACGTGCCTGCCACCCTGCCAACTGCCGGTACCTTTCGGGCTCGTTGGTCCATCGCTAGCGACACGAAACTCATTCTCTTCCTCGGACGTCTCATCTCAAAGAAAAGCCCTGAAATGCTAATCACAGCTTTCGCCTCTTGGCGAAATAATGCCGGGCGAGGTACCCGCGCAATCCTGGTGCTCGCCGGGCCCCAGGAGGAAATCTCCTACCTGCGCGAACTCAAGGAACACAGCGTAAAGCTCGGTGTAGATGAAGCGGTTCTGTTTACCGGGCCGTTGTATGGTGATTCGAAGTGGGCCGCCTACCGAGATGCCGACATATTCGTGCTTCCGTCTCAACATGAAAATTTCGGAAATACGGCCGCGGAATCCGCGGCCTGCGGCACACCCGTGATCGTCACTGATCGATGCGGCGTCGCTCCGTACATCGCCGGACGTGCTGGCGAGGTAATACCGCACGACGCCGCGGCGCTAGAATCCGCCCTCGCACGGCTCTTAGGGAAGTCTGATCTGCAAAATTCATATCGCGAGGGTTGTGCCGCGGTCACTCGCGAGCTTTCGTGGAACGAACCCGTTGCCGAAATGGAACAAGTCTATCGGCGGTGCGTTGAGAAGGCGACTGCCCAATGAAGCGCAAGCCTCTATTTGAAGCGGCGTGGTACTTCGTAAATGCCGTGCTCATTCTTTCGACCGTGTTTTGCTTCTATGGCTTCGCCTGGGAATATTCCACCCGAAAATATCTTCAAGGATTCTCGGAAGCGATCATTCCCGCTAGCGCGACCCCGATTGAAAAGGTCGAGACAATTCTCAATTGGATGTCAAATGGACCTACGCGCCGCACAAGCCACGACCCGCATGGCATCTCCGATCGAGACCCCGAAGAAACGCTTAACTACCGGGCCCTCCTGCGGGTCTGCGGCACGGCGACAAACGCGTTCACCAACCTATCGAACGCAAGCGGCGTCCCATCGCGCAGATTGCTCTTATTAAATGAGAACAAGAAGGCAAAACACGTCGTCGCGGAGGTCCGAATCGACAATCAGTGGATCGTCGTGGACCCATCTTTCCGTGTGATACCCCGTGGTCCTGACGGCAGTGTTCTCACTCGAGACGAACTCGCCCAACCTGACATCTTCAAGTATGTCTTCGAGCGCGTCCCGGGGTATCCAAAGGCCTATACCTACGAAGACACGGTGCATCTCCGGTTGGCGCGTCTCCCAATTGTTGGAGGGTTGCTGCGTTCGACGCTCACACACATCATCCCGGGCTGGGAGGATTCCGTTTTCGTCACACTCATGGCCGAGCGTCTGTCGTTCACAGCGACAACGATCTCAATTCTCTGCGTGCTAATTTTTCTTCTGCTGCGTCTTGCCCTGCGTCACTACGGCGAAGTCCATTTCGGCGTTCGTTATTTGCGGTTTCGGGAGCGCCTCTGGCGCGCATTCCAGACTTTCCTTCACGAACCAAGCTAAGCAGCTTTCAATACATGTTCGCGCATCGACAACCGCGATTACAGGCAACTGCGCCGCCCGGCAATTGTAGCGGCCGGCGTCAGCCGGGCATCTTCGCCTCCTCTGCGCCGACTGTCACAATCTAAACTCCACGTCCGGCCCGAAATCAAAATTCACTGCGAACTCGACTCATCCTCATGCGTTTTCAAGAATTTCTCAACCGCACCCGGCATAAAATCCGCGGTACTAAACGCATGAGGCAGCGCCGCCTCAAACGTAGTCACACGGTAATGCCCCTGCCCATCCGTGATAATCAGAACAATCGGCGCCTTCCCATCATGACGATTAAAACTGCTAGCCTCATATCCATACTGCCGATCGCGATAATTCAACACAGGCCACTTCCCCACCTCTCCCGCTACTACAATCGCGCGGATCAGGTAATCGCGCTCGGTCGCCGCCTGCTGCAACAAACCGCCGATTGGATACCGGTAGTGGAACGCGGCATCATCAGCACCCGCCGCGCGATAGATTTTCCCTGAGAATGACAATCCCGCCGCTCCACTGTGCCGCTCCGATGTAAACAGCGTCACACCACCCAATTCCGCGCCTTCCGCGGACTTCACGAGGCGCGAAAGTTCGGCCGCATCAAGTGGAATCTTGCTAGCAGCCACTTCAGGAAGATTCTTTTCGCACACCACCTGATCCATGAAGCGGCTCACGTGTACCGTATGATCCGATGCTTGCCCGCAAGCAACGAGCAACTGCTTGTAATCCGTCGCGGCGATTTGGTAATCGCGGCAATCGCCGCAACTTCCGCCGCCTCCGCATTGATGCCCGTAATACGCGATAAAACGGACAAGATGCCGCGTCGCATCCGGCCCAAAGAGCGCAGTCACGTGATTGAGCACCGAAGTCTCGCCGTGAATCGCTTCGGGCACGTCGTATTCCGTGTTGCCGCCGAGAACAATATGCTCTTGCCCGTCTTTCTCGATCACGGTCGCGGCGCGCACCTGGAAATGCGAAATGCGAGGATCGTTTCCGGAGTGTTCGGCCGCGTCAAGCGCGCGAAAAATCTGCTCGCGCAGCTTGGCATCGGGAACAACAGCCTCGGAATCCTTAGACAGCGTCCATCGCGACGAATTACTCTGCGCTCGCACTGAACACCCGGCGAGCGTGATGGAAAATATCAGCGCGCACAGCACCATCGTCTTCGTGCCCCACGTCTGTATTGAATTGCAATGCGCCATCGCATTCCTCCGTTATTCAAATCTTGCCGTTTTTGAAACCGAGATGAACGCGCGATTCTAGCACTCGCAGTGTTAATCGTGATGCCGCCGCTCCTCGTTGATGTTCCGCTGGACACGTCATCGCCGGTAAATCGCCGCAGTAGAGTAAACTTGCTTTCCGAACATATTTTGCGCGCGTGTTCGAATTCTCTCTTTCAAGGTGATCTGATCGCATGTGCGGTATTTGTGGCGTAATCGGCTTCGAAAGTCTCGACGATTCAGAAAATCTCGTCCGGCGAATGAATGCCGCCATGATTCACCGCGGCCCCGACGATGAAGGCCTGCTCGTCGCTCCCCGCGCCGCGCTCGGCATGCGCCGCCTCAGCATCATCGATCTTCCCGGCGGCGGCCAGCCCGTCTGGAACGAAACGGGCACGCTCGCCATCGTTTTCAACGGCGAAATTTACAACTTCCGCGAATTGCGCGCCGAACTCGAAACTCTCGGCCACCAGTTCCAAACGCACTCCGACACCGAAGCAATCGTTCACGCCTACGAATCCTGGGGCGCGGATTGCGTCTCTCGTCTCCGCGGCATGTTCACATTTGCCATCGCCGAAATGCCCTCCGGACGCGGCGGCGAGATCGCCCGGGTTTTTCTCGCGCGCGATCGCTTCGGAATCAAACCGCTCTATTTCGCAATTGCTGGCGGAAAGCTTGTCTTTGCCTCTGAAGTTCGAGCCCTTCTCGCCTCGGGACTCATTGCGCGCAAAATTTCTCCGGCCGCAGTTGCGAGCTACGTTCTA
>Ga0302324_100004781_pt1 | contig 29889 bp, 23 predicted proteins | sample Palsa_T0_1_FD_201949 | JGI IMG/M metagenome (GOLD analysis project Ga0302324, IMG submission 201949) | Peat permafrost microbial communities from Stordalen Mire near Abisko, Sweden - Palsa_T0_1 | ecosystem: Environmental > Terrestrial > Soil > Palsa > Peat permafrost | place: Sweden: Abisko...
GGGATCCCATGGCGTGCGCGCCAGCAGGATCAGCGCATGCAGAGTCGCGCCCCAGGTGCGGAAATCCTTGGCGGTGAAATCATCTCCCATCGCCTCGCGCAGATAGCTATTCACCATTCCGGAATCGATCGGACAGCGCGCGCCGTCGTCGGCCACATACTGGAACAAATGCTGTCCGGGAAGCTCCTGGCATCTTTGCACGATGCGCACCACCCGCTTGTCGTCGACCGGAATCTCATGCGGCACGCCGCCTTTGCCTCGAAAGCTCAGCAACGCGCGGCCGTCGCGCACGAAGGTCACGTGGCGATTGCGCAGGGTGGTAAGGCCAAAGCTCTTGTTGTCGCGAGCGTACTCGACATTGCCGACGCGGGCGCGCGTCGCGTCAAGCAGGGCCACGACGGCCGCCAGCACTTTCTCGCGCGGTAGCCCGGGCAGCTCCAGATCGCGCTTGAGCTTGCGCCGCAGCCGCGGTAGCGCATCCGCGAACGCGGCCATCCGGTCAAACTTCGCCGTATCGCGCAGCTCCCGCCATCGCAGGTGGTAGCGATATTGCTTGCGGCCGCGCGCATCACGCCCCGTCGCCTGCAAGTGGCCGAGCGTGTGCGGACAGATCCACACATGCTTGTAGGCCGGCGGCACCGCAAGACCTGCGATGCGCTTCAATTCGGCCGCCGCGGTGATGCGGCGGTTGTCGGGACTCAGATAATAGAAACCCTTGCCGGCGCGATACCGGCGAATGCCGGACTCGGTCGAGGATACGTACATGAGGCCCGCTTCGAGCGCCATTTGCGCCGCTTCGACCGCGACGCCTGCGGGAAGCTCCGCCTCCGAGGAAGTCCTGAGAACCATCATGACGAATGTTTAGCCCATCAAAACGGCCGGCGCTACGGAGATTCGCTGACAAATCTGTAGGACAACGAGACCGCGTTCACATAAACGCGACTGGCGGGTGTTATGTGGCGGCTGCGGCGCCGCGGTTTAACAAAACGACACCGCTTGCGAGGGTTACCGCACTCAAGAAAAAGCGGCTAAGGAGTCTCCCCCTCAGCCGCCATATCTACCTGAAAGTCCTAACTAGGACGCCGAGTTGTTAGTTCGATTCGGTGAACTCAATATAAGGAGTCGAGCCGCCCGCCGTGCTGCATGCGCCCCGATTCAGATTATTGGTCTCCCCGGTGGATCCCTCATTGTTGACACAGGTCGGCGCAGCCGTGGATCCATCGCTGATCGCGACTTTCACAGTGACCGAGGCGCCCTCGTTGAAATCCGCGCGCGAGCCGCCGGCATCGCCGACGATGTTGAACTCGGTTTCCTGCCACACGGACGCGACATCCAGCACGCTATCGGCGCCGGATGCGGAATAGGCGTCCGTTCCATTGTTGAAGACCACCGTATCATTGCCTCCCGCGACGGCAGAGCCCGTCAACGTCAAATGCGAAAGATCGGTAATCGGCATATCCGGTGCCGTAGTGATGGCGCTGTTCCCGTAGCAATCGGGGCTGGACTTGCCAAAGCCGGCCGGGCACTTCGAGGTACCCCAGTTGATCAGCCAATACTGCATGAATACCGCGCCCTCACCCTTGCTGACGTAATCGGTCGCATAGATAAACTGCTGCCAAACGGTGCAACCGCTATGGCCGGCACACGCCGAGGTGGTCCCGGTGTAGTTGGTGTTGGCCTGCAGCGAGTACTCGTTCTTTCCTAGGATGCCGCCGTCGCCAAATGAGGCCACTCCCTTGCTCCTTTCGGTTTTAACGTCCGACGTGGCGGGGAAAGATCCCATCGCTTCGCCAGTCAAACCCGCGGACTCAGCGACGTAGTCCTTACCGTTGCCCGTCACGTCCCCGGAGCCGCTGGTGCGCGGACTGCGAATCGGGTGGACGGCCGGTTGGGCCTTTACGCACTCCACCTTTTCCCACACATAGCTAGGATAGGCGGCATGGAAGCAGCCTGCCTCGGACGACGGATTGTGCGACATAGCTGCGCGCCAAGTGTCGCGGTCCGGGTCGGCCTGTCCGGCAAGGGCCGGTTGCAGCCAGCAGGCACTGACAGCACCCACGGCTGCAATATGTAATATCACACGCGAAACCGATCTATTCCGTGGCTTCATGAATTTCCCCATTTATTGATTTAAGTGTATGTAGGTGGCGAACGCTTCCGCCCCATGACGAAATCCTCACACACGGCGAGTGCGGCGGTCAAGAATATTAGCGGACGCTATCGCGGGCGGCGGACATTGCGGATTTATTACGCGAGCGCGCGCTCGCGCTGCGACATTGGAGAGCACGATGAAGCTATCGGACCAACGTTTGGAAGAGATCAGGGCTTGGCTGTGCGGGGAGAGCACCCTGGATCCAGCCATGCGGCAGGAAGAGATGGCCGCCATCGCCGGCGAGCTCAAGCAGCTGCGAATGAGGACATCCTCGGCGAGCAGATCGGCGAGCGCTGCGTCGCGCGCCGCGGGACATTGACGCATTTGTCCCGGGCGCGTGATTGCGCAACTTCCCGCTATCGGGAAATGTCGTAGCGATCCAGATTCATGACCTTGCTCCAGGCCGCGATGAAGTCATGCACGAATTTTTCCTGCGCGTCAGCGCCGCCGTAGACCTCGGCCAGGGCGCGAAGCTGCGCATTAGATCCGATCACGAGATCGACGCGAGACCCTGTCCACTCGATCCGGCCTGTCTTGGCATCGTGGGCTTCATATACATCCTTGGCATCCGATGTGGCTTTCCACGAGGTGCGCATGTCCAGCAGATTGACGAAGAAGTCGTTGCTGAGTGTTTCCGGCCTGTGCGTAAGCACCCCCTGTTTGGTCTTTCCCACATTGGCGTTGAGCACGCGCATGCCTCCGATCAGCAGCGTCATCTCCGGTGCGGTCAGCGTCAGAAGCTGCGCCTTGTCGAGCAGCATCTCTTCGGCCGAGGCCGGCATGTTCGGTGCCGTGTAATTTCGGAAGCCATCTGCCACCGGCTCGAGCACCGCGAAGGACTCGACGTCGGTCTGCGCCTGCGAGGCATCCGTGCGGCCGGGCGTAAATGGCACCGTGACGCTGTGCCCCGCCCTTTTTGCAGCCTCTTCAACTGCGGCGCAACCGCCGAGCACGATCAGGTCGGCGAGGGAAATCTTCTTGCCCGCTGACTGAGCCTTGTTGAATCCGTCTTGAACCCCCTCGAGAGTCTTCAGCACCTTGGACAGCTTGGCCGGTTCATTCACCGCCCAGTCTTTTTGCGGCGCCAAGCGGATGCGTGCGCCGTTCGCGCCGCCGCGCTTATCCGAGCCGCGGAAGGTGGCAGCCGAGGCCCATGCGGTCGACACCAGATCCGCTACTGAGAGTCCGGACGCTAGTATTTTGGCCTTGAGCGCGGTGATGTCGTCGGCATCCACCAGCTTGTGATCCACGGCCGGCACCGGGTCCTGCCAGATCAGTTCTTCGGCCGGAATCTCGGGGCCCAGGTAACGTACCCGAGGACCCATGTCGCGGTGCGTGAGCTTGAACCAGGCGCGCGCGAAGGCGTCCGCGAACTCCTGTGGATGCTGCATGAACCGCCGCGAGATCTTTTCGTAGGCCGGATCGAAGCGCAGCGAAAGATCCGTGGTCAGCATGTTTGGAGCGATGCGCTTCGAGGCATCGTGGGCGCCGGGCACCGTGCCGGCTCCGGCGCCATGCTTCGGTCGCCATTGATGCGCGCCGCCCGGACTCTTGATGAGTTCCCACTCGAAACCGAACAAATGCTTGAAGAAATCGTTGCTCCACTGGGTCGGAGTGGTGGTCCAGGTGACCTCCAGGCCACTGGTAATGGCGTCCCCCGCGATGCCGCTGCCGTACTTGCTGCTCCAGCCGAGTCCTTGAGCCTCCAGATCAGCCGCCGCGGGATGGGCACCCACATGCGATGCATCGCCCGCACCATGGGTCTTGCCGAAGGTATGGCCACCGGCGATCAATGCCACCGTCTCCTCGTCATTCATCGCCATGCGGGCGAAGGTTTCGCGAATATCCCGGGCCGCGGCCACCGGATCGGGCTTGCCGTTCGGTCCTTCCGGATTGACATAGATCAGGCCCATCTGCACCGCGCCTAGCGGGTGCTCGAGGTCGCGGTCGCCCGAATAACGCAGATCCCCGCCGAGCCAAGCCTTTTCCCGGCCCCAGTAGACATCCTGGTCGGGTTCCCACACATCTTCGCGGCCGCCACCGAAGCCGAAGGTCTTGAAGCCCATCGATTCCAGGGCGACGTTTCCGGTGAGGATCATCAGGTCCGCCCAGGAAATCTTGCGGCCGTACTTCTGCTTTACCGGCCAAAGCAAGCGCCGCGCCTTGTCGAGGCTGGCGTTATCAGGCCAGCTATTGAGCGGCGTAAAGCGTTGCTGGCCGCGGCCACCGCCACCGCGCCCGTCGGCGATGCGGTAGGTACCGGCGCTGTGCCACGCCATGCGGATGAACAAGGGTCCGTAGTGGCCGAAGTCCGCCGGCCACCACGGCTTGGAGTCGGTCATCACCTTTACAAGGTCTTGCTTGAGGGCCTTGTAATCAAGGCTCTTGAATTCCTTGGCGTAATTGAAATCCCTGCCCATGGGGTCGGATTTGGAAGAATGCTGCTGCAGCAGGTCGATCCGCAGATCGTTCGGCCACCAATCCCGGTTCGAGGTCCCACCGCCGGCCATGTGTCCGAATGGGCATTTGCTTTCCTTGACGACAGCGTTCATGTCTTAAGATCCTTGCACTGTGAGAGCAACATCGACGTTGCCGCGAGTGGCGTGTGAATAAGGGCAGATTTTCTCATGCGCCTCGCGCGCCAAAGCCTCGAGTTCGGCTTGCGCAAGACTCCGGTCGACCACGTGAAGTTTCACCGCGAGACCGAATCCGCCTGCAGTACGTGGGCCGATCGTGACGCTGCAGGTCACCGAGGCGCCTTTCGCATTCTTCTTCTGTTGGGTCGCAACATAGTCGAGCGCGCCTCCAAAGCAGGCCGCGTACCCGGCGGCGAATAAGTGCTCAGGAGTCGCGGTGCCCGGCTTTCCCGGACCACCCATGGCCTTGGGCACCGATAAATCGACGCTGACCGTGCCGTCCTCGGACTGCGTGTGGCCATTACGTCCTCCAGTGGCGGTCGCGGTGGCAGTGAACAGCGGTTTGATTTCCATATTCAATAACTCCTCGAAATTTGTTCAACTGCCGAGCAGGGTATGCCCGCCACCATCCGGAGAGAAGTCGATTGTCTCTATGGCTGCCATTGATGGAGTCAATCTCGATCGAGCCCGGGCCTCAGCAGGCGCGGCGGCCGACCCAGTAGGTTGCACCGGCCTCGCCGTAGCGCTCAGCGTGCGGCTCCTCGACGTCGAGCTCGAAGCCGTCGCCCACCAGCAAATGCCGTGTCTCTCCCCGCTGGGTAAGCCACATCTCTCCGCTCACCACCAGAGCCTTCGCGGCAAAGGGATGTCGGTGCGTTGCCACGATCTCGCGCGGCGACCAGTCGCGAACCAACACTTCCTCGTACCCCTGCGCCTTTAACTTGGCCGCATATTCTTCGAAGCTCGGAATCATGCTCAGCCCTCGCGTCCGATTCAGCCCATATATTATGGCATCGGCGCAAAGAATTAACGGCGCTCAAAACCCAGACCAGACGTGGTCACCGGGACTTCACAGGCAATTGGGGCGCAATGGCGGGTCAGCCAACTGCAGCATGATCGAATCGCGCTAGTGTGTATTATTAGTCGGGCGCGCCATTATTGGCGGTACTGAAGCGGGCTCTGCGGCCCTATTCCGCGATCTGCGCCGGCAGCAATCGATCGTATTCGCGTTTTACCACCGCGTAACACTCGCAGGTTCGCTCCTCTAATCCCGCGCGATCCAACACGGTGATGTGGCCGCGCGAGTAGCGAATTAGTCCCGCTTTCTGCAGCTTGAGCGCCCCTTCCGTCACTCCTTCGCGACGCACGCCGAGCATGTTGGCAATGAGCTCCTGAGTCATCACCAGCTCGTTCACCTCGAGCCTGTCCAAGCTCAACAGGAGCCAACGGCAGAGTTGCTGATCCAACGAATGATGCCGGTTGCAGACAGCCGTCTGCGCCATTTGCGTGATCAATGCCTGGGTGTAGCGCAGCAGCAAATGCAGCACCCGTCCGCCGCGTGCGAATTCCTCTTTCATGACATCGGCATTGAGCCGGCAACCGGAGCCGGCACTCTGTATCACGGCTCGGCTGGAGGTGGATTCCCCGCCCATGAACAGCGAGATTCCGACGATGCCTTCGTTGCCGACCACCGCGATTTCAGCGGACGCGCCGTTTTCCATTACATAGAGTAGTGAAACGATCGACGTCGTCGGAAAGTACACATAGGGCAGCGTCGCTCCCGCCTCATAGACCACGGAGCCGAGGGGTAATTCGACGCGTTCGAGCAAAGGGGACAAGCGCGCCCATTCCTGCTCGGGAAAAGACGCCAGCAACTGATTCTGCCTCAGTTCGGTGCCAATCACTTTTCTGCCTCGTGCAATCGCACTGCGGCAAAGTTCACCTCAGCCGACGTGCGGCGCAACTCCATGCTCCATTTCTGCAAAAGGCGATCCCTCGCGTGTCACCTATGGTCAACGCCAGCACCCTAGCACGTTCGAAAGCGCTTGAATGTACGGTACCGAACATGGCTGCGCGACTCGCCGAGCGTGAATCACCGGAGTGCGACGCAGCATTTCGATGCCCGCCGCAGCGCGCAACTCTCGCACCTTACGAAGAGCCTTCCGTCGCCCGACTTGCCAAGGTCCGCAAGGATGTCGTCGCCCCGTCGAAATCGCGCGACTTCGCAATTCGCCAGCTGTCGGCGCCGGCGGGTCCGACACTTGGCCAATCCCGCACAATGTCCGCAATCTCGGCCGCGGTCACCGGCCCGCTGAAGAATCGCCCTTGCGCCGAATCGAAGCCGGCGCTGCGCACAAAGTCGAGCATTTGCGCTGTTTCCACACCTTCCGCGCAGGCGGTCAGTCCGAGTCCGTGCGCCAGATTGACTATCGCTTTGACGATCACCCGCGCCTCGCGCTCGAGCGGCACGTCCGCGATCAGGGAGTTGTCCACTTTAATCTCCGAGAACGGCATTCTATACAGTCCGGTAAGCGAGGACTGCCCGGTGCCAAAATTGTCCAGCGATAATCCCACGCCGAGAATGCGCAGCCGCGTGAATACGTCGAGCAGCAGACGCTGCCCAGCGGGGTTCGGCGCCTCGATGACATCCAGCACAAACTGCTCAGCCGGGAAATCGTGCTCCTGCAATAGCATCGCGAGCCGCTCCGGAAATGCGCGATCTTGCACCAGCTCGGTGCTCAAATTAACGGTGACTTCGAGCATCAATCCACTTGCGCGCCATTGGCTGCCCTCCCGCACCGCCTCGGTCATCACAAAATCCGTCAGCGGCGCCATCAGCCCGTAGTCCTCCACGGCGCTCAAGAATTGCCGCGGCTGCAACAGTCCGCGGCGTGGATGCTGCCATCGCACCAGCGCCTCGACACCCTGAATTGTGGCTGTGGTGGCTGTAATGGCCAATTTCGGCTGATAAACCAACGCGAGCTGCGATTCGCTGAACGCCTGCTCGAGTTCGGCGCGCGGTATGGGCGGCGCCACCGCCAGCTGCTGCGTGAGGATTTCCTCGATCCGCGCAATCTCAAACGGTCGCGCCAACACCCCGATCACGGCAAGGCCTCGCGCCTCTGCTGCTCGCTTGATGGTCGCCATCATTCGTGTACTGCTGTCGCCCACCAACAGCGTTGCCGGACGCACGTGATGGTGAGCAAGAATGTTCATCAATGCCAGGCAGTCGCTTTCGGTACGATCCACCGCGAGCACCGCCACCGTCGGACGCCGAATCGCCAGCACCTCGTGTAAGGCTTCCGTGCCGTCCGGCTCGATATGGTCGCAGCCCAAGCGTTCGGCCATGGCGCATAGCGCCAACCGGGCCTCTGGTTCCTGTTCGAGAATCAACAGCAGATCGCTCGATGGCTGCATGTGGCTCGCGCCTCCGTTCGCGATGCTTCGCTTGATGAAATATGGTATTAGCGGCCTATTGGTAATCGCGGTCTGTGTCGTAAGTCCCAACAGAGTGAAGTGGCCAAGCAGAGGCCCGCGCGCTGAGCGACGCAATGCAAGGGAAACCACCGCGCCCGCGCTGTTTGCGTGTTGAGCGCGCTTCAATGTTCGCCAGCGCACTGTGCCCATCCTGTGCATCTGCTCAAATGAGCGGTGGCTCGCCAGCAATACATCGGTCACCGTTACCGCATGCGTCGCAAGCTCGCCCAGTATGGTCTGTGCGTCATCCTGTGTGCGGCGACGATGATTACCGCAGCCGGGCCTGCTTACACCGGCACCGGCGATATCGCGACCTCCACAACAGCCGCGGCGCCCGACGAGCCGGCTTCGATGTTCACTGTCCGCGGTTTCGGTACTCTCGGTGTGGTCCACTCCGACCAAGGGCTTGCCGACTTTACCTCTTCACGGGTCGAATCCGTGGGCGCAGGCTACACCGATGCCTGGAGTGCCGCGGTGGACAGCCTGTTGGGCGCACAAGTCGACGCTAGGTTCACGCCGCAATTCTCCGCCGTGCTTCAGGTCATTGCCGAGCAGAACGCCAACTCGGGCTTTGCTCCCCACGTCGAGTGGGCTTTCCTGAAGTATCAGTTCACCCCGGACTTCAGTGTGCGCCTCGGCCGCACGGCCATCGAAGCGTTTCTGCTCACTGACTCGCGCAATGTCGGATTTGCCTTCCCTTTTATCCGGCCGCCCACCGAAGTCTATAACCTGGTGCCGGTGACCAACAGCGACGGCATCGACTTCAGCTACCGCGTCAGCGTGGCTGACGTCAGTAACACCGTCGATGCCTCGGTCGGCTTCGACCACTATCAATACTCGTATCCCAATAGCAATGCGACCGGGACCGCCGATGCCACCCAACAAATCTCGGTGGTCGATACCTTGCAGCGCGGTTCAGCAAGCCTCAGGCTCACCTACGGCCAGGCACGTCTCACCGTCCCTGCCTTCGAACCGTTGTTCGACGCGTTTCGCGAGTTCGGCCCTCAAGGCGTCGGCATTGCGGACCTGTACAGTACCGACGATCGCGTTATCGCGTACTACGGCATAAGCGCCGCCTATGAGCCGGGCAATTGGTTCTTGATGGCCGAATTGGGGCGTGTCAATTTTCATTCAGCACTGGGGGAGAACACCGGCTGGTATGTAAGCGGCGGCCATAGCTTCGGCAAGTTCACGCCTTACGCGACTTACGCACAGATCCGACCCAATGTCGGCACGCGAAGTACCGGTCTCGATCTCTCGACACTGCCGCCGGCTCTGGCACCCGAAGCCGCCACTCTCAACGCCGAGCTCAATGCAACGCTCGGACTCATGGCCTCGCAAAGAACCTTGTCCCTGGGTGCCCGCGTGGACGTCACCAGCAGCATCGACCTCAAGCTGCAATGGGACCGCACGAACCTGGGAGCGAACTCGCAGGGTTGGCTCACCAATCTACAACCCGGATTTCAGCTTGGAAGCAGCTTCACCCTGGTCAGCGCCACGCTGAATTTCGTGTTTTGAGCGCTCAAGTGACCTTAAGAAGCTGCATCGCCATCGTGCTTCTCGCGCTTGGCCCGGCACCGACAGGCGCTGGGGCCAGCGCCGACGTAGTTGCAGTGGTTTCCGCGAAGAGTGCCATCAAGACCCTGACCCCGGAACAAGTCGCCGACATCTTCCTTGGACGCGTGAGCCGCTTCCCCAATGGACTGCTGGCCGTGCCGATCGACCTGCGCGACGGTTCGCCCGAGCGTGATGAGTTCTATGCCAAATTCACTGGCAAGACGCCTGCCCAAGTCAAAGCCTACTGGTCGAAGATCATTTTTACCGGCCGCGGCCAGCCGCCCAAGGCTGTGCCCACAGATCTCGATGTGAAGAAATTCCTTGCCGCCAACGACACGGCCATCGGCTACATCAACTCCGCTTTGCTCGACGACAGTGTCCGCGCCCTATAGGCATTCACACCGCCTTCAATCCCAATCGCTCTCCCTTATAAGTAATCTCCGGGGCCTGCCCCAGCAGCAATCTGGTCGACTCATCGGCTGGCAACGGCCTCTCGAAATAGAAGCCCTGCAATTCGCCGGATGCGTGTGTGCGCAGATACTCGGCCTGGTCGCGCGTCTCCACCCCCTGCACCACCACGGTCAAGCTCAAACTCTTGCCCATGGAGATGATCGAATTGGCAAGCCCGGTTTCATCCGCGGGGCTGGTGATATCCCGGATCAACGATCGGTCTATCTTGATGGTGTCGAGTGGAAATTTCTGCAAGGTCGCCAGCGACGAATAGCCGGTCCCAAAGTTATCGATGGCTATCCGAATCCGCAACGCCTTCAGCGCCGTCAGAATCCGCAGCGTGTCCTCAACCCGATGTATGAGCAGTGCCTCGGTGAACTCGAGCTCCAAGAGCTGTGGCTCCATGCCCGTGCTCTGCAGGATGGCGCATACATCCGGGATCAACGCCTCATCGTAGAACTGTCGCGCCGTCAGATTTACCGCCATGCACAGCGGCGGCAAACCGCGCCGCTGCCATGCCACGTTCTGCAAGCACGCCGCCTTCAGCACCCAGCGGCCGATTGGCACGATCAAGCCACTGTCCTCCGCCACCGTGAGAAACTGCTCCGGGGCCACCACCCCTAAGTCCGGGTGCTGCCAGCGCAGCAGCGCCTCCATGCCCGTGATTCGCGCGCTCACGATATCGCGCTTCGCCTGGTAAAGAAGGTGAAATTCCTCGCGCACCAGCGCGTGGCGAAGGCTCGCCTCCAAAGTGAGCCGCTCCAGCGTGTTCACGTTGCGCGCCACGGCGTAAAACTGAAAATTATTCTTGCCTGCCTCCTTGGCCTGGTACATTGCTATATCCGCATTCTTGGTCAGGGTCTGTTCGTCGAGCCCGTCCTCGGGATATGAGCTGATTCCGATGCTCACCGTCACCCGAAACTCTTGGCCGACGAGAGCGAACGGTCGCGCCATCACCGCCAGGATCTTTCGCGCGACAACGGCCGCATCGCCGCCGCGGCCGATCTCGGAGAGCAGGACGACGAATTCATCGCCTCCCAATCGCGCGACCGTGTCGCTGTCCCGCACACAGCCCAGCAGGCGCGCGGCCACTTCGCGCAGTAACTGATCCCCTGCCTCATGTCCCAGGGAATCGTTAATTTGCTTGAACCTATCCAGGTCCAAGAACGCCACTGCCAATCTCCTCTCGTAGCGCCGCGCCTCGCTGATGCCGCGGGTCAACAATCTGCTGAACATGCTTCGGTTCGGCAATCCGGTGAGCGCGTCGTGATATGCTAGGTACTCCACGCGCTCGGCATGCGCCAAGTTTGCATCGCGTTCCCGCAGGCGGCTCTGCACTAACTGCCAGCTCAATCTGCCGAGCAGCGCCGACAGGGTCACGACCAGCAAACTCGCAAATGCAGCCCGCCAGACATACGTTCGAGTGTCGCGCGCGGCCCCGGCTAGTTGCTCATCCACCCCCAGGCCGACCACCGCGGCCACCGGAAAGCCGTACAGCTCGCGCGCCTGCACCCAGCGTCGCACCTGCTTCGTGCCGTTGTCCGGCATCACCAGCTGCGCCGCGCCGGTATGCGTCGCTTCAATCATCGCCGCATGGTCCGCAATCTCACCGTAGGTCACTTTGTCCCCGGTGCGCCTGACCCTGAAGATTCCATCATCATCCAACAAACCGAGCAACCCATCCTCCCCCAAGGTCGCTGTCTCGTAACCACTGACGAAATAGGCCGCATCCACGGCCACGACAACGATGCCATCAAAGGCTCCCGTCGGACTGTTCAATCGGCGGCTGAAATGCTCTACCGCTCCCGCATTACGTCCGATTTGCCCGATGAAGAACGAGTCGTCGCCGCGCTGCTGCAGAAAGTAATCCTCATTGGCAACGTTCTCGTGATGCAGCGGCCGCGTGCTGTCCACGATGAGTCCCGCGGCATCACTTACGCTCACCACGAACACAAGATCCGAGGGCAATAATCCGTGATCCTTGAGCTCCGCGAGCCCGCGCCGCCCAGCCTCGCGCTCATGCCAAAACTTGACCAGAGTCGTGGTCTGATCGATATCACGCAAAGCCCGCACGACCTGAGCTTCATACGTATCAAGCAGAGCGGCGTTGGAAGCCGCGGCCGCCTGTTCCGCTGCTGCGTGCCTTACCCGGGCAATACTCAAGGTCATCGCCCAAATTCCGCCCAACAGCAGCAGCGTCGTGAGCGGGAACAGCACCTGCGGTTCGGTCAATCGGTGGATTAGACGATTAAACACCTTGATCACGCGTCGTGGCTGGCGGCGGCGTTGCCACCGAGATACCTGTACTCGAAAATCTCACGCGGCAGCGGCCTACTGAACAAGTAACCTTGCATCTCATCGCAATTGAGCACCCGAAGCAGCCGAGCCTGCTCCTCGGTCTCGACTCCCTCCGCCACTACATTGAGCTTGAGCGAATGCGCTAGATTGATGATGGCGGATACCAGAGCCAAGCCCTCAGCACTCAACGTCATGTCGATGACAAAGGAGCGGTCTATTTTCAAGGTGTGCACCGGCAGCCTTGCCAAATAACTCAAGGACGAGAATCCGGTGCCGAAGTCGTCGACGGCAATGCCCACCCCCAGGGCGCGAATCGCTCGCAAACTCGCAATGCTGAATCTCACATCCTCCATGATGACGCTTTCTGTGATTTCCAATTCCAGTCCAGCCGCCGCTGCGGGGTCGCCGCCCAAGGCCTGCTCGATCTCCGACACGAAGCCCTGATTGCGCAGTTGCGGCGGCGAGACGTTCACCGAGATTCGCACGGCGCGCAACGCGGTCTCGCGCCAGCGTCGATAATCTGCGACCGCCTCTTGGAGAGCCCACTGACCGACCTCATGAATCAGGCCGGTTTCCTCCAAGATCGGAATAAACCGGTTCGGCGGCACCAGTCCGGTCAGAGGATCATTCCAGCGCAGCAGCGCTTCCGCACCCGTCAATGCTCCGCTCGCCAGATTCACCTTGGGCTGATAGTGCAGCACGAACTCGCCGCGTTCCAATGCCTGGCGCAATCGATTCTCCAAAGACAGCCGTCCGGCCATCGAGGCCGTCATCTCCTCCGCGTAGCATAGATAGCGCGCACCGGTACTCTTGGCGCCCTTCAACGCCGACTCCGCATTCTTGAACAACGTGTCCGCGTCCGTCCCATCTTCGGGATACAACGCCACACCCACTTTGGCGGCAATCCGCAGCACCGACTCTTCAACAATGAATGCATGTCCCAGAAACGCCTGTAAGGTCTTATCGAGTGCCCGCGCCACTCCCTCGACCCGCTGAATGTCCGGCAACACCGCGCCAAAAAGATCCGCGCCGACGCGCGCCACCAGATTCGCATCGCCCACGTGTGCGATCAGCCAGTCGGCCACCTGGCACAGCAGCGCGTCTCCCGCCGGCCTTCCTAAGCTGTCGTTGATAGTCTTGAATCGTTCCAGATCGATCAAGAATAACGCCAGCTTGCGCCGTCCGGCGCCGGCGCTGCGGATGTATTGCTCAGTACGCTCCAAAAACAGACTGCGATTGGCGAGCCCGGTGAGCACATCGTAGTAGGCGATGTAGTCGAGCCGCTCTTGCTTCTCGAGATGATCGATGGCGAAAGCGATCTCGCCGGTCAATTCCCTGAGTAATTTTAATTCGCCGCTATGAAAGAATTCGGTCTCCGCCGCATATAACGCCACTACTCCCACCACCTCGGATGCGATCGACAACGGAAACACCGCCATGGAGCGAATTCCCGCCTCCATTAGCTGAGCGCGGAAAATCGTATCCGTCTTGAGCTCCAAGTCGTTGGCCCAGACCGCTTGTCCCTCCCGCACCGCGCGTGCCGTCAAACTGTCGCCGAAGGCAGTGCCTGCCTGCAGCGACAGTTTCTCTCTCACAAACTTCATGTATTCACCCGTCATACCCATTGACGCGATCGGCACAATTTTCATCGCGGCCCGGTCTACCATGCCTATCCAGGTCATCGGAAAACCACCCTGCTCGGTGGCGATACGGCAGGCTTCGGTAAAGAGCTCATCGCGGCTGCGCACCCGCACGATGAGAGTATTGATGCCGCTCAACACCGCGTGCACGCGATTCAAGTGAATGATCCGTGTTTCCGCCTCCTTACGCGCCGTGATGTCGCGCACCAGGGTAACGATGGTCCAACGCTCACCTGAAAATTGAGCGTGGCGACGCAATTCCGACCAGGCGCGTGCATTGTCGCGACCCCGAGAGACTATCTCCTCGGGGGTCGCCTCAGCGCCTTCGGTGATCAACTTGTCGTAGACGCGCTCGAGCGCCGCAGGCGGCATCGCAAACACCTGCGCGGGCGAAAGTCTCAACAGCGCCTCCCGCGTTTGTGCTTGACTGCGGCAGGCCGCCTGATTCACGTAGATAAAGGCCATGCTCGCTCGATCCACCAGATAAATCGCGTCGGACGTGGCATCCATTGCCGCTGCGAAGCGCAGTAGTGTCTCGGCGCTGGCGCGATTCTTGGCCGCTTCGCTCTCGCGCCATCGATCCTGCGCCGGCTGCAATAGATATGCGTGACCTTCCCGGTCCGTTACCGAATCCACCTCGCCCGCCGTCAATTCCTGCAACCGGATATCCGCTGCGCGCAGGGCGCGGATCATCAGCGAAATTTCCGACCCGGCCTCGCTGGCAGCGATCGACTCTTCGGCCCCGACCGGCGGCGCCGCGCCGCCGGACTCCGCGCCTGGCGGTTTATCTTCGGTCATGGCGCCGCGGCTGTCAGCCCCAAGGTATCGAGCACTCGCTGCGTCTGGCTCAAGGTGCCGATGATCCTACGCGCCGGCCGCGGCGATACCTTCAACAAAGTCGGTGTCATGCGAATATCCTCGGCCAGAGCGCGCTTCGGCTCGAGGAACACATCGACGATTTCAATTTCATGCCTGCCGGGCAAGTACTGCAGGCATAGCGCCCGGAGATTCGCTGTGGCCTGGGTCGAATTTTGCGAGTCAGCCGCCACGTACAGTTGAAATTTTACCATCGCGCGCGATTTCATATCCGTCGCTTACGTCTCGGCGCCGCCGCGTCGCCGCTGCGCAGCTCGCGCATGCGTACGGTTCCGCGCAGCACCTCCGCCTTGCGGCTGGCCGTGGTGCGCGCGAGCAGGGTTTTCTCGATCTGCTTGGCGAGCAGTTCAGTCTGCACCGCTTTCAGGCGCACGCCCAGCTCGGCCTGTTCGGCATCGAGGGTGACTCCCTTGAGCTTGCCGGCAACGGCCGCTACTTCCACCGCCACCCGCTCGGCGCTTTCCTTCTCCCAACGCATGGTGCCCATCAATACCTCACCGCCGGCAGTGAATATGTCCGCCACCGTTACTCCGTCATCGCTTAGAATCAGCTCGCGTACTTGATTCGAGTGCGCAGTGCCGCGCGACTTGATGATGGACATGCCACGATTGCGTTCCCCTGCCTGCACCAAGTAATTCAAATGGATCCACGTATCGGCCATCGCCGACATATGCAGCAGAGTATCGTCCTCGGCACGCTCCGAAATCTCATTGCTGAGGCTGGTACACACCAGCGTAATGCGCTCGGCCTTCGACCAATCGAGAAGACGTTCCGCCACTCCGTAAGCAGTTGTCTCATTGCCGAACTGCGACAGTGCCGACACCGGATCGATCACCATGCAGCGTGCGTCATGCTCCCGTGCAATTTCCTTGATGCATACCAGGCACATTTCGGCGCTGCCGTGGACCGTACGGGAGGACACCATGCGCAGCACGCCGCTCTTGACATGGCGATTGAGCAGAATGCCCACCGAACTCAAATTGCGGATCACTTCAGTGCTGTCAGAATCGAAGCTCACGAAAAGAGTGCGCTCACCCCGCCGGCAGGCCGCGTCCGCAAAGGCGCCGCTCAGCGTGGTCTTGGCGGTGCCGGGAAAGCCGGTGATGAGCACGCACGCACCACGGTAATAACCCCCACTCAGCATGGTATCCAGCCGCTTTACCCCGCTGGTTACGCGTTCATGGGTAACCGGCGCGTCGGCACGCCCCAGCGAACGCACGATCGCCACATCGAATCCAGCTTTTCCGATCACGAACGGCGATTCATTCTCATCGAATTGCGAACCGCGATATTTCTGCACCCGTAAATTGCGCTGCGATACCCCGAGCACGACGCTGTGATTCAAGATTATCGAGCAGTCGACCATGAACTGCATGAAGCCATAAGGCTGTTGCGTGACCGAACTCGGCTCGTTGGGCGTTGCCTTCAGGGTCACCACGCAAGTGAGCGCGCGGTCGAGCAACCACGCATGCAGCCGATAGATCTCACGCCGTCGCGCCGCAAGATCCGGTAACAGGGCCAGCACGATATCCAAGGCGTCGAAAACAATGCGCCGCGTCTTTTGTGCCGCGACCTGCGCCTCCAATCCCGCGAGCATGCCGCACAAATCGAAGTCTCCCGATTGCGCTAGGTCTGGGTGCGGCTGAGCGTCGACGAACCACAATTGTTTGCGCAGCAAATGCCGAAGCCCCCAGTTGAAGCTCTCGGCATTGGCCATGATGCGCTGTGAAGTCTCTTCGAAGGCGACGAAGATGCCGGGCTCTTTGAACTGCCGGCCGCCATTGACGAGGAATTGCAGGCCGAATATGGTCTTGCCGGAGCCGGGACCGCCCTGCACGAGCACTGTGCGGCCGCGTGGCAAGCCTCCGCCGGTGATTTCATCGAAGCCCGATATACCCGTTGGCACCTTCCTCGGCGCGGCGGCGGTGCGCCGGCGATCGGCCTTCATATTCCTCTCCTTGGGATACTCGAGGCACCCTACACCGCCCCGCCCGCGGAGTATGTGCGCTGGCGTACGTAGACGCCCCGCGCTTCGAGGTCAGCCGTTTAGGATTCTGCGCGATTGACGCGGAGCCGCCATAGGCCCATGGAGGTGCAATTCGCGCGATGCCTTCGCAAAACTATCGATCAATTGGATCAAGGCCTCCAAGGCGGCGCACATCACCCGATCCGAATTCTCCGCTCGCGGCACGACGGCCTGATCTGCCGCCCTCATTCCGTCCACCGCCAACTCCAAGGCTCGCGCCAAAGCCGCGACTCCGCTCAGCTCAAAAATTGCTGCCGTTCCGCTCAGCCGATGCGCACGACCGCGCAGCTCATCCAACATAGAGACGCGGCCCATCTGACCCTGCGCCAGCGCCGCACCAAGATTGAAGAGTCGCTGCCGCTCGCCCACCAAGCGTTCCAAGAAACTCGCGCGCAGCGCCTCGAAACTATCATCCGACACCGCCGGCGCGCTGGCGCGGCGCTGTCCATGGCTAGTGAGTTTCATTTTTCTCCACCTTGCCGTTGGCACCATTCATGTGGGGAGGTTTGCTCACCGGCGCGGCGGTGACGCGATTGCCGCCCAGATTTTTGCTTGCGTACAGTCCGCGATCGGCCGCCCGAAGCAAATGCTCTATCTTCGAGACATTCTCGATCTCATGCGCCGCCTCCACTGCGGTCACTCCGACGCTGACCGTGAAACTGATCGGTCCGGCGTGTGTCATCACCGGCGATCCCACATAGGCTTGTCGCAGTTTATGCGCCACCCTGTTGGCCCCGACGACTCGCGTTTCCGGCAACACGATCATGAATTCGTCGCCGCCGACGCGCGCCAACCAGTCGCTCGAGATTCGCAGGCACGACTCGGTGCGCGCGACGAATCCTCGAAGCAGCTCATCCCCGGCCTCGTGCCCGAAGCGGTCGTTGATCTGCTTGAAGCCGTCGATGTCGCAGCTGAGCACCGCGAGCGGATGACCATAGCGGCGCGAGCGGACCAATTCCCGCGGCAGATATTTCATCAAGTACCTCAAGTTATTCGTTCCCGTCAGCGAATCGGTCACGGATAGCCTCCAGTTTTCGCGATTGCTGAGGCGCAGCGAGTGCTCGATGTGGGTGATGCGTCGCGCGACCTCCAGTCGCGCCAACAGCTCATCGATGGAGCCACCCTTGACTACATAGTCATCTGCCCCGGCGGCCAATCCTTCCAATAGGTCGTTCTTGTTGTCGCGCACCGTGAGCATTAGGACGTAGACGTAGCTCTCGTGCTGATCCGCACGCACGACACGGCACAGCGAGAGACCATCCATGTCCGGCATCTGCCAATCGGTGAGTAACACCTGGCAAGGCCGCTGGTTCATGATGCGCAGCGCCTCATTGCCAGACGCCGCCACATCCACCTCGAACTGGGACGCCCGCAACAGGTTCGCCAAGCGTGCCCTCACCAGATCATCGTCATCCACCAGCAAGACCCGGCAGGGGTGAGAGATCTGCAATTGCTGCATCAGCATCGTATCGGTCAAATCCACAGTCAATTCCGGTTCAAGCTGCATGTAGACCTCTGGCGGTAGCGTGAATTGGGTGAAATATGGGGGCCAACCGGGTGCCCCAGGGAATCCGCAATAACGCCCGCGCTTCCTCCGCCGGCAGTGGTTTGGCTAACAGGAAACCCTGCACCTGCTGGCATCCCCAGCGCTCGAGCAAGGAAAACTGCTGTTCCGTTTCTACCCCTTCTACCAACACCGCAATGTCCATCTCACGGCCCAGTGCCAGCACCGAGCGCACGATAACCGCGGTTTTTCTATCGAAAGTCATTCGCTGTGCAAACGATTTGTCGAGCTTCAATCGGTCCACCGGCAAGCGAGCCAGGTAGTTGAGGCTCGAGTAGCCAGTGCCGAAATCGTCCACGGCGATATGCACGCCGAGCGCGCGCCACTCTTCGCAGCACGCAATGGATGCTTCGGCGTTGACCATCAACGCGCTCTCCGTGATCTCGAGTTCGAGTTGCCCGGGCGGCAATCCCGTCACTCTAAGCGTGCGGTCAATGATGTCGGTAAATTGCGCGTTGATCTGATGCGTGGAAACATTCACGCTCAACGCTGGCGCTCGGCCGCCACAATTTCCCCAGCCTGCCACTACCTCGCAGGCCTGCGCCAGCACCCAGGCACCCAGCGGACCAATCATTGCAATCCGTTCGGCCATGGGGATGAAGACCGTGGGCGAAATGTCCTCGCCACTCGGCAGGCTCCAGCGCGCCAAGGCCTCGACTCCGCAGCCCTGACCGCAATCGACATCATATTGCGGCTGGAAGTGCACCTCGAGTTCGCGCCGCCTGACGGCGGCGGTCAGCCGCGCAGCCAACGATGTCGGCGCGCTTGCACCCGCGTCGTCGACCGTCGAACTGGTCAGCAGCTTTTGTTCGAACCGAACCTTCTGTTTGCTTTCCATTGCAGAGTCCTAGGATTGCGAGCGACACGCGAAGACGTTATCGCAGAGGCAGAGCGCTCGATGTAGGGAGAATGTGACAGTGGCTGTAGTATTCGTGCATTCGCGATTTGCCATAAACCTCTACAAAATGAGACCGAAATCACAATGCCATCAATTCATATTCGATAGCGAGTCGGATCAACGCCGAGCGATTGCCGACGCCGAGTTTGGTCATCAATCGGCCGCGATACGTATCCACGGTCTTGCGCGATAGACTGAGATTTGCCGCAATGTCCGCGCTCGACGCGCCGGCGACCAGGCGCTTCAATACCTGGCTCTCGCGCATGCTGAGTGATTCCATTGGGCTCTTGACGCTTTCACCGCTCAGCAAGTTGCCCAGCAGCAACGGCGTGATTCCGGCACTCAGGAATTGCTCGCCCGACATGACAGTCGAAATCGCCTTGACGATTTCCGCGCCAGCGGCCTCTTTGACAACATAGCCCCGCGCGCCCGCGCGCAGCGCGCGACATACATGTTCGGTGGTACGGCAGGCCGAGAGCACGATGAACTCAGTCATCGGCCGCAACGTAAGAATGCGCCGCATGGCATCGGTGCCGTTCATGTCTCGCAGCATCAAGTCCATGAGTATCAAGTCCGGCTTGAGGCGCAGCGCGGCATTCACCGCATCCGCACCGGTTGCCACCGATCCCACGACAGTCATCCCACCCTGACGCTCGATTAGTATGGCTAACGCTTCGCGCACTATGCCGTGGTCATCCACAACCAGTATTCGAATCGACGGCAGTGTTCCTGTGCGAATCACAAACTCGTGCTCCCATCCTTAGGCGCGAACAATCGCTTTTAAAAAGAGTACGTCAAATACTCTACCGATACAGTGCCCTGACGCACATATAATTCGCGATCTTTATGTGGGTTACCGCACATAGGATCGCAAGGAAAAAATTGCGTGCGCATGCTGCACGGCGTAGTCTTTTGCGAACCCGCATGGATCCGCGCAACAAATCAAAGTCCTCCGTACACGCTTTCGTGCCTCCGGATCGCCGCGCTCCGCAAGATCCGCGCGTGTCGCGAGAGAGTGCCGGCGAATTCATGCAGCGAGTCGTCGAAGCGGCCCCTTGCGGCATGGTGATGGTCGACTCTGATGGCTTCATTGTGCTGGTTAATCCACAAGCCGAATCGATGTTCGGCTATGCACACGCGGAACTCATCGGAAACTCGTTGGGGATCCTGTTGCCGGAGCGCTTTCGCAACGCCCATGGAGCGCACCGGCAGCAATTCGCGGCCGCCCCTTCCATGCGGCAAATGGGAGTCGGCCGAAATATAACCGCGCGACGCAAGGATGGGTCGGAATTTCCCGTGGAAATAGGGCTAAATCTGGTGCCCGGCGATGAAGGCGGACTGGTGCTCGCCGCGGTTACTGACATCACGCGGCACAAGGCCATGCAGCTCGAACTGCGGCAGGCCAACGCTAATTTGGAGGAGTTCACCTACGCCGCCTCGCACGATCTAAAATCACCGCTTCGCGGGATATCCGATTTGGTCGAATGGATCGTTGAAGACCTGGGCGGTGCCGAGCCGCAGGAAGTCTCGCGCAACCTGGGCCGCATACGCGACCGAATCCAGCGGCTCGAAATGGTCATCGACGACCTGCTTGCCTACGCCCGCGCCGGCACCGCCTTCACCGATGCAGTGCAGGTGGATCTGGAGGATCTGCTCTCAGGGATTCTTGAACTCCTGCCACGGCCTTCCGGCATCGCCATTTCCATGCAGATCAAGGCGCGGCCATTCGTGACGAACAAGGCACCGCTTGAAAGCGTGCTGCGCAATCTCATCAGCAATGCCATCAAGCATCATGACCTCGCCACCGGCTGTATTTCGATTGGAGTTGCCGATGTTGGGAGATACTGTGTATTCACGGTTGCGGACGATGGTCCGGGGATTCCGTTGGCGTCACAGGAACGAGTATTTCGGATCTTTCAAACGCTCGCGACCGAGGCGCGCGAACATTCCGGGATTGGGCTGGCCTTGAGCAAACGTCTGGTTGAGGCCCATGGTGGCTGGATCAAGCTCGATTCCACCACTGGCACGCGCGGCACCGCGTTCAATGTCTGGTGGCCTCGCTTCCAATACCGGAAACCCGTCGATGTTCCCGTGAGTTCATGACCTCTTCCGAGCCGTTCAGCGTCCTAGTCATCGACGATGACGATGTCGCGGCCGAAGCCGTGGTCCGAGGCCTACGCAAGCACGAACTACTGTGCCCCATCGTGCTCGCCGAAGACGGTCAAATTGCGCTGCAAATTCTGCGTTCTGAACATGCGACCCGCCACATCGCCAAACCCTATCTGGCGCTGCTCGATCTGAACATGCCGCGCATGAACGGCTTCGAGTTCCTGCACGCGCTCCGCGCAGATCCTGAGTTGCGCGCCACGCTGGTATTCGTGCTCAGCACCTCGGGCTCCGATGCCGATCGCGCTCGCGCCTATGATGAGAACATTGCCGGCTACATGGTAAAGGCCAAACTCGGCCACCAGCTCAAAGGCCTTGCCAATTTTCTCAGAGACTACGGCTCAATCATGCTCCTACCCTAGATACTGGCGGGCGACCCGGTGGCTCAATGAAACGCCGCATCGTTGCGGGCGTTTCCTGTTAACTGATTGTAGTCGGCTTAGGCAGCAAAGCGTTGCGCGGGCCGGCGGCCGCGCATCACGGCGATTGCGCCCAACAGCAGCATCAGCGCGGAAGTCCCCGAAGCAGGGTCGATCTCCGGGGCCGTTGCGGGCGGCGAGGTCGTTACACCTGTGGAATTGATTGAGAACGTCAGACCTGCCTGGGTTTCGTTGATATCGACGAAAAACAGGTCGAAGGTGTGATTGCCGGCAGACACCGTGGGCGTCGTGCAAGGAACACTGGACGAACCATGGACTCCGCCGTCGCTGCAAACCACCTCGCCATCGATATACGCGAACGCCATGTCGTCCGACCCGATGGCGAAGCTCAAAGTCTCCGTCGTCGGGGCGTTAATGGTCCCGGACAATACTGCGGCCTGATAGCCGTTGGGAGGACCGTCGTTCGAGCCCGTGCCGTTAGGCGGAAAGAAATTCGACGGCACGTTGAACGGGAGCGTGGTGGTCGTCGTGAGTGTCTGGGTGACGTACGGATTCAACGACGGACTCCAGTAGGTGATCTCACCAGTGGAATTGAGCACGTTGACATTCGGGGTTGAACCGGATGTGCCGTACGGAAATCCGGGTGCCCCACTTTGCGAGTAGCAATTGGATGTGCAGCCGAACTGCGAGAGATTCAACACCGGCAGCCCGTTCGGTCCAAGCGCATTTTGCACTTCGTTGTTGTAGACGCCGAATGCCAAACTGTTCGCGTCCGGATCACTCGCCGCGATGGTGTAATAGGTGATGCCCAAGGATTGAGCCTGAGCCGCAATCGGCGCAAGCAACGCGCTCAACATCCCGAACGCCACCACATACTGAATTTTTCTCACGGTCGAGGTAGACATCTTCGTTCCCTAATTGGTTGGTCCTGGGGCAGCCCTAACGAGGTGTTTGTGGAATTAAATATATCGCTACTCTCGGTGAAGTCACCAACAATTTTACTTATGGCGAGGTGCTGGAATTGAGCCGACAATCACCAGCGTTGGCCGCTACTTGCGCAACCGAGACTCCTGGTACACCAGTTACGCGCAGCCAGCGCGGGAAGCTGCTACGGCCTATACAAGTGGCTGATTTGGCAAGAGATAAGTCGACCGAGACGGTCGCGCATCATCGATCGACGGCGGGTCGATCGGTAAACCGCGTGACATGAAGATTCCACTCGGGCAATGTTCAGGTCCGAACGCCGGGACGAGGATCCCGGCCACTCAAAGCATTGGGGGGTGCTCGAATGACGCTTGTTGCTGCCGAGCCGCGCTCCGCGTCAGCAGATTCAGCCCGCGCCGCGACCACAGGAGCCTATTCGTGGTACGTGCTCGGTGTGCTGTTCCTGGTTTATGTTCTGAACTTCATCGACAGAAACATCCTTTCAATCCTGGCACAGGACATCAAGGCCGGTCTCGGCCTTAGCGACTCACAGCTCGGCTTTCTCTATGGCACGGCATTTGCGATCTTCTACGCCCTGTTCGGCATTCCGCTGGGCCGCATGGCCGACAGCTGGCACCGCGGCCGGATTATTGCTGCGGGCCTCGCCGTGTGGTCGACCATGACCGCCCTTTCGGGCGTGGCCGGCTCCTACGCGCAATTGGCACTCGCCAGAATCGGCGTTGGCATCGGTGAGGCGAGCGCCTCGCCAGCGGCGTACTCGCTCCTCGTCGACTACTTTCCTGCTCGGCGCAGAGGTCTGGCGCTCGCCATTTACTCATCGGGTCTATTTGTCGGCGGGGGACTCAGCCTGCCGCTTGGCGGCTGGATCGCCCATAGCTGGTCCGCGCACTACGCACACAGTCCCGCGCCGCTCGGCCTCGCCGGCTGGCAGGCCGCGTTTCTTGCGGTCGGTCTGCCCGGTCTGCTGCTCGCACTTTGGGTACTGACGCTGCGGGAACCCGCGCGCGACTTTGCGCCAGGCCATTCGGCGCCGGCGAGAAGGCCTGGCGCTTGGCGCGAATTCGCTCTTGAGGTCGCGGCTATCCTACCGCCGTTCACGCTCTGGAGTGTCAGCCGATTCCCCGGTGCGTTGCGCACCAACTTGATCTTCTTGGCGGGGATCGCAATGGCTACCGCAATTCTCGTGCGACTCACTCACGACGCAGCGCAGTGGATCGGCTTTGGGCTCGGTTTCTACGCCGTGCAGTCGTGGTTGCAGATGCTCCACGCCACCGACCGGCCGACCTTTGCGCTTCTGTTCCGTCAGCGCGCGGTGGTGCTCGCGTTACTTGGATTTGGCGCCACCGCCTTTGTCGCCTACTCCCTCAGCTTTTGGATTCCACCCTACGTGATTCGCACCTTCGGGATTCGTAGCGACATCGCCGGCTTCATGCTCGGAGTCCCCCACGCCATCGGCGCAGCGGCCGGCTGCGCAGCGGGCGGATATCTGTCAGACACCTGGAAGCGTCGCGATCGGCGCGGGCGCCTGTTCGTCGCGATGCTGGCAAGCATCCTCTCGGCGCCGTTGGTGCTCGCGATACTCCAGACGACAAACGTTACAATGATATATCTACTCATTCCAGTGTTCGCGTTTACGGCGTACATGTGGATAGGATCCGCCGTGGCGACCATTCAGGACTGCGTGTTGCCGCGCATGCGTGGCACAGCCGGGGCGATGTTCCTTCTCGCAGTTTCGATGCTGGGACTCGCGCTCGGCCCCTACAGCATCGGCAAGGTGTCCGCAGTCACGGGCTCGTTACGCACCGGCTTGATGAGCGTACTGGCCATGATGCCGGTGGCGGTGCTGCTGCTATGGCTCGCCGCCCGTCACATCGGAACTGCCGAGGAAGGCCTCGCCGCCCGCGCCCGAGCGGCCGGCGAGACGCCCGAAGCACTGGGCAACGCGTCTGCCTAGGCTCGGGATCTTAAGTCGCGAATGTTCGCGGATGTTCGGCAAGTCGTCGCATGCGCAATGTGACAAGTTGCTCAATCCCGAATCTTCGGCTCCTCTCTGGGTACGGTGCAGCACAGACCCTGCAAGCCTGACTCCTTAGGCTGCTCGAAGCAGCCTGTTGCTGCCAACGAGCCAACTCAGATGAAAAAGACCCACCGGGATCGACGGCTCGGCTCGCTCATGCTATGCCTGATGGTGGTCTTCGCGGTCGCCGCCGCCGCCTATTCATGGCGCATCAATCGGCAGCTCGCAAGCGACTACGCGGCCGTGACGCACGCCTATGCCGTTGCCGGCCAGGTTGAAGCGCTGATGAATCGTGTCACCGACGGTGAAACCGGCGAGCGCGGATATCTAATCACCGGGCGGGAGAACTATCTCGAGCCGTACAATACCTTTGCAGGCACCATCGACCATCTATACACGGAATTGGCGGCGTTGACCGCCAACGAACCCGTTCAGCATCAGCAAGTGCTGCTACTGCAACCGCTATTGCTCGCCAGAAGGAATGAGCTGCAGGCGATCATCGATTTGCGCCGCTCGAGCGGTCTCGACATTGCGCGCACCTCCGCTTCGTTCGACTTGGGCAAGTCCCTGCATGATCGGATTCGCGCTGTGGTGAGCATCTTGATTGGCAACGAAACACGGACCATCGGAATACGCAACGCGGACGTCGCCGCGGCGACAACAGAGTCGCTGGCAGGCGCCGCGTTGGTGGCGTTCGCCCTGGCAATTCTGGCCGCCGCCACCTTCATAGTCGGATGGCGAAATAAGAGAACCATCGCAGCGGCGCAGCTGGCAATTGAGCGGGCTGACGCCGAGAAGCAGCGCTTGCAACAGGAGCTGGCACATAACTTTGAGCTGTTGGCACGCGTGGGTGAGCTGGCAAAAATCGGCGGCTGGGAGGTTGAAATTCCAGGCAACCGGGTTAACTGGTCCCGCGAGGTATTCCGCATCCATGAGATCGATTCCGAAGTCACGCCGCAGATCAGTCAGGCGCTCGACTTCTACGCGCCGGAAGGCCGGCGCCAAATTCAACACGCGGTTGAAACCGCCAGCAAGAATGGCGGTACGTGGGACCTGGAGCTGCCGCTGATTACGGCCAAGGGACGGCGTATCTGGGTGCGATCCCTGGGTCTCGCCGTGGTACACGCTGGCAAGATCACGAAACTAGAGGGCGCCTTCCAGGACATCACCGAGCGCAAGCTCGCCGGCGAGTCTTTGAGGCTCCTCAACGTGGAGTTGGTCTCGGCGCGCGACCGGGCGGAGGCTGCGAGCAAGGCCAAGAGCCAGTTTTTGGCCAACATGAGTCATGAGATTCGCACGCCGATGAATGCCGTCCTCGGTATGCTGCAGTTGCTGGCACAGACAGAACTCATTCGACGTCAGCACGATTATCTCGACAAGGCACAATCGGCAGCAAAGTCGCTGCTCGTCATTCTCAACGACATCCTCGACTTCTCGAAGATCGAGGCCGGCAAAATGTCCTTGGACCTTCGGCCGTTCTCCTTGGATGGGCTGATGCGTTATCTGGCGGTGATTCTGTCGACCAGCATAGGCGACAAAGAGATCGAGGCGGTGCTCGATCTCGACACGCATTTGCCCCTGGATCTGGTCGGCGACTCGCTGCGCCTGCAGCAGGTGCTCATTAACCTGTCGGGAAATGCGGTGAAATTCACTCAGGCGGGAGAGATCGTCGTGTCCCTGAAAATGACCGCCATGAGCAAATCGACCATCGAAATTGAGTTCGCGGTGCGCGACACAGGCATCGGCATCGCGCCCGAGCATCTGAGCGACATTTTCGAGGGCTTTTCTCAGGCGGAGTCCTCCACTGCACGACGCTTTGGCGGCACCGGTCTCGGTTTGGCGATCAGCCGAAGGTTGGTGAAGCTGATGGGCGGTGAACTCAAGGTGCAGAGTGCTTTGGGAACCGGCAGCCGATTTTCCTTCACATTGTCGTTTGAGAAGTCCGCGGCACAGCAGATCAGGCCGAATGGATTTCCGTCGGAATTGACGCCCGGTACGGTGCTCGGCAAGCAGTGTCGCGCGCTGGTTGTCGATGACAACGAGTCAACCCGGGAAGTTCTGCACTCGATGATATGCGCCATGGGTTGGCACTGCGATACGGTTGACAGCGGCCGGCAGGCACTGCTTATGCTCGAGCAAGGCGCGCCACGCAGCCTCAAATACGACGTCGTGTTCATGGATTGGAAGATGCCCGACCTGGATGGCTGGCAAACAACGCAGCTGATTCGCGAAGGCGGCGCTGCCGACGGCGCGCCCATCATTATCATGATATCCGCCCATGGGAGGGAGGCGCTGGCCGAGCGTCTGCGAGAACAACCCGCCTTTCTGGACGGGTTTCTCGTCAAACCCGTGACTGCATCCATGCTGTTCGATGCGGTGTCAGACGCCAGGGCCAGCGGCGCGGCTCATGACACGGTTGCGCAAAAGCGCTCCGCTTCGAAGCGTCTCGAGGGATTACGTCTTTTGGTGGTGGAAGACAACCTCATGAACCAGCAAGTGGCTTTCGAGCTGCTGTCCAATGAGGGCGCCCACGTCACGGTCGCAGGAAACGGCCAGTTGGGCGTGCGCGCAGTTCTGTCCACGAAGCCGCCGTTCGACGCGGCTCTGATGGACGTCCAAATGCCGGATATCGACGGATACCAGGCGACCGCCAAGATTCGCAGCCATCAATCCCTGAAGTCGATGCCCATCATTGCCATGACTGCCAACGCATTGGCCGAGGACAAAGTCGCCTGTTTGGCAGCCGGCATGGATGATCACATCGGCAAGCCGATAGACCTGGACGTCCTGGTCAACACCATATTGAAGCACTGCATGCGCGAGGGCGGCGAAGTGCGCCACTTCGAATCCACGGCATCGCCCGCCGCGGATTGCACGCAGGACTTCCGCGACGCGTTGCGTCGAATTGGCGAGAATCACCTGCTGTTTGCGGATATGTCCAAACTGTTCGCGCGGAGCTGCACAACCCTGGCCGCCGACTTGCAGCGCCATGTGCTGCGCGAGGACAAGGCCGCCGCAACCGCGCTCCTGCATACATTGCAAGGCACGGCAGGCACAGTCGGCGCCATGTCTCTGGTGAACTATGCGGCGGGATTGGAAAAGCAATTTCTCTTGGCCGGCGACACGGCCGCAGTGGTTTTCTCAGCGGACGATTTTGATGCCGCCATTCGGCAGAGTTGCAATGAACTGCGCATTTTTTCGGAAAAACTCAGTTCCGAATCCACCACCTCCATCATGCGCATGACCGTGCTCGATAAGCCGCGGCTCGCAAGGCTTCTGGATGAACTCGATGATTTGATGCGCGACAAGAATATGCGTGCAACGGGCATTTTCGACGAGTTGCGGTTCACATGCGGAATAGCACTGGGGGATAAGTTGGCAGGCCTGGAACAGGCGATGAACGACCTTGATTTCCCGTTGTCCCTCGAGAAAACGCAATCCTTGCGGGAGTCGCTAAAATGAGCGCACTGCAGGTCGACGTGGCGGTAGAGGAATCGAATCCGCGACCGCAATTGCTCATCGTGGACGATCAGCCGCTGAATATCCGCCTGTTCCACGAGATCTTCCACGCCGACCACGAGGTGTTCTTCGCAACCAGCGGCGAGGATGCCTTGGAATTTTGCCGGAACAAGGTTCCTGACTTGATCCTGCTGGATGTGATTATGCCGGGACTCAATGGATATGAAGTCTGCCGCCGGCTGAAGCAGGATGAGCGCACTCGAGAGATCCCAGTGATCTTTGTAACAGCGCAAAGCGACGCCACAGAAGAGGAGGACGGCTTGGCTGCCGGAGCGGTCGATTTCATCGCCAAATCGGCCAGTGCAAACGTGATGCGCGCGCGCGTCGGCACGTTGCTGACTTTGAAACGTCAGTCCGACTTGCTGCGCCAAATGGCACGAGTGGATGCCCTGACCGGCCTGGCCAATCGCCGTCACTTCGACGAGACCTTGAATTCAGAATGGCGTCGCTGTACGCGGTCGGGCACACCTTTATCGCTGATGCTCATCGACCTTGATCATTTCAAGCTTTTCAACGATCACTACGGACACCAGGCCGGCGACTCTTGTCTGCAGCAGGTAGCCGCGTGCCTCAAGGCGGGCTTTGCGCGCTCCCATGATCTGGTGGCGCGCTACGGAGGGGAGGAATTCGTGTGCGTGATGCCGGAGACATCTCTGGAAGGCGCCGAGGCGAAAGCGCAAGGGCTGGAAAAGGCCGTGCGCGCCTTGCGGATCCCCCACGATAAATCCCCCGTGGCGGGCGGCATCGTCACCATTAGCCTCGGCGTGGCGGTTGCGATGCCGAATGTGGGGGAGGAATGCGCCACGCTCATTCTGTGCGCGGATCGATCTCTGTATATGGCAAAAGACGCCGGCCGCGGTCAGGTCCGGACGCTGCAGATCTAGACGGCGGGGGCGCATCGAACAAGCAAGAGTCCCTTTTGATTACATAATTGCCTACAACGATGGGCGACGACATGAGCCCGCCTTCGGAATTCACCTCCGTCGGCTCGGTGGTTAATCCCCCGGCGACCCGCTATGATCCAGAAAAGGCAGCGGCGCACACACCGATTGTTGAAATCGCACCGATCGTGCCCCGCAACGCTCTTACATGGGAACCCAACGCGAGGCAGCCGACATGCAGGCGATGAAGACTAAGCGACTCCTGATGCTCGGACTATCCGCGCTCGGTTGTGTCGCGCACGCGGCCAACGTCACCACGCACCACTATGACACGCTGCGCACCGGCTGGAATCCGGCGGAAACCGTACTCACGCCTGCGGCGGTCTCAAGTGCCTCATTCCAGCTGAGCACGACCGTATCGCTTGACGAGCAGGTCGACGCGCAGCCGCTCCTGCTGCAGGCACAGTTAATTCCCGACCAGGGCACTCACGATGTCGTATATGTCGCGACCGAGGGCGACACCGTCTACGCTATCGACGCGGCGAGCGGCGCCATCCTCCTGTCGCGCAGCCTCGGCACGCCGGTGCCGTACACGGCGCTGCCCGGAGGGTGCAACAACAACTCGG
>Ga0302324_100004782_pt1 | contig 29888 bp, 23 predicted proteins | sample Palsa_T0_1_FD_201949 | JGI IMG/M metagenome (GOLD analysis project Ga0302324, IMG submission 201949) | Peat permafrost microbial communities from Stordalen Mire near Abisko, Sweden - Palsa_T0_1 | ecosystem: Environmental > Terrestrial > Soil > Palsa > Peat permafrost | place: Sweden: Abisko...
ACCTACTGCTCTTTTTCCCGCTCCAACCCGTGGCCTTCGTTGATAGCCCGTAGTTCCTGCTCCAATTCCTGTCGTATGGTATGTTCCTCATGCTTCTCATCAATGGAATGAGACTCGGTTAAAGTGTCTTGTTTCTTCGCAAATTCGCTGAGCTTAGTATAGTATTTTTGAATCACCTTTAATTCATCTTCCGTCATCCCCTCGACGTTTACCAGCCGGTTACTCGCTGAGCCATGGGCCGCCACCAATTCATTCAATTTAAGCTGTATGGCAAGGGAATCCTTATTCTGTGCTTTCTGGATCAAAAACACCATTAGTATGGTAATCACACTCGAAAACGTGCCAATAAGCGACTCCCACCTTTGCGAAAAGTGCAAAAAGAACCCGCTGAGTACCCATAACAAGACCAGACAACAGCAAAACAGTAAGGCCAGGTTCGAGCCCGCAATCATGATCACCCTGGAAGCAAATTGGTCGGTCCGTCTTGAAAAACCTGTAAATAGCTGCATAGCCTTGGTTTAAGTATAACCCAAGTTATCGAAAACTTGCCGGAAGATGTGTGAATTATGTAACCTATTTAAAGGGGTATGTAACACTCGGTATCAAAACAAACCACACCTTTATAACATCGGCATCAACTTCAATCAATCATGGGTAACAAAACTACAGACGCGTATGCGGAACCGACAACAGAGCTCGAAAAATCAAAGTCACTTATTATCGTTGAAATTATCGAATATGTATCCAACGCAGTGGTAATAAAAACAATCATAAAGAAGTCGACTGGCAATATAAGTATCATGTCTTTTGACAGTGGAGAGGGATTAACCGAAAAGACATCCCCCTTCGACACTTTCGCCCAGATCATCGAAGGCAACGCAGAAATGGTCATTGACAAAATATCCCATTTGCTGACATCGGGGCAGGGAATCATAATACCGGCCCATTCGCCGAATTTTATAAAGCCAAACGGACGTTTTAAAATGATCCTGACCATTATCAAAAGCGGCTATGAGTGAATTGCAACAGCGCATATTAAACCACGCTCCTTTTTGACCGAATATAACTAAGCTAAAATCTTTAACATGAATCCAAATACAGCTTCCTCCACCGCCACAGTCCCGGTTGATTACCGGGCATCCCTGAAATTCGATTCATACAATATCGCCCCTGTAAAAAAGACCTTCTTCATACCCCTGCCGGCGCCTGAAGCGTCGAAAGATAATTCCGCCCGGTTTACTTCCGCCCTGGCCCACGAAGTTCGGAATCCGCTGACAAATATCAACCTGTCGGTTGAATTGCTAAAGGCTGCCATAAAGGACAGTGAGCTCAACATGTACGTGGATATTATCATGCGCAGCTCGACACGAATAAACAACCTGGTAAATGAACTCCTCAAATACCAGGAGACGGACGAAGCGAAGGTGCACAAGTACTCCCTTCACCAGCTCCTCGACGAAGTAGTGACCATGGCCGAAGACCGGATCGCGCTGAAGAACATCAAGGTCAGGAAAGATTATGCCACCCGGGATTGCAATATCTGGGGGGATATGCAAAAACTTAGGGTCGCTTTGACAAATATTATCATCAATGCCATTGATGCCATGCCTTTTAACAATGGGCAATTAACACTGGTCACCAAATCGATACACGGCAAACATGTCATAGTGATTGCAGACAATGGGTCCGGCATCAGTAAAGCAAATCTGAAAAATATCTTTACACCGTATTTTACCGATAAACCGGGCGGAATGGGCCTTGGATTATCGACAACCTTAGCTATTCTTCAGTCAAATAATGTCGGGGTAGGTGTCCGCTCCGAGGAAGGCAAGGGAACCCGTTTCATTCTTTTTGTCAATAAAGACATCTAATCACCAATGACAACAAATACTTTACTTGACACGCCCCTGCTGGTCAAAGATGAACCAAATTCAGTCTTGCCGGACCTTCCGCTATCTCCGGACCTTCCGTTGTCCCGGGACCTGCCACTGTCCCCGGACCTGCTTTCCAGGATGAACGCTTACTGGCGCGCCGCCAATTATCTGTCGGTCGGCCAGATTTATCTTTATGATAACCCCCTGCTAAAGGAACCCCTTCAGCTGTCGCATGTGAAACCGCTGGTGGTGGGACACTGGGGTACCACGCCCGGCCAAAACTTTATTTACGTGCATTTGAACCGGGTCATCCAAAAGTACGATCTGGACATGTTCTATATCGCCGGCCCCGGTCATGGCGGCCCGGCGCTGGTAGGAAATACCTATCTCGAAGGCAGCTATAGTGAGATTTATCCGGACATCTGCCAGGACGAAGCCGGAATGAAAAAGCTATTTAAACAATTTTCTTTTCCCGGCGGGATCTCCAGCCATGTGGCGCCGACAACTCCCGGATCGATTCACGAGGGTGGCGAGCTGGGCTATTCGCTGAGCCACGCCTTTGGAGCAGCTTTCGACAATCCCGGTCTGATCGTGGCCTGTGTCATCGGCGATGGGGAAGCGGAAACCGGACCCCTGGCAACCGCCTGGCAGTCTAATAAATTCCTCAGCCCTGTCAGTGATGGAGTCGTCCTCCCGATCCTCCACCTCAATGGTTATAAGATCAGCAACCCGACCATCCTGGCCCGTATTGAAAAGGAGGAATTAGAACAATTCATCCGCGGCTGCGGCTGGACTCCCTATTTTGTAGAAGGCGATGACCCGGAAAAAATGCATCAGCTGATGGCTGCTGCGATGGACAAAGCTGTTGAAGACATCCGGCAGTTCCAAAATCTGGCCCGGAACAAGAAGGATACTACGCGGCCGCGCTGGCCAATGATCGTGCTGCGGTCACCCAAAGGCTGGACAGGACCGGTAACCGTCGATGGGCTGCCGGTCGAAGGCACCTTCCGGTCGCACCAGGTGCCGCTGCTGGTGGATTCCGACCATCCCGATCATGTCGCACTCCTGGAAAGCTGGATGAAAAGTTATAAGGCCGAAGAACTCTTCGATGAGAACGGAACGCTGCGGCCGGAATTGGCCGCACTGGCCCCTGCCGGTAACCGTCGCATGGGTGCCAATCCTCATACCAACGGAGGCATATTGCTGCGCGATCTGCGCATGCCGGATTTCCGGACCCATGCACTGACGGTTCCTTCCCCCGGTGCGATAGACGCCCAGGATACCCTCGTGCTGGGTAAATTCCTGCGGGACGTGATCGCCCTGAACCAGGAGCCGCGCAATTTCAGGATCTTCGGTCCCGACGAGACGCTTTCCAATTTTCTGGGGTCCGTTTTTGAAGCGACTAACCGTCAGTGGGATGCCCGGATAACAAAAAACGACGAATTCCTGGCGCCCACCGGCCAGGTGCTGGACTCCATGCTCAGCGAACACCAGTGCGAGGGCTGGCTGGAAGGATATCTGCTGACAGGACGACACGGGCTGTTCAACAGCTACGAGGCGTTTATCCGCATCGTCGATTCAATGTTCAGCCAGCATGCCAAATGGCTGAAAGTAACCTCGGAGCTTTCCTGGAGGCGGAAGATCGCCTCACTCAATTATTTACTTACCTCTCATGTCTGGCAGCAGGATCATAATGGATTCACACACCAGGATCCCGGCTTCCTCGACCATGTCATAAACAAGAAAGCGGATGTCGTACGGGTTTATTTGCCGCCCGATGCCAACTGCCTGTTGTCGGTCATCGATCATTGCCTCCGCAGCCGGCATTATGTCAATGTCGTGGTGGCTGGCAAACACGCCCTTCCACAATGGATGACCATGGAGGCCGCCATTATCCACTGCACACAGGGAATCGGCATCTGGCAATGGGCCAGCAACGATAAAGACACCGAACCCGATGTGGTAATGGCCTGCTGCGGAGATACCCCCACCTTGGAGGTCCTGGCCGCCGTTTCCATCTTCCGTCAGCACCTCCCCAATCTGAAGATCCGGGTCATCAATGTCGTCGATCTGATGAAGCTGCAGTCTGCCAGCGAACACCCGCATGGGCTCAGCGATGTCGATTACGACGCGCTTTTCACAAAAGACAAACATATCATCTTCGGCTTCCATGGATATCCATGGCTGATCCACCGACTGACTTACCGCCGCACCAACCGTAACCTGCATGTCCGCGGCTATAAAGAAGAAGGCACCATCACAACCGCTTTCGATATGAGGGTCCAGAACGACCTGGATCGCTTTCATCTGGTAGAGGATGTCCTTGACCGGCTCCCCGGGTTAGGCGCCAAGGGAGATTACCTGAAGCAAATGATGAAAGACAAGCTCATCGAACACAAACAGTACATCGACAAAAATGGCATGGATTTACCGGAGATCCGTAACTGGAAATGGAACAATCGCCGATAAATGACCGTCAATCCATATGAAGCAAAAACAGTCCCGGAGGTTTTATCGGCATTCAACGTTATGGTCACTGAGGGCCTGCCTTCGACGGAAATCCCGATACGTCAGACGACCTATGGTTTAAATGAAGTGCCCGAAGACAACCCCTCCATGCTTTTGCTCTTTGCAAAACACTTTTGGGGGCTAACGGCTTTTATGCTGGAATTTACCATTATCGTATCCTTCTTCCTCCACAAATACGTAGACGTATACCTCATCAGCGGATTGATGCTGTTTAACGCCGTTATCGGCTTTATCCAGGAACGAACAGCGGCAAAAACGGTCAAAGCCTTGAAAAGCAGCCTTCAGGTCATGGTGCGCGTACTCAGAGGGGGGCAATGGAAAGAAGTCGCCGGCAACCAATTGGTACCCGGTGATATCATCCGGATTCGTACCGGTGATTTTATTACGGCCGACGCCAAATTGATCAGCGGTACGGCGGCCGCAGACCAATCCGCCCTGACCGGCGAATCCGCAAGGATCGACAAAAAAGAAGGGAATATCCTCTATGCAGGGTCTTCCATAAAAAGCGGCGAATGTACTGCGGTTGTTATCAGTACGGGCATCCAAACCTTTTTCGGTAAAACGGCTCAATTGGTCCAGAATGCCAAACCCCGCCTCCACATGGATGAAGTCGTCACCAGCGTAGTAAAGATCCTCTTTTCTATTGTATTGGTATTCCTGGCTATCACTATCACCGTATCCCTCACGCGGGGAGACACTTTCCTGTCCAACCTGCCTTTAATGCTTATTTTACTGATCTCGGCCGTTCCCGTAGCCCTGCCCGCCATGTTTTCCGTCAGCATGGCCAGAGGTTCCCGGCAACTGGCAGCCAAAGGCGTACTGGTCAGCCGGCTATCCGCCACGGAAGACGCTGCCACCCTAACCACCCTGTGCATCGATAAAACAGGAACGCTCACCCAAAACAAGCTATCAGTTCAGGAGTCCATTGCCGCCGACGGCTTTTCCATCACAGCCGTCCTTCAATATGCGGCGCTGGCTTCCGTCATCGCGGATAATGACCCGATCGACATGGCTTTTCTTCAGAAGATAAAGGACGAAAAAATAGGCATCACAACCTTTAAACAGATCTCCTTCACGCCATTCACCGCTGTAATAAAACGGACCGAAGCGCTTATCCGGAAAGACGGCGAATCCTTCCGGGTGATCAAAGGCGCCTATCCTACCATCAAGGAATTATGCCGGGACTCACCAGCCGGATTCGATCAAAAGGTGGAAGAATGGGGAGCAAAAGGCTTTAAGACAATGGGCGTTGCCATCACCCGGGGCGATGTGACCAAATGGGCCGGCATCGCTGCCCTGACGGACCCGCCTTTGGAAGACTCCGCCGGGATGATCACCAAAATAAAAGGAATGGGCGTAACCGTAAAAATGCTGACGGGTGATGCCTTGCCGATCGCCAGAGAAACCGCCGGCCTCGTAGGGATAGGAGCTAATATCGGTTTAGCCAGCCAGTTTCGGAATGAAACAGACACCAATAAAAGATGGCAGGTTATTCTATCCCACGACGGGTTCGCAGAAGTGCTGCCGGAAGACAAATTCAATATCGTCAAGACCCTGCAACAGCATCACGAGATCACCGGTATGACCGGGGATGGCGTCAACGACGCCCCCGCCCTAAAACAGGCAGAAGTGGGCATCGCCGTAAAGGCAGCGACGGACGTCGCTAAACAGGCAGCCAGTGTCATCCTATTGCAGGAAGGCCTGGAAAGCATCATCAACCTCCTGTCCACCGGCCGCGCCATCCATCACCGCATTACCAATTGGGTGACCAGCAAAATATCTAAAACACTCTTTACCGTCGTATTCGTCTGTACCACCTATATCTTTATCGGGCAGTTTGTCGTAGACGCCTTCGATATGGTGCTGTTATTATTTATCGTCGATTTCGTCGCCCTGACCTTGTCAACCGACACCGTCACCGGATCACAAAAACCCGGGAGTTGGGAAATCAGACCGCTTATAAAGCTGGGATTTGTATTGGGACTGTTAAATTGCGCCGAGGCCTTTGGTTGGTTCTTTATAGGAAAACAATATTTCCCGATTACAGGAACCAACGAAATGCATTCCTTCGGCTTTGCCATCCTCTTCTTTACCGGCATTATCAATATCCTGATCGTCCGGACGCCGTTCCGATTTTACCGCCAACCCATTGGCAAGACCCTGCTTTTTGCCGTTATTGCCGATGTCCTGTTCGCCATCATCATCTTAACTGCGGGAATACCCGGATTTACCGCTTTGCCACCGATCGTAACCGCCGCCACCCTGATTTATTTCCTGCTGTGCGGAGCCTTTATCAATGATTGGATAAAAACAAAAGTCCACTAAAAGCGGCGCACCCCGCCCCCGCTATCGGCTCTTCCCCTCTGTTGCTCATATTTTTCATCCTTACTTCTCTTCCGCAGGCACGAATTTCAAGGAAATCGAATTGACACAATGGCGGGTATTCTTTTTTGTAAACCGCTCCCCGGCAAACACATGCCCCAAATGACCGCCGCAATTGTTGCAGATAATTTCGACCCGGCGACCATCCGCATCCGGTACCCGCTTTACCGCGCCGGCTATCTCATCGTCAAAAGAAGGCCACCCGCAGCGGGAATCAAATTTATCCTGCGAGTTATAAAGTGGCGCCTCACATCGACGGCAGACATAAGTGCCGGTCTTCTTATTATCGGTATACTCGCCCGTAAACGCTCTTTCAGTGCCCTTTTGCACGATGACCCGCTCTTCCTGAGGGGTCAGCTTATTCCATTCAGCCATTTTTACACCTCCTGTTATTTTTGTAAAATTACCAATTGCTTGCGCAAACCAACCGGTTATATGGTCGCCCGAAAAGATAAAAGAACCGGGGGTACCTTTAATTCAACAAACAACAAACGTATGAACCAGGTTACTCCCTTCCTTCCGGCAACTCCATACCGCCGCATCGTCGCCCCGACAGTCCTCGCCCTTATTCTGATCGCTTCCTCTATAGGTTGTAAGAAGGGCGGCAGTTCCTCATCCTCCGGCCCCACCCCGGTGAATGGCGGCGCATTATTGACATCAGAAGTGCTGGTAGCGAGCAACTCATCCGGTGTCACCATCGATAGCATAGTGACCAGCTATCAATACAATGGGAATAATTACCTCAGCACCCTTCAGCAGACATCCACCTCCTCCTTTTCCGGCGACGTAATCATCACTTCCCTGACCTACAATATAACCTATTCAGGTAATCTGGTATCCAGTCTCACCGGCAGTTATACCGAATCGGCACAAACCCCCGCTCAGACCGTTTCCTCCTCCACCCAGATCAGTACCACCTTCCAGTCGGCCGGTGGACACGTCGTTTCTTATATTCAGACGGCCAGCACCTCCGGCTCACCTTTTATCCCCCTTACCCCGGAAACCGCCAGTGACAGCGCCCTGCTGACCTATGACGCGAACGGCAATCTCTCTACCTACACTATTTATGAGATAGAACCCGGATTGACCGGTTACCAATTGGCCTCGCAGGAGACCTATACGTACGCCAGCGGCAACCTGTCACAGAGCGTGGATATAATCTACTTATCGGGCATCGCGGTCGATACCTTCACCACCGCATACCAGTATAATACCAAATTAAGCGCGGCCCCGCTCTATATCGTTCCGGGAGTATCCGTGATCAACCTCAATGATCTGACACAATCGGTCGTGACCGAAACAGGTGACAACCCCGGCACCGTTACCACGGCATACACAACAACTTACAATGCAGCAAACCAACCCGCCTCCAGCAACGCCACCATAGCGACCATCCCCGGTAATCCGAACGGTATCGCCTCAGAAAAGATCACCTATACCTATCAGTAGTGGCTTATTTATCCAACCACACCACTTTCTGGTCGGATACATGCTGCTGACCGATGATCTCCCTATATAGATCCGGCCGCCGGGCCTGCCGGTACCGATACCCGCCGGCCAGCCGCAGCTTTTCAGGCGTAAGAACGGCGACGGTAACATCATCGCCCAGCCGCCGGCATTCGGCAATCACATCGCCAAATGGATCGACCACCATCGAACAGCCATTTTTCAGCTGATCGTCATCCATCCCGATAGCGTTGGAAAAGACCGCATAGATCCCATTGTCATAAGCCCTCGACGGTAGCCATTTCATCAGCCATTCCCGGCCCTTCAACCCGTCGAATTCGATCCGGAGCGGCGTCGGGTCCGTATCCCGCGCAGCCCAAAGCCGCGGATCGACAAACCCGGCCCCGGGACGCGTAGAAGGCGTACACATGGTAACATGCGGCATAAAAATAATATCGGCCCCCAGCAACGCAGTCGCCCGCACATTTTCAATGATGTTGTTGTCATAGCAAATAAGAATACCGCATTTCCAGCCGTTGAGCTCAAAAACGACATACCGGTCGCCGGGTATTATATGAGGATTGATAAACGGATGCAGCTTCCGGTATTTGGCCAGCAGCCCCGTTCGGTCCACCGCCACATACGTCTTGTAAATATTCCCCTCCTCATCCCGTTCGAAAAGTCCCGCAAGGATTACAATCCCCTCCTCTGCCGCGATGGCCGTCAACGCCCTGACACCGGGTCCGTCCGGGATATATTCCGCAACCGCCAGCAGCTCCGCTTTCGACAGCCGCCGCGCAAATGAATAGCCGGTTATACTGCATTCATGAAACGCAACGGCATCCGCACCCGCTGCCGCAGCCTTCGCCGCCAATTGCCGGATGACGGACAAATTATAGTCTTTATCACCGCTGGCGCTTTCAAATTGCGCGGTGGCGATTTTTATATTTTCCATTAGGCATCATTATACACTTTCCACACCGGGTCACGCAACGGAGCGGCGCCTTCCGAACAAATGAAATGGAAGATCTCCGCCAGCTGCTCCGGCTTTACCCAGCTGTCAAAGTCCGCATTGGACATCCATTTCCGGTTATTCGGCGTGTCGATCGTCGAAGGCACCACCACATGCGTCACCACGTCCTTACCCCCGGCATCCGCATTCAGGATCTCCGCCAGCTGGAACAAGAGCGACTTGCTGAGCGCATAAGCAACCGCCGTCTTACCCGCCGAAGGCTCCAGCGCCGGCCGGGCCCCGACCAGCACGATCCGCCCCTTCCCACGCCCGAGCATATGACCATATACCGGCCGGGCAACATAATAGGCCGTCTCAAAATTAATGGCAAACATCGTCTTAACCTCATTCCCCGTCGCATCGGCCACCCCACCGGCCACAAAACCTCCCGCCAGCAATAGCGCCGCATCGATCCCCTCATAAGTCTGGATCAACCAGGCAATCAGCGACCTGACCGCCGATTCATCGGTCAGATCCACCACCTGTACATCCAACATCGGCCGGGGCTCAGGTCTGTTCTTACCGTTCTCTTCGGATACCACCGCAATGACCCGCCATCCCTTGTCGAGAAAATAGGGCACCACGGCACTCCCCAGCCCTCCCGTAGCGCCGGTAATAAGAATTGTTTGTTCAGCCATTTTTAAAAGTTTATTGCCAAAAATTAAAGCATTCCCCGGCATCATCCCGATGGAAAAATTTATTATTTTAGGACACGCTCCCCTGAAGATCCATCATCCAAATACAAAAAGACAGCGCGATACCCGTCTACCTGCAGTTCGCATTTTTGCGAACTTTCACCGGCCGAAGCAACACCCTTCCCCTACGCGGTTCCTTACCCTCCATCGTCGATCAGCAGACAGTCAATGGCTAATAATTCCCCTCCACCGGGAACGGCGGCCGCACCGGCGCTACCACCGGATGCTCGGCCAGTTGCTGTAAGGCTACCTGTATGGCCTTCTCCAACTGCGGATCACGTCCCTTGATGACATCGGCAGGATCCTGCTCCACTTCTATATCCGGCGAAACCCCCACATTTTCCACGACAAAACCATCCTTCGTCCAGATACCCACATTGGGCGCCGTGATCAGTCCGCCATCCATCAGTACGGGATATCCCAGGATACCCACCAACCCGCCCCAGGTCCGCTTGCCGATCAACGTACCTACATTGAATTTATGGAACATCCAGGGCAGCATATCCCCGCCGGAGCCGGCCGTTTCATCGATCAGCATCACCTTCGGCCCCTGGATGACAGCGTTTGGTGTGTTGAAATCCTTACCATAACGGGTATGCCAGCTGGCCTGATACGGCCGGGTCAGCAGCCCGATATAATAATCGGCGATCGACCCGCCGCCATTAAATCGCTCATCAACGATAATGGCCTGCTTATGGGCCTGCGGAAAGAAATACCGCTTGAAATAATCATGCCCGTCCGTGGAAGTATTAGGTACATATACGTATGCTACCTTACCGTTAGTCGCTTCATCTACTTTCTTTAAATTTCCTTCCACCCAATCCCGGTTGCGAAGCGCATATTCATTGTTGACCGGCACAACCTTCGCCACCCTCGATCCGTTCATCGCAGGGTTGGGGCCGATCGTCAATTCCACGATCTTCCCGGCCGTATTTTCAAAAAATTGATAAAGATTATCGCTGCCAGTGACTTCCTTGCCATTCACCGCAAGAATATAATCCCCCACCTGCGCATTGACCCCCGGCTCCGTCAGCGGCGACCGCAGATTCGGATTCCAATTCAAGCCGCCATATATTTTTTTCAACCGGTACCGGCCATTTACTATCTCATAATCCGCACCTAACAACCCCCCGCTGATCGACTTGACCGTAAACGGATGGTCACCCCCATCCAGGATAAAATTGTGCCCGATGGATAGCTCGCTGCCCATCCATTGGAGCAGCAGGTTCAGATCGTCACGGCAAGCCAGGTCCGGAAGAAAAGCGGCATATTTCTTTTTGATGGCCTGCCAATCGACCCCATGCATATTCGGATCATAAAAATAATCCCGGCTGACCCGCCAGGCTTCGTCGAAGATATCAGCCCATTCCGCGGCCGGATCGACCTTTACCTGGATATCATTTAAGGCGATAGGCGCCTTGCCCGGGGCCGGCTTTTCACCCGCATCCACCACCCACCAGCTATCTCCTTTTAAATACAACATCTTCTTCCCGCCCGCCGCCAGCAAATACCAGGAGAGATCGGTCACCGCCTGGTCGCTGCGCTTCTTAAGATCGTATTTGTGCAGCATGGCGTCCCCACTATTGCTGCCATAATCCATATAATACAACACATCATCTTTGCCGATGTTCAGGTTCATAAATTCCCCGGCCTTAATGGGCAGATCGATGATCCTGTTTTGTATCCCATCCCAATCGATGCTCAATACTTCCGGCTTCTTTGCCGGGGCAGACCCCTTGTCACCTGCTCCCCCTTTATCCGCTGCCTTATCCGCCCCCCCTTTGTCCGCAGTCCCCTTCTCCGCTCCACCCTTCTCGGCAACATCCGTCCCCTTTTCTTCGTCATTTTCTTTCGCAAAAGGAGAGATCGTTTCTTTTTGCAACGTCACCAGGTAAATGGACATTGTCTGCCGCATATCCTCGTTGGATTGGTCAAACCAGTTGACGAGCGGACCGGCATCCGTCGAGGCGAAGAAGTACAGGTATTTCCCCTTCGGATCGAATTTCGGTTCACCTACATCGGACAGCCCATCGGTCAACGGATAGGGTTTCTGGTCCGTTAAGGAATACAGGAACACCCGCTTAAACCCCGTCTCCGTTATTTTGGTATAAGCCAGCCATCGCGAGTCGGCGGACCAGTCACTGGCGATGTCCCGGTAGACGCCGGGGGAATATTGCTCGTCCTGATCTATTTTTTTGATGTCCCCGGTGCCAAGATCCACGATATACAGCGTCCTTGAATTGTCCGTGTAAGCAATTTTTTTGCTATCGGGTGCCCATTTCAGATAAGCATAGAACCCTGCCCCCGTCAGCTTGATGACCCTGACGGTACCCTTGCCATCCGCGGGCTGGATACACAGCGCATTCTCCCCGCCGGCATCCGAAATATAGGCGATGGACTTGCCGTCCGGCGACCAGGCGGACCAGGCTTCATGCACGCCCGGACTCTGCGTCAGATTCAGGTAATCGCCTTTTTCCGCCGGCGCAGTCACGATATCGCCCCGGAAATCGAGCACCACCCGCGATCCTGACGGCGAGATATCCCCCCGCCGGACATTCCGGGCGCCCGTCGCATAACGGCTTCTCAGCTCCAGCAGATCGGCCGCAATCCCGATCGTTAACTTTTTTTCACTGGCCGCCCCCGGATCATACATATGAAGATACCCCGCCTGTTCAAAGACCAGCTTTCCATTCCCACCCGACATGTTCAGTACCGGGAAGTCGGAAAACTTTGTCAGCGGCCGCACCGCTTTTGAGCCGATATCATAAGCATATAAATTGAACTCCCCATCCCGGTCACTGCGGAAATAAATGGTATTCCCCATCCAAACCGGACCGGTATCGTTGCATCCCTTTGCCGGCTGCGGGATAACCTCCACCGACAGGTCTTTAAAAGAAAACAGCCAGATCTTTGAGATCGAGCCCCCCCGGTAGTGCTTCCATTGCTTAAAGGCATCCGGTATCGGCGTATATGCCATCCGGCTGCCATCGGCCGAATAAGACGCATAGTAGGCATTCGGAACCTCCAGCTCTTTTGCCGGTCCGCCGCTAATGGGAACAGTAAATAATTTTGTATACCGATTAGTGAAACTGGCCCTTTGGGAGATAAACAGTACGGACTGACCATCGGGCGTAAAGCCCCTGACCAGATCCGCCCCCGGATGCCAGGTCAGTCGTTTCGGTATCCCACCCTCCACCGGAATAATGTATACATCGGTATTACCGTCATACTGCGCGCTGAATGCAATCAGCTTCCCATCCGGAGAGAACACAGGATTTGATTCGATCCCTTCACTCACCGTCAGCCGCCTGGGCTGTGACCCATCCGCGTTTGCCACCCAAAGGTCCTCCGCATAAATAAAAGCGATGTGTTCGGCACTGATAGCCGGCTGTGACAGCATCCGCGTATCTTTCGTATCGATAGCGCGGGCAAAAAAGGGAACGGTGAACGTCCCGGCAAAGAATAGCAGGAAGGGAAGGTTAAAGATTCTCATAAAATTCAGGTATAAATATGCCGTAAAAGGTAAATCTATTTTCTGAAAGCGCAACTACCCCCCGGGGTACACCCTAAAAAATTCGATATCTTTAATTCATGTCACTCCCTATCTTGCAATCGCAGTTCCTGCCGAATCCCGGGATCACCTATCTCAACTTCGGCTCTTTCAGCGCCTGTCCCCTCCCCATCTTCGAAGACTATCAGCGCTGGCAGCGGGAATTGGAATATGAACCCGTGCAATTTATAACCGTGAAAGGCCCGCGCTACCTGGAACGGTCGCGGCAGGCGCTGGGGGACTATATTCATTGTCCCGCCGATGATGTCGTATATACCCCCAATCCCTCCTATGCTATCAATACCATCGCCAGGAGCTTCGCGCTCGCCGCCGGCGACGAGATCCTCGGCACCGACCTGGAATACGAACCCCTCGACCGGACCTGGAATTACTATTGCCAAAAGAAAGGCGCAACTTATATCCGCCGCCCGGTCCGCCTGCCCATCAGCTCCAAAGAAGAACTGATCAGCGATTTTTTCGAAGGAGTGACCGCGCGGACAAAAGCCATTTTTATCAGTCATATTACCAGCACAACCGCCCTCGTCTTACCGGTCGGGGAAATTTGCGCGATCGCAAAACGGAAAGGCCTGGTCACTATCGTAGACGGAGCGCATGCCCCCGGTCATATCCCGCTGGATCTTTCCCGCTTACAGGCAGATATTTATACCGGTGCCTGCCACAAATGGATGATGACCCCAAAAGGTTCTTCCTTCCTGTATGTCAAAAAAGAGCTCCAGCCCTTATTCGACCCGCTGATCATCAGTTGGGGCTACAACAGCGCCAACCCGTCACCTTCCCAATTCCTCGATTACCACCAGATGCAGGGAACCCGCGATTTCTCTGCTTATCTGACCATCCCCCGGGCAATAGAATTCATGCAGGAACATCACTGGACAGACATTGCGTCGTCATGCCGCCAACTGGTCCAACACAACGCGCTACGGTTTTGCGATCTGCTGGGCGCCGAACCCCTTTCCCCTATCAGCGATGAATTCCTCGGGCAGATGCTTGCCATTCCCATCCGGACTCCGGACCCTGAAAAGCTTAAACGCTATCTCTTCGAAACCTATCGGATCGAGATCGCCGTCAACCGGCAAAACGACCGGGTATTACTGCGCTACTCCATCAACGCCTTCAACAGCCAAAACGATCTCGACAAATTATTCGCCGCCCTGCAACAAACCGCCGCCCAAACTCCCCTCCTTTTCACCAAAAATACCTTTTTATGAAGCTAATTTCGGTTCTGTCGATTTTCCTGACATTGAGCTATGTCAGTTGCGCACAGTCGCCACAACAGCAAAAGACCGATTCAGTCTGCCTGCTGATAAAAGAGTACTTTAATGAAAAATCCGTTGATAAATTGTACCAGCTGACCGGGCAGGAATTCCGTCAGCAGCTCCCCCCCGAACAGTTTAAAAGTATCACGGAAAATAATTTATTCCCGCTGGGGGAGATGAAGTCGACACTCTTTGAAAAAAACGTCAACGGCGTCAGTTTCTATAAAGCCGACTTCGCTTCCATGTCCTTTTTTTTGATAATAAGTCTCGATTCGGCCGGGAAATTGAAAGCCTTTGCCTTTCAACCATATCGGGATGAGAAGGCAGTCAAAAACTATCAGGTCCCTTCTTCCAATCCATTAGCGACCGCCCTCGATAAAGAAGTCGACACCATCGCCGGGTCTTATATCAGGCAACTGAATACGATAGGCCTTATCGTGGGGGTCCTGAAAGACGGCCAGACTCATTTCTATGGCTATGGGGAAACGGCGAAAGGAAATAAAACGATCCCCGGGCCCGGGACGATTTTCGAGATCGGCTCCATCAGCAAAACATTTACAGCGACCCTGCTCGCTATTGCGGTTGGTGAAGGGAAGGTCAAGCTGGATGACCCCGTCAATAAATATCTCCCTGATTCCATCCCATTGCTGCAATACAACGACAAGCCAGTAACACTGAAGGACCTCTCTAATCACACGTCCGCGATTCCGCGTATGCCTTCCAATTTTCAAAGTACGGTCATCGACCCAAAAGACCCCTATAGCAGCTATTCGACTGAGAATTTATATTCTTTCCTGAAACATTTGCAATTGACAAGGGAGCCCGGAACAAATTATGAATATTCCAACGCCGCCGTGGGTTTGCTGGGTACCATCTTGCAAAGGATCTACCACATGTCCTACGAGGAGCTTTTAATAAAATATATTAGTGACCCTTTAAAAATGAACGACACCCGCGTGTCCATCCGAAAAAATGATTCTTCCCTTTTTGCGAAAGGATATGATGAGAACGGCGTGTACAATGGCCCGTGGAATCTTTCTTCTACCTTCGCCGGTGCCGGCGCCATCCGGTCGACTGCCCGGGATATGCTGAAATACGCAGCGGCTAATGTAGGATTACCTCCCGGACCACTGGGCAAGGCGATCCAATTAACACACGACACAACCTTTTCCGATAATCAGGCCACCCTGGGCCTCGGCTGGCACTATATCCGGCCCGGCGATAAAAAGGTGCTTTTCCATAATGGAGGAACAGGAGGTTACAGAACCTATCTTGCCATCGATACGCAAAACAAAATCGCTGTTGTCGTTTTATCCAACTGCGCAATTAGCCCGGACGAAGTGGGGAATACCCTGATGAAATGGTCAGAGAAGAACTAAACATCCTTTCTATTCCCGACCGCCTCCTCAATGATTATCGTAATTCCGCACTTTTTGGAATTTAACCCCGCTACCGTCGTTGGGCACCAATTGATAAAGAATGACCCGGGTGCCCCCGGTCGGCTGGTCCTTATCGTCCCCGGTTTTATAGATGGGAAATTTTTCCAGCAGGTAGCCCTGCATCAGCGAAAACTGGTCGTGACCTTTGTAACCTTGATTTATTTTTCCATCCATCATCGGGTCGGGCAAAACACAACCCGTAATAGACTTATTCGCCTGCGAAACGAACGCATACACCGATCCATAGATCGCATTCGAATCCGAATAGACATACAACACCAGGTCTGGATACCCATCACCGTTCAGATCGTCGATCTCTGCCTTCGCTACCCGCCCCCTTAAGATAAAACTGACCGGCCTTGCCTCATTGTCAAACCCGATAGGCTTGACATCCAACACATTTTCGTCGACCTTTTTATTCTTACAGTCAACCCGGTACCCTACTTTACCGATTTTCAGGGTGGAATCCATCTTTGGAAAAAATACCTGGGCCCCCGCCGGACCAAAACACAATAAACCCGGAAATAACCAGATCAACAGCCGTATATTAAACGTCAAGATGCTCGTCTCAATGCTCGTTTTGACCCGTCCATAACGTCTTTTCAATTGCCGGGCCGAAACTCGCGCCTCCCCCGATGTGATAAAATCCAAGATGCTCGCTTTCATGTCATAAAGATAAAGATTGGTACATAATAAATTTGCTTTTTTACGTTATAGGGTAACCCGAAGAAATAGTCAATGAGATTGATCCCAAAGTCAAGAATTATTATCCATCGTAAAATTGCGTGGCTTTTAGTTTTTTCCGTTCTGTCCCTGATGGCCGTAGGCTGGCTGATCTATGTCAGCAAAAGAAATATCGGGAAAACGAGCTCCCGGATCAATCGGACCTATGAGATCATCGGTACCATCCAGCATCTCATGCTTATCGTCTCCGAATCCGGCTCGGCCTCCTATCGGTATCTGGAAAGCGGCGACCCGCAGGCCGCCCTCCGGTTACAGTCCTCCCATGCAGAATTGCAACAAGGCCTGGACTCCCTCCAGCGGTTTACCCGGAAGAACTGTGACCAGGACGCCAATATCAACTTGCTTTACAGGTACTTCCTGGCAAAGACCAGATACGAAGACAGCCTTTTGGCAACAACCCCTTTCACAGCAGCCACCATCGCGACCGCCCCAACCACCACCCCGCCGGCCCCACCCGGGACGGCCAGGATCGCCGAACGCCGGCTCTCCACATCCGACAGCTCGCTAAAGGCCTTTTTGACCACCATGATCACCTCGGAAAAAGGCATCCTGGCCGAACGTAAGCAGCTAAACGACGCCGCCAACCGAAGAACGGCCTACGGGGCGCTCGTCGGCAGGATCGCCGGCTGCATCTTCGTGGTCATCATCCTGATCAAGCTCAATAAAGACATCAGCCAACGTAAAAAGGCCCAGGAACAACTGGAAATCGCCATCCGGGAAGCACAGGAGGCCAAACAAATGCAGGAACAATTTCTGGCCAATATGAGCCACGAGATCCGTACCCCCATGAACGGCATCAAAGGCATGACCGACCTCCTGCTAAGCACCCCTCTCTCCAACAAACAGCACGAGCTCGCCGGTATCATCAAAAGCTCCGTTAATAACCTGCTGGTCATCGTAGGCGATATCCTCGACTTCTCCAAAATCAAGGCCGGCAAGCTCAACATAGAGAAAATCACCTTCCGCCTGAAAGATGCGCTGGGCAACGCAGCAGCCATCTTCGATCACCGGCTGAAGAAGAAGCGGCTGTTGCTGGAAACAACCATCGATCCCGCCATCCCCGACTGGCTGATCGGCGACCCGCACCGGCTGAACCAGATACTGATCAATCTTCTTGGCAACGCTATAAAATTTACCGATCAGGGACAGATCCAGATCCGGGTGATCCTGCGCGAACAAACGGAAACGGAAGTCATATTGTCCTTCACCGTCAGAGACACCGGCATCGGTATCCCCCCCGATAGCCTTCCCCATATTTTTGAAAGCTTCGCCCAGGGCGGCCGCGACACCTCCCGGCTCTATGGCGGAACAGGCCTGGGCCTTACCATCTGCAAACAGCTCCTTCACCTGCAGGGAGGCGATATAACCGTAACCAGCGCCGTAGGAAAAGGGTCCGCCTTCCATTTTCACCTGCCGTATGGCGTTAGTAACGACACAGCTGAAGACCGGCCCGCAACAGAAACCATTTATGACTATAGCAAGCTCCTGGCAGGCAAGCGTTTCCTGGTGGCGGAAGACAATGAGATCAACCAGAAACTAATCGATTATGTGCTAAGAAAGGCCGGCGGAACGGTGGAAATGTTCAACAACGGGGCCGAAGCCATCCGGCACCTGCAACAGGACAGGGTCTTCGATCTTATCATCATGGATCTCCAAATGCCCGAAATGGATGGCTACACCGCCACCCGGTATATCCGGAATGACCTCAAAATGCAAACCCCCATCATCGCCATGACGGCCACCGCCATGAAAGGCGAACAACTCCAATGTATAGAATCGGGGATGAATGAATACATGACCAAACCCTTTGAGTTCGCCGAACTATATAAAAGGATCGGCACCCTGCTTAGTTAAGGAGCGCCATCTCCGCCGCCCCCGGAACACCATCTACCTCCGCCCCCGCGCAGGCCTACAATATACTTTTCACCTTCAGCGAAAATAACGCCACCTCCCCCTCCCCCCGCCGGACCAATACCTTTATCTTCGGCCCGATCGTGCGGAGCAGCCCTTGGTATACTTGCAAATCCTGCCGGGAATCACCATTGATCTCGAGAATAATATCCCCCTCCTGGAGGCCCGCTTTCTCCCCGGGTGAATCTTTCATTACGTCGGTAACCACGATCTTCCCCCCCAGCAGGGCAATCGTCACCCCGCTATAACTATAGTCGAAGGGCTGGTTGAACGATTCATTCGGAACTATATAGATCTCGGAACGATCATAGTTCAGGATCAGGTTGAAGCGACGCAATAAATCGTTCCCGATCAGCCCGCCCAGCTCCGGATAGCTGGTTACATCATAGGAGTCGTCAAAAATATAGGTGGGGATCTGCCGGAAATGAAAGGGGCCAAGTGAAAAATTCTTCAAAGTAGTCAGCTGCATCTCCGTTTTTCCACCCAGGCCTGCGCCTTCGGCCCGAACAGGCTTTTTCTTTTTTGGGCCAAATACGGCGCTGTCGGACGTGAAATGCGAAGAGAAAAGAAGGCATAACCCCGCCCCCGTATCGAAATAGAACCGGGAGCTGATATCCCGGGCATCGCTCAGCTGACCTTGCAGCATCGGCAGGCCCAGGAGCCGGGGCCGCAGCAAAAACCCCCCTTTTGGATACTGTACATCCCCTTTCGAATAGATATCGATCCTGGAATTGTCATAGTCGACTTTCACGAGGTAACGCGAAAAAAAGCTGTACCCGATGATACCGTCGATCCGCTCCCCGTAGACACTCGTCAGGATTTCATAATTGCTCACCTGCAAGGTCAGACTATCCAGGGTTATATTCCCCAGATGAAGGCTCATCCCATCCAATAATCGCTGCTGCCGCATCCCCCCAATCCCACGAACAGTGAACGGGCTGATCCGGGGGACCAGTTTGAGCCGGTCGGCTGCCGTTGAATCCAATGAAAGCCCCCCGCAGCCGGTATCGAATACAAAATTCAGCGAATCCGAAAAGTCGCCGAGCTTCGCTTTACCAAGAATGATCCCGTCATTCAATAGGGTAAATCGAATACTGCCCAGATGCCGGTTTGCCGGAAGCCAGTCGTCATCCTGGGCAACCGCTGGTCGGATATTCCAGAAGAAAAGAATAAAGACCGATAGGAGGAAAAGGCGCATAGAGTTGATCAGATTATATTAAATTGTTATAAAATTGAGCTAAAGACAGGTAAAAAGCGATACAACACCTGTACACGTTGGTACAAGTTGGTACAAATCCGGGCAGAGCAGCCGAACAAAGCTAATTTTACGGCATCTTTATTCTTTTTAGCCATGCAGACTGACGAAAACCTAATCCGGCAGGTAAAAAAAATGTTCGAAGAGAAGACCGGCTGGGGCAATAGCGATAGCTGGACCAATCAGGACTTTTTGCAGCTCAGCGAACTCATCCGGGACCGGACCGGGATCACGCTGAGTCATGTGACCTTAAAACGGGTCTGGGGAAAGGTAAAATACGAAAGTCTTCCCAATACCCATACCCTGAATACCCTTGCCCAATTCTTAGGCTATGATAGCTGGCGGGATCTGGCTGCCAAAAATCAACCCGCTCCCGCCGTCCCAATTTCCTCCCCCGGCATCCCTGCCTCGTCCACCGATCCCGGCATCCCTGCCTCTTCCTCCGATCCCCGAACCCTTCCCGATACCCATCCTTCTACCACCCCCCCACACCACAAACCCTCTTTTCCCCCCCGGCGGATCTGGCTGATCGCCCCCCTTCTCCTCCTCGTCCTGCTGATCCTATTCTTTCTCCACGGCCAGCAGCCGCCGCCGCAACCCCAGGACTATTCCTTCAGCAGTAAAAAAGTCGTTACCGCCGGTCTGCCCAACTCCGTCATCTTCGATTATGATGCGACCCGTTCACCCGATGACTCCGTCGTCATCCAGCAATCCTGGGACACCACCAGACGGGTAAAGGTGCCCAAAAGCGGACGTCAGTATACTTCCATCTATTACTATCCGGATTTTTACCACGCCACCCTGCAGGTCCACAACCGCGTCGTAAAGACGCACAACCTGCTCATCGAGTCCAATGGATGGCTCCCGCTGGTAGAACAAAACCCCGTGCCCGTCTATTTTAAAAAAGAAGAAGCCATCCACGATGGCAAGCTCAGCCTCTCCCTCGACCAGATCCGCCAAAAAAATATCCCCCTGCAGCCTTCCGTACCTACCGTCCTGTTCTCCAATGTCCGGGATTTCGGCGAAATCTATTCGGACCATTTTGTTTTTGAGACGGCTGTAAAAAATGACTATTCCGAAGGCTCCGCCGCCTGTCAGCAGACACGCATCTACCTGCTTTGCGAAGGAACAGCCATCTGGGTACCCCTTTGCGCAAAAGGTTGCATTTCTACCGTCGATCTTTTTTTTACCTACTTCTATACGTCAGGCAAAAGAGAAGACCTGTCCGCCTTTGGCGTCGATTTCAACGATTATGTCAAGCTGCGTATCGAATCGGACAGCGGCCGCGCAAAAATCCTGATCAATGACCAACTGGCCTATACCGTTCCCCGGCATATCAATCGTTCAAAGATCATCGGGATCGATTTTAGCTTCCAGGGCACCGGCTCCGTCAATTATGTCTTTCTTTCCAACGGAAAAGTCTCCTACCGCGACGACTTCAATGCCGCGAAAGAGCTGCCATCCTCTTTTTCGTCTCTTCCGGATAAATAGTGATATAATGGCTGCGCACAAGATCCGCAACAGGATCCTTTTGCTGCTGCGTCAGCATGGTGATCGCCCCTGAAGCCCGGGCGGGCATATGACAGTCAATACAGTTATTGATCAAAAATTGTTTATCCACCACCACCCCGGCGCCCGCCCCAGCGCCACCCCCGACCCTATTCCCCGCATGCACCCCAACAATATCTCCACCCCCATGACAACTCATACACCGCGTCGCAAAAACCGTAAGGCTATCCCGCTCCTTTACATGCGGATTATGACAGCTGCCGCACTCCAGCGTCCTAGACCGCAAAAAACATTTACTGGCAACCAGCAGCTCATATTGATTCCCATGCACATCCGTATTCTCAGGCCCCCTCACCATACGCGGATCGGCAAAAAAATAATTCGCCAGCGTATCCCCCGGCTTGAAATAAAAAACAGAACGCAACTGCCCCGAATGCGCGCCCGAATGACACTCCGCACAGACATCCAGCCGCTGCTGCCGGCTCAGCATCGCAAACCGCGCAATATATCTCGCCGTAGTATCTCCCCGATGATCTGCCTGCCAGGCCGCATGTAATGCGCCGGGACCATGACACCGCTCACAGTCGATGCCATATACCACCCGGGCCCGGTCATATTGCGGTGTCCCATGAAAAGCGTCCGTATGGATCATCGGCTTCGTCCCGATAAAAGAGCTATGACATTCGAAACAACCCACATCGACTGCCCGGCCGAACCAGATACTGTCCACCGGATAATGCGGACTGTTGGCCCAACTGTGTTCCGTAAGAAAATAAGAGACAGGCAGCTGAAATATTCCGTCCTCCTTCCAATACAAATAGGTCTGCGCCTTCCGCCCCGAGCCCACGGCAATATCGAAGCGATGCGCTTCCCGCCCAAAAGGAGTCACAGCCACCTGGAAGAGCCCGCTATCCCGCCGCTCTAAAACCACCTTCCGCCCCGGGCCAAATACGAATTCATTGCCCGGCGACGTAAATGGCCCGTCCACCGTATTCCCATCCGCCACCCGCGAAGTCAGCGCGTGCGCCGCATGAAGATAAGAGCTCCCGATATCCTTATGACAACCCAGACAAACGGCCATCCCCGCATACCCCGCCCCGCGCGGGTCTCCCGATTCAGCCGGCCCCGACTGCATACAATGCGAAAACAGGATCACCGCGCCGGCAATCAGGAAAATAACGAGGGACAAGCGTTTGTAAAACAAGAACATACTATATTAATCCCATGAAGATAGGAATGTCAATTTTAATCATTTGATTAAAACATTTGTTTAAATTAAAAACACATCCTATTTTTGTCCCATGGCAAAAGGGAAAACTAAGCCGGAAAAAGAAGCGACGACCGAGGAGCGGATCAAAGAAGCAGCCCGCAAACTATTCACACAGAAGGGGTTTGCAGCTACCCGCACCAGGGATATCGCCGAAGAGGCCGGCATCAACCTGGCTCTGTTGAACTATTACTTTCGCAGTAAACAGAAGCTCTTCGACCTGGTCATGATGGAGAACTTCCGCAGGTTCCTGCAAGGGCTGACGGTGAATTTCCTGGATGAACATATGTCGATGACCGAACGGGTGGAGCGGATCGTAACGGCCTATATCGACTTTCTCACCGAATTCCCCGACCTGCCGCTATTTATCCTGAACGAGATCCGGGGCAACCCCTCAAAGATCGCCGCCAGGATCAGGGAGGAAGTAGGGCCGGCCAGAAGCCGGTTCTTCAAACAAATGCAGGAGGCGAACAATTCGGGCAAGTCGGCGCTTGACCCCTTTCATTTTGTCGCCAACCTCATAGGGCTTACGGTATTCCCCTTTGTGGGACGACCACTACTGCAACGTGTAACCGACGTGACGGACGAACGCTTCGATGCGCTGATGCAGGAACGAAAAAAACTGGTGCCGGAATGGATAAAAATGATGATCGTCCCGCCAAAGGATGATGGACCCCAAAAGGATGATCGCCCGCCAAAGGACGATCGGCCCCCAAAGCACAGCAAATAATTTTTTTGCCCTGGTATTAATCAAATGATTAAATCAAAATAATAATGTTTATGATTAGAAAAATGAGCTGGGCGCTCACACTCCTGCTCTATTACGGCGCCGCCAGCACGAAGGCACAGGCGCAGCCCCAGGCACCACCACTGACGCTGGAACAATGTTACCGTCTCGCCGAGACCAACTACCCCCTGACCCGGCAACGGGAGCTGATCGAAAAGACCCGCGACTATACCATCGCCAACATCGCCAAAGGCGTCTATCCCCAGGTGGACGTAGATGGAACGGCCACCTACCAGTCCGTCGTGACGAGCCTCACCCTCCCGCCCAGCAGCGGCATCCCGCTCAACATCACCCTGCCCAAAGACCAATACAAGGTCTACGGCGAGGTTTCACAGACGCTGACCGGCTTCAGCATCAACAAACAACAACGCAACATCAGCAGGACGGATGCCGAGCTCCAACAGGCCAACCTCAACACCGATCTGTACCAGTTGAAAGACCGGGTCAACCAACTATATTTCGGCGCACTGCTGATAGCCGGACAACTCGAGCAGAATAAATTAGCAGAGCAGGATATCCAAACAGGTATAAACAATGTCCGGGCGGCAATCGCCAACGGCACCGATTTCAATAGCAGCCTCAACAAACTAAAAGCAGAGCTCCTAAAGACCGAACAGCATAGCATCGAGCTCGCTGCCTCCCGGGCGGCCTATACCGACATGCTGAGCCTTTTTATAAACCAGGCCGTGGATAGCACGACCCGGCTCGAAAAGCCGGAAGCGCCGGCCGCAACCGACTCCATCACCAGACCCGAGCTACATGCCTATGACCTTCAACTGCAATCTTATGCAGAGCAGCTGCGGCTCACCCGCCTCAACCTTTATCCGCAACTAAGCGCCTTCTTCCAGGGCGGTCTGGGCAAACCCAACCCCCTGAACTTTCTTTCCACGGAGCTGAGCTCCTATTACCTGACGGGTCTGCGGCTGACCTGGACCATCGGAAATACCTACACCTACCGGAAAGAAAAACTCATCAGCGCCAACAACCAGGAACTGGTAAAAACCCAGCGCAACACCTTTCTCTTTAACACCACGCAGACGATGCACCAGGAAAACGCGGATATCCGCAAATACCGGCAGCTGATAAAAACTGATGATGAAATTGTCACGCTGCGGGAATCGGTACGGACCAGTTCGGCCGTGCAACTGCAAAATGGAGTGATCACCGCCAATGATTATGTACTCGACGTGAGCGCAGCGACCCAGGCCCGGGAGGACCGCGTAGTACACGAGATCCAGCTGCTCCTGACCCAGTACAATTACAAAACGACATCCGGCAATTGAAAAAACAGCATATACAATGAAAAAATTGAGCCTATTCACCCTTAGTATCGCCCTGCTGACCGCCTCTTGCAACCAACACAAGATCGATACGGACGCCTCCGGTGTTTTTGAGTCGGACGAAGTGATCGTGTCGGCCGAGCAAAACGGCCAGCTGCTGTCCTTTCCCATCCGGGAAGGCGACAGCCTCGCAAAAGGAGCCTTGGTCGGTAATATCGACATGTCCAATACTGTCTTGCAGAAGCAGCAAGTCGAGGCGACGATCACGGCCCTGCGCGAAAAGACAACCAATCCACACCCGCAGAACGAGCTCGTAAAACGCCAATTGGCAGTAGAAGAGGCGCAGCTGGACCAGCAGCTGCGGGAAAAGACAAGGACGGAGAATCTCCTGAAGGCCGACGCGGCGACGCAGAAACAGCTGGACGACATCAACTCCGCGATCGACGTGCTGCAAAAACAGATCGCCGTCAGTAAACAGCAGATTACGCTGGACGACTCCAATATCGCTACGCAGAACCGGACCATCTACAGCGAACAGGCGCCGCTGGAAAAGTCGGCCGCAGAGATCCAGGATCTCATCAACAAGGGCCAGGTCATCAATCCCATCAAAGGAACGGTACTGACAAAATATGCCCTGCAAGGTGAGATGACCACGATGGGCAAAGCCCTGTACAAAATCGCCAATTTGGACACGGTCATCCTGCGCGCCTATATCACCGGCTCACAGCTGACACAGGTGAAATTGGACCAGGCCGTCAAAGTCTATTCCGATCAGGGATCGGATCAATACCGCGAATACCCGGGAAAGGTGTACTGGATTTCCGATAAATCGGAGTTCACGCCAAAGACCATCCAGACAAAAGACGAACGCGCCAACCTCGTCTACGCGGTGAAGATCCGAGTGAAGAACGACGGTTATCTCAAATTAGGCATGTACGGCGAAGTAAAATTCCCGGAAATGCCCTCTACAAAAAATTTTTAACCCATGATCAGCCTGGACAAAATAACAAAGACCTATAACAAAGGACAGGTAGTGGCCGTAAAGGACGTGAGCCTGGAAATAAAGTCCGGAGAACTCTTTGGGCTCATCGGCCCTGACGGCGCCGGTAAGACCACCATCTTCCGGATCCTGACCACACTGCTGCTGGCGGACAAGGGGACGGCGACGGTAAACGGCTTCGACGTGGTAAAAGACTACGCGAAGATCCGCGGCAGCGTAGGCTATATGCCGGGCAAGTTCAGCCTCTACCAGGACCTGACCATCGAAGAGAACCTGCAATTCTTCGCCACCGTATTTGGGACGAGCATTCGCGAGAATTATCACCTGATCAAAGATATCTATCAGCAAATAGAACCATTCAAGGACCGCAGGGCGGGACAACTATCGGGAGGCATGAAACAAAAGCTGGCTTTGTGTTGCGCGCTGATCCACAAGCCCGCGGTCCTTTTTCTCGACGAGCCAACGACAGGCGTCGACGTGGTATCCCGCAAGGAATTCTGGGAGATGCTCGGCCGGCTAAAGGCCGATGGGATCACCATCCTGGTATCCACGCCCTATATGGACGAGGCCCGGCGCTGCGACCGGATCGCGTTGATCCAAAAGGGAAGCATTTTATCGGTAAATGAACCCGAAGCCATCATCCGCGACTTCCCCGGCGACCTCTATGGAGTGCAGGCTGCGAACACGCACCTGCTGCTGCGGGAAGTCCGCGGCTATAGCGGCACCGACACCTGTTTCGCCTTCGGCGATGCGCTCCACGTCACCTTCAAGGAAGGTCAATCCACGGCCCTCCTCCCCTATCTAAACTCAAAAGGACTGAACGACGCCCAGCTCGAAAAGATCACACCCGGCATCGAAGATTGTTTTATTCACCTTTTAAAAGACTGATCATGGACGCCGTCATCACCACCGATAAGCTCACCAAAAAATTCGGCGCCTTCGTCGCCGCCAGCGAGTTGACTTTCGAAGTCGGGAAAGGAGAGATCTTCGGTTTCCTCGGCGCCAACGGCGCCGGGAAGACCACCGCGATGCGAATGCTCTGCGGACTGCTCACGCCCTCATCGGGAAAGGCAACCATCGCAGGCTTCGACGTATATACCCAAACCGAGAAGATCAAGAAAAACATCGGCTACATGAGCCAGAAATTCTCCCTATACGACGACCTGACCGTTAGCGAGAACATCCGGTTCTACGGCGGCATCTACGGGATGAGCCGGCCGGCTATCAAAAAAAAGACGGGGTTGCTGCTGGAAGAGTTGCAACTGCAGAGCGAGACAAACACCCTGGTACGCGAACTACCCCTGGGCTGGAAGCAGAAGCTATCCTTTTCGGTATCCATCGTCCACGACCCCGAGATCGTCTTCCTCGACGAGCCTACCGGCGGCGTGGACCCGGTGACGCGACGACAGTTCTGGGACCTGATCTATGCGGCAGCCGACAGCGGCGTCACTATTTTTGTCACTACGCATTATATGGATGAGGCGGAATACTGCAACCGGGTCTCGATCATGGTGGATGGAGTGATCGCAGCCCTGGACACCCCGGCAGGACTAAAACAAAAATATGGGAGCGCTTCAATGGAGGATGTTTTTTATGAATTGGCCCGAAACGCGAAACGTAAAGGAGACTAATATGCGACAACTTTTCACATTTATCCGCAAGGAGTTCCTGCAAGTCTTACGTGACCGGAAAACGCTGCTGATGCTTTTCGGACTGCCGATCGCGCAGATCGTGCTCTTCGGCTTCGCCTTGTCCAACGAGATCAAGGACTCCCGTATCGCCCTGGTGGATTATTCCAAAGATGCGATAACGACGCGGCTGATCGGCAAGATCGAGGCCAGCCATTATTTCGACATCCGCCGGAGCCTGGCCGGCGCGGAACAGCTTAATGCCGCTTTTAAGCGGGGAGATATCAGGATGGCGGTGATCTTTCCGCAGAATTTTGGCGACGACCTGATCCATACCGGGAAGGCGACCCTGCAGGTGATCGCCGACGCTTCGGACCCCAACCAGGCGACGACCATCACCAACTACCTGGAATCGATCGTCACCGATTATAACGCCGAACTCGCCAAGGACGCGCAACAATCGCTGCAAATCCAGCCTGAGGTGCAAATGCTCTACAATCCGGAACTGCGGGGCGCGCCCAATTTTGTGCCGGGCGTAATGGCGCTGGTACTGATGCTGGTATGCACGATGATGACATCGGTGGCCATCGTCCGGGAAAAGGAGCTGGGCACGATGGAGATCCTGCTGGTCTCCCCCTTCAAACCCATCTATATCATCATCGCTAAATTGGCCCCCAACCTGCTGATCTCGATCGTCAACCTTTTCATCATCCTGGTGCTGAGCGACGTCTTCCTGGACCTGCCGGTGAAAGGCAGCGTGTTCCTGCTGGTAGGATGCAGCATTTTGTTCATCCTCACCTGCCTGTCGATCGGGTTATTGCTTTCCATCAACGCGAAGACACAGCAGGCGGCGATGATGGGCTCGCTAATGGGAATGATGCTGCCGACGATGCTGCTGACCGGGTTCCTGTTCCCGATAGAGAACATGCCGGTAGCCCTGCAGGTATTAGCCAATCTCGTTCCCTCCCGATGGTATTTTATCATCATCAAGCAGGTGATGATGAAGGGGCTGGGGTTTGCTTCCGTGTGGAAGGAAACGCTGATCCTCGCCGGGATGTGTACCCTCCTTTTCACTATCAGCTTACGCAACTTCAAAATCAGATTGCAATGAAGACATTAGTTTTTTTACTGGAAAAAGAATTCCGGCAGCTGCTCCGCAACCGGCAACTGCTTCGGACGCTGCTCCTCGCCCCGCTGATCCAGCTGATCCTGCTGCCTTTGGCCGCCGACTATTCCGTGAAGAATATCAACATCGCCGTTACGGACAACGACCATTCGCCTTCCTCGCAGCGGCTGATAGCCAAGATCACGGCCTCGGGTTATTTTCGGCTGACAGGATATACCGCGTCCTACCCGGCAGCGCTGAAGATGGTGGAACAGGACAAGGCCGACCTGGCGCTGCAGATACCCGCGCATTTCGAGCGCGACCTGGTGCGGGAGAATACGAAACAGCTTTATATAGCAATTAATGCCATCGAAGGCACTAAGGCGAATCTGGGCGGTGCATATTTAAGGAGCATTATCGGCGATTTCAATGATGATCTCAGGGTGCAATGGAATATGATGACGGAAACAGGGCAGGGAAATGCCATCAGCGCCTCGGCCGGGCAGGACGATCCGCCGCAGGTGAGCGTCGCTTCGTCGAACTGGTATAATCCCTTTCTAAACTTTCACCTGTATATGGTCCCGGCTATCCTGGTGACGCTGGTGACGGCCATAGCGGCCATGCAGTCGGCTTTCAATATCGTGCAGGAAAAGGAAAGCGGAACCATTGAGCAGATCAATGTTTCGCCCATTAAAAAGCACATCTTTATCATCGGCAAGATGATCCCCTTTCTGGCGCTGGGTATCCTCCTGTTTACGATGGGCCTGCTGGTGGGGCGGCTGCTCTACGGCATCGTCCCGGTGGGGAGCCTGCTGGTGCTGTATGTATCGCTGGTTGTCTACCTGTTCGCCATGCTTGGTCTGGGCCTCTTGCTCGCCACCTATTCAAACACCCAGATGCAGGCCATGTCGCTGTCCTTCTTTTTCATCAACATCTTCAATATGATGAGCGGCGTCTTCACCTCGATCGACAGCATGCCCGGCTGGGCCCAGGCCATCGTCTTCACCTTTCCCCCAAGTCACTTCATCAAGATCATGCGTACCGTCGTCCTCAAAGGCAGCGGCTTCAGCGATATCATGCCCGAACTCTGGGCCATGGCCGCAATCGGCGTCTTCCTGAATACCTGGGCCGTGCTTAACTACCGGAAAACGGCATGATGCGGACATTTGGATATACCGATCCCATCTGTTATCTTGTA
>Ga0302324_100004784_pt1 | contig 29868 bp, 31 predicted proteins | sample Palsa_T0_1_FD_201949 | JGI IMG/M metagenome (GOLD analysis project Ga0302324, IMG submission 201949) | Peat permafrost microbial communities from Stordalen Mire near Abisko, Sweden - Palsa_T0_1 | ecosystem: Environmental > Terrestrial > Soil > Palsa > Peat permafrost | place: Sweden: Abisko...
GACTCAGCGCCAGTCGCGCCGCGCTGCGATGTAACCGCATCCAACTCGACGCAAGAAGAAACCGGGCGAACCAGCCCGGCTTTCTTTTTTTGGGCCTCCTGCCGTAATACTCGCCTGGCCGGTCTTTAAAACTGTACAGAATGCGGTGCGGAGCTGTAGATTTTCTTACCGGCCGAGCCAATGGATGACTAAAGCCAAAAAACTCCCCGACGAACAAACGGTGGTTGGCACCGTTAGCTTTCCGACTCCCACGAGTACAGTGAGAATTCCAGCGAGGGCCGTGAAGAAAGTGACTCGCAGGGCGAGTGAACCCAGCGGCGTGTCGGATATATATGCGTGACTGAAATATCCACTACCCATTATCAGCATGATCATCAGAAGCGAAACATTGCTGGCTGCAAACCCACCCGTTGCGATCCAGCTTCGCCATTTCGGTACCGAATCATCGGGATCCCGCTGTGCCCATCGCATCCACACCCGAACTACTAGAAAGCCGGCCGCCAACCAAAACACAACAAAGGTCGACACGGAAAGCACATACATTTGCATGCCCGAACCTCACTTCAATCGCAAATCAAGATGACTGCTAAGAACTACCGAACAGACTCCGTCTGCGGTTCCGGCTCGAGGAACACGTTCCCCTCATCCTCAGCCGCGGTAAGCCCTTCGGGAAGAGTGCCGCGGTTGTATTCGGCCATGCGGTTTTTCCACTTTAGAAAATCAGTGATGCTCTGGGGCTCGATGCGCACTTCAACGCGGCGCAGGCTGGCGAGCAGGAGATTCATTTCGTAACGGAACCCGGTGGCGCTGCGCAGATTCTTGACGGAAGCATGCACCATTTCAACTCCGCGTGCGCGGATTTCGAGCAGTCCCCAGCCTGCGGGCAACTCCTCTGGCTTGGCGAGCCCGGCAGGCGTCAGATAAAAACGTTCGCTGCCGACTCCCTGCTCGGGCTTGAGGCGAAAGGGCTTGGCGCGGTCGGCCAGGAAATCGGCGCGCGTGACTTTGCATTCCACCAACACGGAGTGGCTGGCGCGCTTCCATCCAATCGCGTCCGGCATCTCGCCGCTGGCGCAGGCTTGTTCGGATAGCACCACGCCGCAGCGATAATGCCGCAGCCATCGGACGGCTTTTTCTACTAATTGAGCGTGAGTCATAAGTCCGGGCTTCGGGCTCTCGGCTTCGGGCTTCGGCTGATCGAGTGGCCGCAGCCCGCCAAGGGCAACAACATTTGTATCTGGAGTCACCGGCGCGCGGAAGTGACTCGCGAGCTACTAGCTGTGGAATATTTCAGTGGTAGCCGAACTCGAACGTGGCATGCTTTTTGAAGTCGTCGTAGAAGAGTTCGTATCCCCCGCGGTTGTCGCGATCGATCGAAAAGACAAGCTCGGATTTTCCGTCGTTGTCGTAGTCTCCCGCGTCGACCAACCACATTCCGGCGTCTAGATACTTCACCTCAAGTTCAGGAGAGATCGCGAACCACTGATCATTGAAGGGTTCATCCGCTGGGCCGTCGCAACGATATTCCTCCAGGCGCACATGACTTATTGACCAACCCTTGCGCGAAGAATAGGACTTAAGGATTTTCACGTCTTCATCGCGATAAGACCACGGTTTCGCGACGTTTTCGTCGGGATTCTCACAGTTCATCGCTTCCGGGAACTTCTTCCGAAATTGTTTCCGCAACAGCGCAACCAGATCGCCTGACGGATGGGCCGGCTTCCACGATTCCGGATCTCTGAAAAACGGCTGCGAATTCGCCACCAGGGGACGATAGACGGCGGCTTCTGTATAGCCCCCGAATTCCGACGACTGTTTCCCGACCGTCGGCACGTGACCCGTGCCGCCGATCTCCTGCTGCCCTACGGCTGCGTACCACTTAAACTCACTGGGTGTGTGACTGGTGATCGGTCCTAGATTCTTGCCATCGAATGTGATAGTCCACTTCATTTCGTGGGGATAGTTTGCTGCCACGGTCTTTAGGCATCGTTGGTCTGCACAGTCGCTCGGGAAAGGCTTCCAATCCATGCCGACCTTCCGAAAAACGACTCGTACGGCGCGAAAATTCGGTTCACCGGCGTACCAACCATGGCTATCTTCCAATACTCCGAGAACGACCTCCTGCCCCAATGCGGTTGCAGAGAGGACCGATAGGACTAACGCCAGGATTATGTGGTTGACGGACAATTTCTTCATAGAAAAATGGTATGTCCGTCGAGTCCGGGGGTCTACATTACGTTCGTTCGCGGATGCATCGTCCCTCACACCTTGAGTCGTGCAGGTTGCATACTCTTCATCTCCCTGACCATTACTGGCCGGCCCAGCACGGTTTCCAGCAGATGGCGTTCGGCGGCGATGGTTTGGGCTGTGGGGCTGCCGGGGGTGTAGCCTTCGGCGGCGATGATCAGAGCTTCGTTCTTGGCTAAGCTGGCGGCGGGTTTTTGCAGGAATCCGTTGGTGCGGCTGGGTCGCCTGGCTACGCCTCCGAGCTTGCCGCTTCCAATCTTGCGGTTTTCACTCTGACCGTTTTCAATCTGCAGCCGGCGGATGTGTCCATCGTGAGATGAATCGAAGGCGTTGGCCAGGCGGAGGATGGCCGCCAGTTGGATCGTCGTCTTTTGTTCGTCTGGAAGAAGATCGCGGAGGGCTCTGTGGCTGTGCGTGGGCAATGCGCCAGAGTGAAAACGGGCGACGATGGCCGCGCGTTGCACGTCTTGCGGGTTCCATCCCAAGGGCGTGGTGTGGGCTTTGATCAACTCCAGCGACGTTTTGTGATGTCCCTTGTTGCCTCTCGATTTGCCGACATCGTGGAGCAGTGCGGCCATCAGCAGGCTCGAGCGCGCTCCGGAACCATTTTCCAGAACCGTTTTTGGACCCAATAATCGTCTCGCAGCGAGGCCATCGTAGAGTTCGAGGGCCAGGCGGGCGACGTGCTCGGAGTGCGCGAAATCGGGATCGAGGGCCTTCGCCCACAACTTAATTCGTTGTGTGGCAAGTAACTGAATCTGCCGGCCTTGCGGCAATCCGGCGCGCCACACATTCCACAGCGAATCAGGGCCGATCATCTTTTTTCGATAACGCTCGATGCGCTTGGCCCGCTCGCCGGCAATCTGGCGATGCCAGCGTTCTCGCAATTCGCTACCGGAAGGCACCTGCGGCTTCGAAAGGCTTCCATCCGCAATACTCTCGCTCGGAGAAATCTCGCTCGAAGAAGCCTCGGTCGAAAATATCTGGCTCGTAACGGCCGTCGCCCAAAGCACATCCAGGTCGTGGACTTCTCCCAGCAGATCCTGCATGGCTTTTAAATCGTTGCTCCAGGCCTTGTGCTCTTCGGGCAGGAAATTCTCGACGATGTAGCGAAAGCGTTTGATGCCGATTCGCAAGGTGTGAAACGCAACTTTGGAGCGGTTGCGCAGGGCGCGGTTGTGGAGGTCGCGGGCGGCGGTCCAACGCTCCAGGGCGAGGTGCTTGAAGACTCCGCTTCCGGGGCGGATGTGGGCTGCACGCTGTGGCAGCGAGCGGCTCCATTGGCGCCACTGCTTGCGGTCGAATTCCTCGAGGGCGGCGCGGGCTTCGCGCTTTTGTTCGGCTTCGCGGCGGATAAGAATTTCCAGGAGGGTTTGGGCGGCGGGGTCGCGGCGCTGCTGTTCTGTAGCGAGTTCCGTTTGGGATTCTGGTTGATTTTCTTCTGCTGCCGGATCCTTGACGGGCCCGGCCTTTTGTTCCGATGGAGGCAATGCGGGCGAGTCGTCCGTGTCCACATGGGTTGTGGAGACTTCGGCCGGGTGCAGCTTCTCGATCCATTCCATCATCACCTGGATGTCGCGAAGGTCACCGAGTCTTTGGAATAGGCGCTTGCCGGCTTTCTTCATGGCTTTCCAGTCGGGATCGGGATCGATGGCGATGAGGCCGTCGGCCAGGGAGCGGCAGCGGCGCAGCGAGACGCGAAGATCGTGCACGGGATCGGCGCTGAAGTCCGTGGAGACGCGGTCGCACTCTTCGAGGACGCGCTGCATCCAGTAGTGGAGGCCGGTGGTTTTGTTGACGGGCTTCGTTTTGAGGGTCGTCCTCTTGACGGTCGTCGTTTCGAAAGTGTTCTTGGTGATCTTCTGCTTGACGTTCTTGTGCTTGGAGATTTTGGCTTCGGGGAGCTTCGCGACATTGGTAGAGGAAGCCAAAGTAATTTCTTCGGAACGAACCGACTGTATCATTTTCGCTTGCGGAAGGCCGGGAGCGCCAGGCGTTGGGACGTTCGCATACTGCCAACCCGTTGCCGCGCTTACGGGTCATGCCCTTGCGGGTGCTGACGGTCACGTCCCCATTACCTCGGTAATCTGCCAGTACTTACCAATTGGTCTTACCCTTGGTGTGCGCTACTGCGGGTACAGGAGCTTCTTATCACCGCCCAGAGCACATCTCAAGAGAACCGGTCCGCTTCGGCGCGCGCCTTTGTTCACAGTCTGAACATTCTGATCAAGTACGCGCGCATGTATGGCTACGAGCACAAGCGCACCGAAGCGCAGTTCGAGACTACATGGAACGAACTGCAAAATGGCCTGCCGACAGCGGGCGATGCCGGATTTTTGCTGGGCGTCTCGGACAACAAGTTGTTGCTCGACGGAATTCCGCTGGAAACGGGCAATGCGGAGCGCAGCTTTTCGAATCTGCTGAACGCGGCCGGGCTGGCCAGCCTGCATTTTTCCAAAGAAGTTACTATTGAAGATTTCACGCGGCTGGTGCGGGCATTCACCATCGGGGGCTCGAAAGCTCAGGATGTTTCGAAGCAAATTAAGGAAGCTCTGGGCCTGGGCAACAACAACAGCACGATTCGGATTAACGAGGTCAAGTTTGTCGCGGCCGATCCGCTTACGGGAGACGTAAGCATCGCGGCGCAGATCGCGGCACAGACTCTGGGCCCTGAGTTCAAGCAATGGCTGAATGATCCGCAGAAGTTATTGCAGTTGATTGCGGCCGCGGAAGGTGCAAACTCCAAGGGCGAAGGGCCGGTTGGCGGACCAACCGCGCCGTTGGGCAGCGTGCCGAACGTTCCTATCGGCGGGGGTGGCGGAGGGACGGGGACTGGCGTTGCTCCGGCTTGGACCGGCGGCATTGTGCCTTTACAGGAAGAAGAAGTGGTGCAGGCCATTCGACTGCTTACTCGCTTCGGGCAAGCGCAGAACGATCCCAGTATTGGAACGGATGATCTGCAGAAGGACATGGCTGCGGTTGATCCTAATACGCGGCTGAACCTGCAACAACTGCTGGGGAGCCTTTCCGCGAAGGCGGCTACCTCTGAAGAGGAAGACGCGCCGCTGCTGATGAAGGCAGCCGAGCATATGGCGATTCGTTTCGCCCTGGAGCGCTACCAGAAAGGCGAAGTCAAAGTAAATGCCGTGCACCAGATGATGGAGCACATGAGCCGGCAGATGGATTCGCTGCGCAAGATTCTGCGCACGCAAGAAGACAAGATGAGCAAGGCCGGCATCCTGATCGATTCGCATGCCGACATTCTCGACCGGATGTTCTGGGCGGAAGTGCCGGAGTCGGGAAAGAAAAGCGTGCTGCTCTCGCATGAGGCGGCTTGCGTCCCGCCGCGCAACGTGCGCCAGTTTGTCGAAGTGCTGCTGGATCGGGACGACAAGCAAACCGCGGAAGACATTCTGAAGAACTACTCCGGCTGCATGAACGCGCGAGAAATCGAGCCGCGGCGCAAGACCGCCATCGGATTGAGCCAGTTAGCCGACCTTTACTCACGACTCGGCGGCGAGGCCATGGGTGATGCCATCCACAAGTTGAGCGAGCAGCTGATTACGGAAAAAGATCCTGAGCTGCAGAGCCTGATCAGCGCGGCGTTCGTGCGGCTGAGCCAGGAAGCGAGTTCATCGAAGAACTATGCCGCCGTGAATCAGGTCTGCACCAGCATGGAAGCGGTTTTCACCCAGCGTCCGGTGATGGGGAACGACTTGCGGCCGCGAGTGGGTGTGGAAAACCGGCTGCCTGAATTTATCGAAGAAGCCCTGCGCAGCGACCCATTTCCGAAGGATCTGATTGCCGTTTTGCGGAGGACCGCCAGCGCTGGAGCGGAGCATTTAGCGGACCGCTTCTTCCGCTGCATGCGGCGCGATGAATGCGACCGCATGATCGAACTGGTCAAGGAAGTCGGCGCTCCTGTCATGGCCCAGTTGCGCGAGATCCTGCGCACGGGACAATTGCGGCAAGCTTCCGCAGCGGTGGGGATTCTGAGCCGGCTGGATACGGCTACGCTCCTGGAATTGTTACCCATGCGGTTGCCGGAATGGAATCGCTTCTACCACGACATTACGGTTCGGCAGATCGCGTACGGAGCGGCAATCGACCGCGGCCGCACCCTGCTGGAACTGGCCGAGATTCTTGACCCACTGGTGTTGCCGGAAGCTGTGGACGAAATTGGCATGAGCGGGGATATCACGGCGGCGCAGCCGCTGATTGCCATGGCTCGTGCGGGAGAGTCTGCTTCGCGCTCGCCTTTCATCCAGTTGAAAGCGATTGAGTCGCTGGGACGGCTGCGGGATCCTGAGGCTGTGGCCACGTTACGCGAAATTCTTGAGGCCAAGAAAACTTTTGGCTGGGTTCACCACCGCGAGTTGCGGATTGCGGCGGCGCAGGCTTTGTCGAAGACGGACCCACGCTATGGCCCGCAGGTGCTGGCCGACAGCGGTCTGGAGCCGGCAGAGTTGGCGATTGCGCCGCTGGATATGGCTCCGGCATGCCCCTGGGTACGGCAACGGCGCTACGAACGCATGGTGCTGTCGCGCACGGTGAGCGCAACCATTGGCAGCTCGTGGGGAAAATCGCGGATCATGATCCGCGAGCTCAGCCTGGGCGGCGGTATGGGGACCAAGGAAGACAATCTGCGCATCGGCAGCGAGGCTGACCTGGAAATTTCTGTGGGTATGCGGGCGAAGGTCCGCGCTCATGTGTTGCTGCGTCGCGCGCGCGTCAACGAAGTGGGATTCGAGATTGTGAACACCGACCTCGAAAGCCGTTACCGCCTGCGCCGGGTCCTGGTGGAGGCCATGAACCAGGCCGCTCAGAACAAGGGGCAGGAGTGGAGCGGCGAACGCAAGGGGTAGAAGAACAGCTTCTAGCTTCTAGCTTCTAGCTTTCAGCTTTCAGCCTTCAAACAAAAAGCCTCCGCCCGGTCCGGGCAGAGGCTTTCGATTTTCTGGTGATTCCTTCTACTTCACTTTCAAGAAGATAATCGCCAACGTGTAGAGCGCGAGTGATTCGATCAGCACCAGTCCCAAGAGCAGGGCGAACTGGATGCCCGGTCTTGCGGCAGGATTGCGAGCCAGAGCTTCGGTGGCGGCTGCGGTGGCCTTGCCCTGGGCCAGGCCGCAAACTGCGGAGGCGATGGCCATTGAGAATCCGGCGGTGATAGCGATCCAATTGGTTTCGCCCATTGCTCCGCCCTGCGCGAACGCAGGAACAGCGAAGCAAAGAGCAGATAGGGCCATGAACAGATGACTCAGCTTACGCATTGTTGTCTTCTCCTCGTATTAAGTTTCCGCCAGTGGGTGGTTGACGCCATTCCGTGCAGACGCCCTCACGCTTGCGGACAGTTCTAAATTCTAGTTCTCGGTTCTCAGTTCTCGGTTCTCAGAAAAAACACATATGGCAACGCACTTGCTGGCAACCGACAACTGGCAACTGACAACCGTTTCTCAGTGCTCTTCGGCGACTGCGCCGGAGACGTAGATGATCGACAGCAGCATGAACACGTAGGCCTGCAGAAGGGCAACCAGAATGTGCAAACCGCTGAAAATAATCGGCACGCCAATTGGAATCATGGAAAAGAAAACCAGGGTGATCAGGTCGCCGGCAAAAATGTTGGCCCAGAGACGAACCGTAAGCGAAAGCAATCGCGCGGTGTGGCTGACCAGTTCAATCGGAAGCATCAGGGCCGCCAGCAGAATTCGCGCGATCAGCGGCATGCCTTCCATCGGCGGCCCGAAGAAATGCAGGAGGTATTTCGGTCCCGAGTGCTTGAAGCCCTGGGTGTGGTAGTACAGGAACGAGCAGATCGCGCATCCCAGCGGCACCACCGGAACTCCCGTAGGCGACTCGAAGCCGGGAACCAGCCCGATGAGGTTACAGGCTAGAATGAAAATAAATACGATGGCGAAGAACGCGATGTAGGGCTCGCTGTGGTGGCCGATAATCTCGCGGCTCTGGTCCAGCACAAAGCCTTCAGTGCCTTCGAAAATGTGCTGCAGGGCGCCGGGTGAGTCCACCGACAAGCGCGACCGCAGCATCAGAAAGATGGCGATCAGGAGGAATGCCACCAGCACTTCCATGGCGAAGGCGTTGGTGATGGGAGCTTGGGGGTACTTGGGAGTAATATGCAGCAGCCCGAGCAGCGCCGTGACCGGGCCGGCCAGAAAGCGGTTCAGGATTTCGGTGAACCAGAGTTGTTCAGGCATAAAAACAAGCTTCTAGCTTTTAGCTCCTAGCTTCTAGCTCCGCACGGTTCCGCGCTGCGGCAGCGAATCCTGCTAAGCCCCGCGAAACACAGCTACATACAGCTCGTAGGCAGCTTCGCAGGCAATTGCTCCTACGGGCAAACACAGGCCCGCAAAGAGGCCCCTGAGGCTCGCGGGAAAACTGGTTAATATAACATACGCGCCCGCGCCCAGCAAAACATACCGCAGCATGAAGCGGGCCACGATCCCGCTGCCGGACTGGGCTTTACCGGCGTTGGTAACGCGGTCGGCGAGGCCGCTGACGCCGCGCTTCAGCCAATGGAAGTTGAGGTAGGCGATGGCGCAACCTAAAGCGAAGCCCAGCGCAGACCAGCGTCCGAACTTCCACCAGGCTGTCGCCGAGAACGCCACCGCTAGACCGGCCATGAAACCTTGGATACGGCTGGCCGCGCCGGAATAGAAATCGTCGGCTTGGATCGCCTCGGGGCTTGCGCCGGGATTCGTCGCGTCGTGATCCGTTGCTGCGGGAGCCGATGACTGATGACCTTCCGATGCTGGCATTGCCGAATCCATTTTGCTAGAAACTCCTCAACGCATATCGCGGGAGACGGTTCGCAGCAGCTCAATCAAACCTGCAACAATGCCCAGCAGCAAGCCGACCACGCTGATCCACGAAGTGTGCAGCCAGCGGTCCAGCAGGGAGCCTAGAAGCCATCCCGCGATCGTTGCTGCGGGTAACGCGAATGCCAACTGGCTGTAGCGGCCGAACTGCAGCCAGAAGCTCCGCTTCTGTTCTTCCGGACTTTCCTGGTCGGGCGGTTTTGGCATAGGTCCGTGACACAGGGCTCGGCGGGATGGTGACCGCTTTCGCCGAATCTGAAGTATAGCCCTCTACACCTCTTTGGCCATGCGCACGATGGCCAGTGACTCCCCGTTGGCCAACGGGACGGTGAGATGTTCAAGTTCGATGTAACCTTTGACGCGGTAAAAGGGGACGCCGGTGAGGGTTGCGCCCATCTCCAGGCGGGTAAAGCCGGCGGCCTTTGCGGCTGACTCACAGGCCTCCAGAATCAGGGTGCCAACTCCGCGGCGCGCCCATGCTGGGTCGACGAAGAAGGCACGGATTTTCGCGGCATCGCGGTTGGGATCGAGCAGGTCATCTTGACGGGCGGTCCAGCGGTCGCCGCCGTAAAGTGTTTTGCGTTTGCTCCAGCCGCCGCAGCCGACCAGCGTCCCGTCGGACTCGGCGGCATAGTATGTACCGTCCGCGATCAGCTGGCTGTCGACGCCGTAGACCGTTTCTAGCGCGCTTTCCAGTTGGCTGGGGGTGTAGTCCCCGGCTTGCAAGTGGCGGACGGATGCGTCGATCAGCAAGCGCAGGGCGGGAACGTCGGCGGGAACGGCTTGGCGGATGAGGAATGGCACGCGAGGTTATACACGAGAGTCTACCGTAGGCTGGCGGTCCGTCAGAACCTCGAAGATTCTCATTAGTGAGGGCAGCCAAGGCAAAGCGATGGAAACTCCCTTACAGGCCGCTAGTGGTCCGGGGGCGCAAGGGATCCTTCGACTGCGTATGCCCGTCCTTTGGACGATCATGCTTCGCTCAGGATGACAAGACTTGAGGAGTTGCGATGCAGGTGCAGAATGTTCTCTAGCGGATCACTTTTGCTATTGCGGGATTCTGTGCGATGCCGAGAGCCCAGTTCACTACCTGGATGAAGCGGTCGGGCAGGATGCCGATGAACACGGTGGCGAAGGCCGCAACGCTCAATCCGGCGCGCATCGCGATGCCTACGGGTAAAAGTCCTTCCCCGGCTTCGGCTTTGCCCATGAACATGGCGTTGGCCATCCGCAGGTAGTAGTAGAGGCCGAAGACGGAATACAGAACGCCCAGCGAGGCCAGAGCGTAATGTCCCGACTCGATCAGGCTCAGGAAGATGAAGTATTTGCCATAGAAGCCGGCGAGCGGCGGAATGCCTGCCAGCGACAGCAGGAACACGAGCATGAGCACGGCCTCGACAGGAGCGCGCGAGTAGAGGCCGTTGAGATCGTCGAGTTCGTCGCCGATGACGCGGCGGTGGCGCAGCGATGTGATCACGCCGAACGCGCCCAGATTCATGAAGGTGTAGACCAGCAGGTAAATCAGGATGCCTTTGATTCCGTCGAGGCTGGGCTGGGTCGAGGTTCCGGCGATCAGACCAAGCAGCATGTAGCCGACGTGCGCGATCGACGAGTAGGCCAGCAGGCGCTTGGTGTTGGTCTGGGTGAGCGCGGCGAAGTTCGCCCCGGTCATGGTCGCGATGGAGACGAAGACCAGGAGCGGGACATAGATCGGACGCATGGAATACAGCCCCCAGAGAAGGATGCGCAGCAGCATGGCCCATCCCGCCGCCTTGACGGCCACGGACATGAATCCGGTGATGCTGGTGGGCGCGCCTTCGTAGGCATCGGGGGCCCACTGGTGAAATGGTACGGCCGCAATCTTGAACAGGAGGCCGGTAATCGTGGTGAGCAGGGCGACGATGGCGATCGGCTTGGATTGCGGATTCTGGAAGACCGACGGAAGTATCCTGCCAATCGCGGCAAGATTGGTGCTGCCGGTGAGTCCGTAAATCAGCGACAGGCCATACGCAAAAATGCCCGAGGAGAACGCGCCCAACAGGAAATACTTCAGGGCAGCTTCATTGGAGCGGCGGTCGCGGCGCAGAAAGCCGACCAGCACATAGGTGGAAATCGCCATCAATTCCAGACCAATGAAGATCAGGACAATGTCGAAACCGGCGGCCATGCACATCGTGCCGGCGACCGAAAGCAGCATCAGGGCGTAATACTCGCCGTGATTTTCGTGTTCGATTTCCATGTAGCGGCTGGACATGAGAATTGCAACCGCGGTCGCCGCAAGAAACAAATAGAAAAAATAGATGGCGAAGCGGTCGACCAGCATGCTTCCCGAGAAACCGACAACAGCGGGAATTCCGTTCTTGTGCATCCACGACTGGACGTTGTACACCGATGCGGTGGCGAAGAGCACCCCCATCATGGCGACGACGGGGTTCATCCACTTCTCCTCTGCAGAGAGCCAAAGATCGGTTAGCAGGATTCCGAGCGCAAACAACGCCAGCATGACCACCGGCAGGGCGGCTAGATGGTCGCTCAGCGTGAATGAGAAGGCGCCCACTAGTTCTTCCCTTTCGCGGGCTTGGCTGCTTGCGATTTCTTCACCATCGCTGTGGGCGGGGCGGATGCCGCCGGTATTGCTGGCAGAGTTTCAGGCTGGACCGCGGCATTCATCATGCCCTGCGGTTGTGCGTCGTTTTGGTGCACAGTGGCTACCAGGTGATTGACGGGCTGCTCCAGAATCTGGAAAAACGGCTTGGGATACAGGCCGATCCAGAAGGCGGCGATGAGGAGCGGAACGAAGGTGAGAACTTCGCGCGGCGTCAGGTCGTGCAGCTTTTCGTTTTTCGGATTCGTGACCGTGCCGAAGAAGACGCGCTGGTAGAGCCACAGCAGATACGCGGCCGCGAGTACAACTCCGGGCACCGCCCATGCGCCCCACTTCCAGTTCTCCATGAACGTTCCCTGCAGGATGGTGAACTCGCCGACGAAACCGTTGAGCAGCGGCAGTCCCATCGAAGACAGGAACATGATCATGGTGATGGTGGCATAGACGGGCATCACGTTGGAGATGCCGCCGTATTCGGAAATCTCGCGGGTGTGGCGGCGCTCGTAGAGGATGCCGACGATCAGGAAGAGCGCACCGGTGGAGATGCCGTGATTGATCTGCTGCAAGACCGAACCACTCAAGCCTGCGGAATTCAGCGCGAAGATTCCCAGAGTGCAGAAACCGAGATGGCTCACTGAAGAATAGGCCACGAGCTTCTTCATGTCTTTCTGCATGAGCGAAACCAGCGCGCCGTAGATGATGGCGACGATGGAGAGGCCGATCATCCAGCCGCGGACGGTCACGTTGAGAAACGTTGCCGGATTCGACAGCACCTGGGGGAAGAATGGCAGCGAAAAGCGGACGAAACCGTAGGTCCCCATCTTCAGGAGAACGCCGGCCAGGATGACCGAGCCTGCGGTTGGCGCCTCCACGTGCGCATCGGGCAGCCACGTGTGAAACGGGAACATCGGGACCTTGATGGCGAAAGCGACGAAGAACGCGAAGAAGAGCCACACTGCGAGGTGGAACGGAATTTGCGGCGCGGTGGTATAGAGCTGTTCGATGCTGAACGTGTAAACGCCCTTGAGCGTGTGGTGATTGAAGTAGAGATAAAGAACGCCGAGCAGCATCAGCACGGAACCGGCGAGAGTGTAAAGAAAGAACTTGATGGCGGCGTAGAGCTTGCGCGGGCCGCCCCAGATGCCGATCAGCAGGTACATGGGAACCAGCATGGCTTCCCAGAAAACGAAGAACAGGAAAAAGTCGAGCGACATGAAGACGCCGAGCATGCCGGTCTGCAGCACCAGAAACCAGATGTAATATTCCTTCACCCGGTTCTCGATCGCGGTCCACGAAGAAAGGATTGAGATCCAGCCCAGCAGCGTGGTGAGCATGATCAGCAGGAAAGAAATGCCATCAATACCCAGCATGTAGCTGGCGCCGATCGAGGGGATCCAGTTGTTGAGAGCGCCCTCGGTGAATTTGAATCCGGGCTCGAAGCGCTGCGCCCAGAACCAGGGCACCAGCGGAATCGACACCAGAAGGCCGGCGAGCGAAAATATGTTCGCAATCCAGCGGATGGCGTCCTTGTTCTCCTTGGGAACGAACAGGAGCACAAGCGCGCCAACCAGCGGCGTGAAGAGGATGATCGAGAGTATGTGGTTATGCATAATCAGCTTCTAGCTGCTAGCTTCTAGCCCTGCCGCCTAGCTGTCATCGTTTTGCTAGAAGCTAGGAGCTAGGAGCTAGAAGCTGCCGTTCAGTGATACACGTAATAAAACACGAACCCTACCAGGCCGGCGGTCATCACTAGCGCGTACCACTGCACCTGGCCCCATTCGAGCAGGCGCGCGGGATAACTCAACATGCGCGCCAGAATCGCAGGGCCGTTGACGCCGATGCCGTCGATGATCCACTTGTCCCACCAGCTGGAGATTGTCGCGATGAGGCGCGTCATCCATCCGGCGCCGTTGACCGCGCCGTCGATCACGTTCGCGTCGAACCACGAACTGGCTTCGCCGAGTCCCATCACGCCGAGGCGCACATCGCCGAGCTTGCGGCGTCCGGTGAAAACGTAGTCGTAGCCTTCGTCGACGTAATACTTGTTGAGCAGCACGTTGTAGACGGGCGGCGCGGCGGCGGCGATGGGCTCGGTATAACCCTTGTCGGCGTGGCGATAACTTCGCCACGCGATGCCCCATCCGAGACCCGCTGCGCCCAGGGACAATCCCATAAGCAGCCATTCTGTACTGCTGTTGTGTTCTTCTTCTTTCGCTCCGGTGTACAACTGACCTGTTTGCCCCTCTTGCTGGAGAACGCGAGCTTCGGGCGAGAAAACGGGCTCAAGGAATTTCGTGAAGCGATCGGAACCTCCAAGACTGTGCGGCCAGCCCAGCCACCCAGCAACGATGGCGCAGAGCGCGAGCGTAACCAGCGGGACCGTCATCGACGCCGGCGATTCGTGAATGTGATGTTCCACGTCGTGGCTCATGCGCGGGCGCCCGTGGAACGTGAGGTACATCAGGCGGAACATGTAGAAGGCGGTCATCAACGCGGTGGCGTAACCGACATACCAAAGGATGCGATAAGCGCCGCCTTCGCGCGACCAGGTTTCCCAGAGGATGGCGTCTTTCGAGAAGAAACCCGCGAATGGGAAGATGCCTGCGATGGCGAAGGTCGCGATGAACATGGTCCAGTGAGTGATGGGAATGCGGCGGTGCAGGTCGCCCATGTTGCGCATGTCCTGCTCGCCGCTCATGGCGTGAATCACCGAACCGGAACCGAGGAAGAGCAGGGCTTTGAAGAATGCGTGTGTGAATACGTGGAACACGCCCGCGGCGAAGGCTCCGACGCCGAGCGCGAGGAACATGTAGCCGAGTTGCGAGACCGTGGAGTAAGCCAGCACGCGTTTGATGTCGTTCTGCACCAGGCCGATGGATGCGGCGAAGATGGCGGTAAGCGCGCCGACGATGGCGACGGTCTTCATCGACGTAGGCGCGAGCACGAATAGCGCGTTCGAACGCGCCACCATATAGACGCCCGCCGTGACCATGGTCGCGGCATGGATGAGCGCGGAAACTGGCGTGGGGCCTTCCATGGCGTCGGGCAGCCAGATATAGAGCGGAAGCTGCGCCGACTTACCGCAGGCTCCGACAAAAAGGAGAAGCGTGGCAGCGGTGATGTAAGTTAGCGTTTCAGGGGAAAGATTTCCTGCGCGGGCAAGAGTTGTGACTTGCGTAAAGCGCAGCGATCCGAAGATCCATGCGATGAAGAACATCCCCAGCAGGAATCCGGCGTCGCCGATGCGGTTGACGATGAATGCCTTGTTGGCCGCGTCGCTGGCCGACTTGCGGTGAAAATAAAAACCGATCAGCAGATACGAACACAGGCCCACGCCTTCCCAGCCGACGAAGAGCAGAACGTAGTTATTGGCCAGGATCAGCGTCAGCATGGAGAACATGAAGAGATTGAGGTATCCGAAGAAGCGGTAGTAGCCGCCTTCATGCGCCATGTATCCGGTGGAATAAATGTGGATCAGCATGCCGACGCCGGTGACGAACAGCAGCCAGATGCTGGAGAGCGGGTCGAGCAGGAACCCGGCGTCGGCGCGGAATTCTGCGGGCGTGCCGGATTGCGTTTTGTAGGTGAGATGGCCGGTGTCACTTCCGAGCCAGGTGTAGAGCGTCTTCTCGTAAGGTTGATGAAAATGTTCTGGCGTCGACGACCACGCGGAGTATTGCCACACCGCGCCGCAAGCCATGAGGAACGCCAGCACGATCGTTCCCACGCACACCGCGTTTACCGTAGTCTTCTGCAGCTTGCGTCCGAAAAAAAACATGACGGCGGCGCCGAAGGCCGGAAGCAGCGGGATGAGCCAGATGTGGTTTAGAAATAGCATTCAGCACTCGAGATACAGCTTCTAGCTGTTAGCTTCTAGCTCCTAGCTAAAACCTTGACGGCTTGAGGGTTAGCTAGGAGCTAGAAGCTAGAAGCTAGAAGCTGCCCTCCTACCACTTCAGCAAATTCACTTCGTCCACGTTGACCGTCTCTTTATTACGGAAGAAGGCGATCAGGATTCCCAGGCCCACCGCGGCTTCCGCGGCGGCGTCGGTGATTACGAAAATTGCGAACACCTGGCCGTGCAGGGCGTTTGGCCCCTGCATGCCCTGCCAGTAATGCGAGAAGGCGACCAGGTTCAAGTTCACGGCATTCAGGATCAGTTCGATTGACATCAGCACGATTACGACATTGCGGCGCGTGAGTACACCGATCACTCCCAGGAGAAACAGTGCAGCGCTGAGCACCATGTAATGCAGCGTCGAGATGTGGAGCATGGATTCCATCCTGGTGCCAGCGGGAGACGTAGCAAGCTACGTCTCCACGAATCAGATCCTCTTCTTTGCCATCACGACCGCTCCGATAATCGCTACCAGCAACAGCAGGGACGCGATCTCGAAGGCGAACATGTACTGGCCATATAAAAGTTTGCCGATGTCTTGCGTGTTTGTCCCTTCCAGACTCGCGGGCATGGGGCGGTCTGGGAAAATTCCCTTTCCTTTTGTATAGATCGTGATGAACAGGCCGCCCAGCGCGCCCGCAGCGGCTATGCCGACCAGCCACTGCTTGTTGAACTGTCGCTCTTTCTGCGCGCGCTCCAGGTTTACCAGCATGATCACGAACAGGAACAGCACCATGATGCCACCGGCATAAAGAATAATCTGGACGCCAGCGACGAACGGCGCGTAGAGCATCAGGTAAAGTCCAGCCTGCGCCAGCAACGCGGCAATCAGCGCCAGGGCCGAGTGCACTGCGTTCCGGCGCGTGATCACCAGGATGCCGCCAATGAGCATGGTCCCGGAGAGCAGGTAAAAGAAAAACGGTGTCGCGACTGGAGGATTCATAGAATGTTTGCCACCCGATGCCACAGCGGCTCTACCACCTGATGCCGCAGTTCCGAGCGCATCCCCATGCACGCGGTCAGGATCAGCAACCCCAATCCCATCGGCAGCAGGATTTTCCATCCCACTTTCATCAACTGGTCAAAACGGTAACGCGGGAACGTGCCACGATACCAGATATAGAGGTACATGAACGCGGCAACTTTCATCGCGAACCAGTAAATATCCTGCACGCGAATGAACACTGCGGGAACAAACAGGGCGAGACCGATCAAGCCAAGCACCGCGCCGAACCCGGCCAGACCGATGGTTTGAATTTTGAAATATGGATGCTTCGGCATGCGCGCCGTGCTGTAGAAGCAGATCGCCGCCAGGAACAAAAATGTGATTCCGGGGAACAGGTTGAAGACCAGGTCCCAAGTCGCGCCGTGCAGCAGATTCGGGAACGGACGCAGCCATCCACCCAGCCACAGGGTGACCGCGATGGACGAAACCGCGATCATCGCGGAATATTCGGCAAGGAAAAACAGCGACCAGCGGAAGCCGCTGTATTCCGTGTGGAAACCAGCGGTCAATTCCGACTCGGCCTCGGGCAGATCGAACGGGGCGCGGTTGGTTTCCGCAACCATGGCGATGGCAAAAATGAAAAATGCGATCAGGCCCAGCGGAAAAAACTTGAAGACGAACCAGACGCCTTGCTCCTGTTGCGCCTGCACGATGCCAATCATGCTGAGCGTGCCGGTGTCACCCGTGCCGACGCCACCGGCGCCGTAAAGTCCAAGCCCGTGCAGGCTGGTCATCAAGATTGCCGAAACCACCGCCAGGCCCATGGCGACTTCGTAGGAAACCATCTGCGCGCTCGAACGTAAAGCGCCAATCAAGGGATAGTGCGAATTCGAAGCCCATCCCGCCATCACGATGCCCAGCACGCTCAACGACGACACTCCCAGCATGAAGAGAATGCCGATATTCATGTCGGTGATGGCGTGCGTAGGACCAAACGGAACCACAACGAACACGGTGAACGCCGCCAACACCACAATGAATGGCGCGATCCAGAACACGAAGCCGTCGGCTTCGGCGGGCATGATGTCTTCTTTGAGAAGCAGCTTGATAGCATCAGCGATGGGCTGCAGCAATCCGTGCGGGCCCACACGCATGGGACCGAGGCGCACCTGCATATGAGCGAGAATTTTCCGCTCCAGCCAGTTCATCGCAATCACCGCGACGGACAGGCCGAGGAAAACAAGAAGAATGTAGACGAACGCCCAGAATAGATTTCCGGCCGCGCCGGGCGTCTGCGTCTTGTTGCCGAGGTAGGACGTTATGTAGTCGATGATGGGCTGCATCAGCGGTCCACCTCGCCGAGAACAATGTCGAGGGTGCCGATCACGGCGACCACATCGGCCACCATGGCTCCGCGGCACATCACATCAAGCGCCTGCAGGTTCACCAGAGACGGCGGGCGTACGCGCACGCGGTAAGGCTGCGTGGAACCGTCGCTCACAATAAAGTATCCCAGCTCGCCTTTCGGCGCTTCAATCGAGTGATACACCTCGCCGACCGGCGGCTTAATCACCTTCGGAACCTTCGCCATCACGGGGCCTTCGGGCAGCCCGTCCACCGCCTGCTGAATAATACGGAGCGATTGCCGGAACTCCGCCATACGCACCAGATACCGGTCGTAGGTGTCGCCATTTTGTCCGGTGGGAATCTCGAAATCGAAATTCTTGTAGTTGGCGTAAGGCTGAGCCTTGCGCAAATCCCACTTAACGCCGCTCGCGCGCAGCACTGGCCCAGTCACGCCGAGCGCGATCGCGTCTTTGGCGGAGATGACGCCGACACCTTTGGTGCGCTCCACCCAGATGCGATTCGTGGTGAGCAGCTCTTCGTATTCGTCAATCTTCGGCGTGACGAAGGCAACGAACTTCTTTACATCTTGTTCGAAGCCGTCGTAAGCCTCATATTGCAATCCGCCGATGCGAAAGGCGTGCGTGGTGAGGCGCGCGCCGCAATATTTTTCGAAAATCTTGAGAATCTCTTCGCGGTCGCGGAAGGTGTAGAACAACGGCGTGATGGCGCCGATATCGAGGGCATGCGTGCCCAGCCAGAGCTGGTGGCTGGCCATGCGGTTCAATTCTGTCAGAATGACGCGAATGTATTGTGCGCGCGGCGGAGCTTCCACACCCAGCAGCTTTTCCACCGTCTCGCAGTATCCCAGGCCGTTCGAGACCGCAGCTACGTAATCCATGCGGTCGACGTAGGGATTGAACATCGTGTAAGTGCGGTTCTCGGCAATTTTTTCGACACCGCGATGCAGGTAGCCGATCACGCACTCGAGGCCCATCACCTTCTCGCCATCGAGCCGCAGAATTACGCGAAGCACACCGTGGGTCGCGGGATGCTGCGGGCCCATGTTGATGACGAGCTCGTTCGCGTCGAGAAATGTCTTATCGGGCGTTTCGAGGTCGAGCGGCGAGAGTGTGTTCGGGTCGGTCATTTATTTTGTGATCCTGTAGCTCTGCGTCTATTGCCCGCTCTCGATTCCCAGGTTGATCTGCACCCACTCATTGTCCTGCTGCAGGATGCCGTAATCCTTGCGCAGCGGATGTCCCTTCCACCCGTCGGGTAACAAGATGCGCTTCATGTCCGGATGTCCGTCAAACTTGATGCCGAACATGTCGTACACTTCGCGCTCCAGCCAGTTCGTCGTCGCCCAGATGGGGACGGAACTCGGCAGAGTCTCGCCGTCGGCGATGCGCGTGGTTACGCGGATGCGCTCGTTCCGCGGAAACGAATAAAGCACCCACACCACATCAAACTGCTTTTCGCGCTGGGGATAGTGCACTGCGGTGAGATCCACGCAGTAATCAAACTGCTCTTCGTTGTGCAGGATCTGCAAAATCTCGGGGATGAGCGAACGGTCCACGACCATGTAATTCTGACCGAGATGCGTTAGCGGCGCGACGCCCGAACCATATTGGCGCTTGAACTTCGCGACCATCGGCGAATCCCAGGGTGTGGGCACGGGAGCGGCCGGTTTCGCTGGAGCAGCATGCGCGGCAGGAGCCGCAGGCTTCGCAGCAGCCGGCGCCGCAGGCGCTGGGGCCGCGGGTCTCGGCGGAACGGCCACGGCAGGCTTGTCGGGAGGGATGTTCGACTCCGATTGAACCGAGCCCGAGTCAGTAGCTTTGACTGCGCCTGGGGTCGCGGGCTGATCCGCCGTCGGCTTCGGCGCGTCTTCCGGCGGAGGTGTAGACGGGGATTTGGTTTCGTCCGGCATAGCTCGCGAACGCGCAGACCTCGGCGCAGTCTGCGTTGAAAAGAACGTTAACTTTTATCAGCTTGGAGAAACGGTGTCAACGGCGCTCGCGGACTGGCTTTCATCCGACAGGAACTGCGAGAATGCGTGCGTGACACCGGTCGCTCTGAAATCGGGAGGATGGGCCCAGAATCGCGATCGCCGATTCCTCGATGGCTTCGCGCACACAAGAATTCGTCGTCCGGCCACTGGATTGATTACTCTTCTCCTGTTCCTCTTGGTATATTGCGGCGTGTTACTCGGCCAGACGTCCGGAAAATCCATGTCGCTTGGCTCCGACTCCATTCATGCAGGGGACTCATGTCTGATGCTCGGAGCGACAGCTGAGTCAGGCGACTTCTTTAAAGGGCTTCGCAGCCGTGATACTCCCAATGGGCGGATATTTCAAAAGGCATCGGCAAGGATAACGTCCTTTCCAGAAAACTTATCGGTCGAGATCCATGCAGGATTCGACAGCTGTGCTGGCAAGGGAGCGCAGACCTGCGATCGATGCGACTTCCGATTCAATACCGAGTTCATGCGCTCCCTCAGATTCGAGATTTACTGGAAGCGGGGGCTTGACATGCGGAACGCTATAGTCACCGCTGAAAGCAGGGATCAATCGTATGATCTCGCGCAGTATTCAGAGGCCGGGGAATTATGGAAATATCACGTTTCTGTCAGATCCGAGAACGTCCCGCTTACCGACGTTCTAGTCGTTGTCATTCTCGCCCCCGACGGGCGAATAGTAAGCCGTCTCTCAGGCAAACTCTGAAATCAAGTTGCTGCCCGCGGTAAATTAAGAGTCAGATCTCAGCGCGCCTGCCCCTGATACGACTCAATCAGCGCGCGGATGCGTTGGGCATCCGCTTTGCGGTGTCCGTGGCTGGTGATGGGATCAGTGCCGCCGGTGGATTCGATACGAATCTCCGACCAGAACACGCCGGTGGAAATATGGACGGACGCAACTTTCGACATGGCAATGCTTTCTTCGTTGCTGCCGAAGAAGCGCGACTTCACGCGGCTCACTCGTTGCGGACTCACGACCAGACGCGTGGGAAACAGAAAATTGCCATGCGTCCAGCGACTGGCGCTGAAGCTGTCCGTGGGGCCGCTGCCTGCGGGAGTAGCCGGCGTTACACCCATTCGAGTGCGCCCTTTTTCCACACCCAGATGTAGCCCACGATCAGGATGGCCAGAAAGATCAGCATCTCAATCAGGCCGAACAATCCGAAAGCTTTAAACTTCACGGCCCAGGGAAACAGAAAAATCGTTTCCACATCGAAGACCACGAAAAGAATCGCGATGATGTAATAGCGAACGGTGTAGCGTCCCCGAGCGCTGTCAATGGGGTCGATGCCGCATTCGTAGGGCATGAGCTTGGTCTTGCTGGGATTATCCGGACGCACCAGCTTCGCGGCCAGCAACGTAACCGGCAGCATCACGCCAACCAGAGCAATGAAGATGAAAATAGGAACGTAATTTTGCGGCATAAGTTTCTCGTCGATACGCAGAACGCCATAGTAGCGCCGATGACGTTTCACTTCAAGGAAAAGACTACGCAATTCAATAGCATTTGTCGGGAAACACAAACACGGTTCGAGCCAGATCGGATTTGAGCGTGGCCTGCTGATAATAGTGGCTGAGGATGCCGTCCTTCCAGATCAGCAGATCAGGATTGTGCCGGGCGAACTCTTCCCAGTCCGAACCGCCGCAGCGGGCCATACGCTCGCGAATCAGGAAAAAATATGCGCAGGTGATGGTTTCGTTGTAGAGCTGCGACTTACCGCGAGTGTCGGCGAAGCGCTTCAACGCCGCGGCAAATCTCTCCAGCGCCTGCGGAACCGGATATCGGCACAAATACGCAAACGCCAGGCGCACGTGGTCGACATGGTGGAAAGAGTCGTCTGGGACGGCGTCGGATTCGAAACGAAGAATGAGGTCGTCGTTAGTCATGTAGGACCGCTCAGAGAATCGCATCGGCGGCTCACTTCCCCTTGCCGACCGCAACAGCCCACGCCGCGGCCGTATAAATGGCGAGATTGCCGACGTTGTACATACCGTGCAGAAAGTGAATGACGATCGCGAGCACAAACACAGCTGCCAGAAACCAGGCGCCGCGAATCGCAGTACGTGGAATCAACAACAGTATCGAGCCTGCGATCTCTCCGCATCCCAGAATCAGCCGCACAAAATTCGGCATGTGAGTCCGGCCGAAGTCATGGGCCGCGCCGGGCAGGAGAAATAAAACCGCTTCAATCAGAATCACCACACCCAGCGTCCACTGCAAACCGGTGAGGGCAATCTTGCTGCGTTGCTCGGCCATTTCGTTCGCTCCCTTTATTTTTCCGCTGCCCGCTTGCGCGCCGCTCTGCCCTTGATCTCTTTGAGCCGATGGCTGGCGCTCGAATCGAGATCCAGTTCGTAAAATTTCTTCAACGCCTGGATGCGTTCGAGCGACGCGGGGCTGAACGGCATCTTCCCGTCGAAAGCATGCAGCACAATGCCCTCCAGCACGTCGCCCAGCGTCATGTCGTGATATTCGGCAAACGCCTTGAGCACCTTCAGAATTCGCTTCTCGATGCGAACCCCAGTCTGCACCCGCTCCACCACGAGCTTCTGGTCATCGGCCATGTGTACCAATGTACCATGGTACATAATGTATGCGCAAGGGGGCGCGTCGGTCGCGACGAACCGACCGGCCACAGGGCCGAACCGCACACTCTCCGGGCCCCGGGTTGTTTATAATCTCGTTTCACCGTTTTCGTTGATCTCTCAGTGATCGATCTCTTGTCTGCGCCGCGGTTGCGGCGCAATTCCCTGCTCAAAGGACACTCTTGGCACTCGACGACGAAATCTACGAACTGCGGCTTGAGAAACTGAAAAAGATTGAAGCTCTCGGCCAGCCCACGTACCGCAGCCAGTATCAGTTCACGCACACCATCCCGCAGATTCTGGCCGACTACTTGCCGAAAACGGCGGAGCAACTCGAAAGCCCGCGCGTGAACGTGCGCGTGGCCGGACGGCTCATGGCCATCCGCCTCATGGGCAAGGCTGGGTTCGCCCATCTGCAGCAGGGCGGGCAGAAGTTGCAGATTTATGTGAAGAAAGATGCCGTCGGAGAAAAAGGTTTCGAGCTATACAAACTGCTCGACATAGGCGACCACATCGGCGTTAGCGGATACCTGTTTCGCACTCGCACCGGCGAACTAACAGTCCATGTCGAGGAGATCGCCTTCCTCAGCAAAGATCTGCTGCCGCTGCCTGTGGGCAAGACAATCGAAGGAGATGCCGCCACCCACGGTGGTGCCGAGAGATGGCATGGCTTCGCGGACGTCGAACTGCGTTACAGGCAACGCTACGTCGACCTCGTGGTTAACCCAGAGGTCCGCGAAGTTTTCCTGAAGCGCAGCAAGCTGGTGCAGTCGATGCGGCGCACGCTCGACTCGCATGGATTCGTCGAGGTCGAGACGCCGATGATGCAGCCCATCGCGGGCGGAGCCGTGGCGCGGCCGTTCGTCACCCATCACAACACGCTCGACATGGATCTCTACCTGCGCATCGCACCTGAACTTTATCTGAAGCGTCTGGTCGTGGGCGGATTCGATCGCGTCTACGAAATCAACCGCAACTTCCGCAATGAAGGCTTGGGCTGGCGCTGGAATCCCGAGTTCACCATGCTCGAGTTCTACCAGGCTTATACCGATTATCAGGGCGTGATGGACCTCACGCAGGAAATCATCACGCAAGCCGCGAAGGACGTGAACGGGACCACGAAAGCGAAATGGGGCGATCAGGAAATCGACTGGGCGAACTGGCAGCGCCTGACCATGCGCGAAGCGATCATTCATTACTGGCCCGAAGCGGCCGGGGCAAAGCCCAAGATGAGTGAGTTCCGGAGCGGCGACGCTTTCCTTCAACGCCTCAAACAGGGCGTGGCATCGCTCCGACAGGCCATGGACAATCAACCTGATACCGTAGCCGGCGTTGAAGAACGAGTGCGTTTGACCGGCCGCAAAGTGAGCTTCAGTAACGTTGTGCATGCAATAGAGACGGACGCAAGCCTTGGTCAGGGAATTGCCAGTTTGTTTGAGGCCGTTGCCGAGGAGCATCTCACCCAGCCCACGATCATCTATGAGTTCCCTACCGCCATCTCTCCGCTTTCCAAGCAGAAGCCGGACGAGCCCGAATGGACCGAGCGCTGGGAAATCTATGCTGGGCAGATGGAAATCTCCAACGGCTTCAGCGAACTCAACGATCCCGAGGACCAGCGCCGCCGCTTTGAGGCGCAATTGCAGGAGCGCGAGCGCGGCGACGAAGAAGCTCACCAGATGGATGAAGACTACATTCGCGCGCTCTCTTACGGGATGCCGCCGGCGGGAGGGGTGGGTGTGGGCGTCGATCGTTTGTGCATGCTGCTGACCGACTCGCACACCATCCGCGACGTAATTCTGTTTCCGCTGCTGCGGCCGGAGAAAGGCTCGACCGCAGAGGACACGGGGGAAACACAGGAAAAGCCTTAACTGCCTTAGAATTAAGCTTTTCTGTATTAAGCTTCCGGATATTAACCTGCCGGTACCCCACTATGCACTAGGATTGGTGCAGCAGCATTTCTATACTTTTTCCATCGGTTTGGGTTCATCAAGGGCAGCGCTGCCGTAGCGTCCGTGAAACCTTTGGACACTGGGTCGGTGGCGCTTTGCTTTTCTAATTCTATTTCGAGGGTTTTCCCGCGCTCTTTTCGGACGTGCTTCTGTCGTTCGCGGTTCGCGGCGCTTCGTAGGCAGGCTGATCGGGACTGAAGTTCGTACTCAGATAATCAACCAGTGCGTCGTGATCGTTGGCATCGACCACTGCTCCCCACTTCACCATCTTGTCCACTTCCTTCGCCCACGCGCCTTTGCTCAACCTTTGCTGCAGGATGATGCGCGCTTCATGACACTCCAGACACGAGGTCGTGGCCTTTGCCTGCATCGCGCCGGCCGGCAGATCCTCCGTTACCTTCGCCGGTAGTGGCTTGTCCGATAATGCCCAGAAGGGTAGCGTCACTGCCAGCACTCCCCCAACCACCGCAGCTGACAAAGCCGTTGCGTAGAACCACCGCCGGTTTCGCGGAACACTCCGAAGCAAGGTATTCCGTGATTTATCGTGCCGCCCGTTACGCCACATGGACCTTCACCTGGTCAACCGCGTTGTAGAGATACCCGCTGGGATTCCAAACCGGCGCGGCCGGCTGAGTGCGCCCTTGCGAATCGGTAGCACGCGACTGAATCGTATAGTCGCCGCCCTTGGGCTTCCACTCATAGTTCCACAAACGCCACGCATAGTGCGCCTGCTCGCGGCCGAGTTTCGCGGCGGTCCAGGTTGCGCCGCCATCAGTGGAGACTTCCACTTTCACGATGTCGGCCTCACCCGCCCATGCGGCGCCGTGCACGTCTACTTTTCCATTTCTGATATTCGCGCCGTCGCCGGGGCCCGAGATCACCGACTTCACGCTCAGCGCAGTCAACGGGTGCGTATCTTCCGGCTTCACTGCGTCTCCCGGTTTCACAGGTTGGTTGGGGAAACGGTAGCCCGGGCTCATGAAGTTGCCAACGAATTCGTTTTCCAGCACTTTGATCTCGGTCAGCCACTTGCACGAAGCCGCGCCAACCCAGCCGGGAACCAGGGCGCGCGCGGGAAACCCGTGATGCTTGGTGAGAGCCGCACCGTTCATGTGCGTGGCGATCAGCGTATCGGAGTCCAGCGCCTTTTCGATCGGGATGCTGCGAACAAAAGGCGGAACTTTTCCCGGAACTTCATCGAGTCCCCGGAACATCACATGCTTGCCGCTGGGCTTCACTCCGGCGCGCTGCAGCACGTCGCGCAGTCGAGGACCAGAAAACCTCGCCGTGCTCACCGCGCCCTTGCCCCACTGAATGCCCGGAACCTGCGGCCGCTGCAGGCTTCGTCCGTTGCCCGCGCATTCCAGCGTATTCACCACGGCGTGCGTCTCAAACTTAGCGAACTCCGTCAACTTTAAGGTGAGTGGCTTTTCGACCTCGCCGCCAACGGTGAGTCTCCAGTCATCCGCGTCCAGTTCGCTGGGTTCGTGCATGTGGTTGCGCACGAAGAAGTGAGGAACCGGCGTGAGCCAACTGTTGAAATACTCGACCGGAGACTCCAGGTCCACGAACCGGAACGACCGCAGGATCATCCCGTCTTCGCCAGGAACCTCCACGCCTTGCCCCTGCGGCAACGGAAGCGCCCACGTCAGCATTGCAGGCGCCGCCGCTGTCGCCAGCGCTGCACCCGACATCTGCTTCAGAAATTCGCGTCTCGAACTCATGAGGTCATCAAATGCATTTCACATCCGCAGCATAATTTGGAAATTTTCTCACTCACCCTTACCGCCTCCAACCACCATGGGCAGAACGCTGCCCGCTTCCCTCTTCTGCGCACGCTGCCGCTTTGACCCTTTGCTCGAGCGCGGGCCGGGATCCACAATCAAATCTGCCAGGCTCGTGTGTTCGAGAATTTTCGCCGCCGCGTCGCGTACGTCCAGAAAAACCTGATACAGCGCCCGGTGCGGCAGATCGCGATCGATCAGCACGCGCAATTGCTCGGCGTCGCCGAAGGGCGCCAGCGGTCCGTCAATCAAGCGGATGATCTCACTCAACCGGATCTCGGCCGGCTCGCGCCGCAGCTGGTAGCCGCCCTTGGCCCCGCGCACACTCTCCACCATCCGCGCGTTCTTCAGCTCCAGCAGAATCAGTTCCAGAAATTTTTCGGGCAGATCTTCTTCGTAAGCGATGTCCCGTATCTTGATGGCGCCCTGGTGGTGATGGCGGGCCAGCATCATCATGGCCTGCAGCGCGTACAGTCCTTTTTGCGAGATTTTCATAAGTTTTCCGATTTTGCCATAAATACGACTAACTTGCTAGACTTTATCGACCTGCACACGATGCACGCCGACGACCCATCCTCGGGCTCGGAAATTCTCGAATCCACCTTGTATTGAATAAGTTGCGGCCGCTGGAACTGCGGAGATCTCGCCGCTGTGAACCAGTTTGCACTTTTGGGATGGCTGCGTTCCATCGCAAGTCCCGCCCAATCAGGATCTTGGCCTCAGTCCGTCTCCGCACCCACGCGGATCACCTGCACCGTAATGTTGTCGGGACCGCCTCGCTCGAGCGCCTTGTTCACCAGTGCCCGGCAGCACTGCTCCGGATCGAATTCGTTGACTGTCGTCGTGATCTCCCGCTCGTTCACCACACTCCAAAGACCGTCCGTGCAAAGCACCAGCGTATCGCTTTGCTGTAGTGGTACTGCGTGCTGCGAGACGTCAGCCGCCACTTCATTTCCCGATCCCAGGGCAGCCGTCAGAATGTGCCGTTGCGGATGCGACTCCGCATCTTCGGCGCGCACAATGCCGCTTTCCACCAATCGCCCCACATAAGAGTGGTCGCGCGTCAGGCGGGAAAGCACCAAGCCGCGGATCAAATACAGCCGGCTGTCGCCCACATGCGCAAAAAACAGTTCATGCCCCCGAATCACCAAAGCTGTGCACGTGGTTCCCATGCCGCGGAGTTCAGGATGTGTCTCCGCATAATTCTGAATGCGCTCGTGCGCCGAGGCGAACGCTTTGACCAGCGCGGCCTGTGGATCCTTTTCGAACCCCTCGTCGTAGACCTCTCGAACGGTTTCCACGGCCAAGCGACTGGCTTCCTGCCCGCCCTCGTAGCCGCCCATGCCGTCCGCGATCACCGCGAGCCGGCCTTTGCGAAGAAACTCGGCTTTGTCCTGTGGCTCCCAATAGAGACAGGAATCCTCGTTGTTTTCCCGCTGGCGGCCGACGTCCGTTAGACACGCCACTTCCATCCCCGGTTTTACGTCCATGCAGTGAATCACCATCGGACCACGAAGGCAGTAATTCGGAATCCCGGCGCACCGAATTCAAGCTTCGGTCCGGGTAAGGCTTGGTCATTATAAGGGAATCATCGAATCCTGCCATCTCAAGGTGCTCAGTAGGGACGGCCACCCCTTCCAGTAAATTACGACCGGTGTCGTCGATGATCCACAAGAGCTCGCCGCAAGAATCTCACCTAATGCAAACCGGGAGAAGAGACGATAGAACCTAGAGAGAGTGTGATAGTTCGAACGCAGGCATGGACCTGCCGCGCGGCGCCTTCCAACAGCCAATATGAAGATTCTTCTCGTTGAGGACAGCAAGTTTCTGAGGTTGGCCACGGAGCGCGCCATGGTCCGTGCCGGTTACGATGTGACCAGCGCAGCTGACGGCGAAGAGGGCCTGCGCCTGGCGCGAGAGAAGCTGCCTGATCTCATTCTCCTGGACATTATGCTGCCGAAACTAAGCGGCCCCGATGTGCTGAAGGCGCTGAAGCTCGATCCCACAACAGCAGCGATTCCAGTAGTGGTGATGAGCGGCCTCTCCCAGAAAAACGCGGCCAAACTGGAGAAGGACGGCGCATTCGCCTTCCTGGAAAAATCAGAGCTCGCTCTGGATCAGGGCACCGAACCTTTATTGGTGAAGCTTGAAAGCATCAAGAAGCAGCTCGCCGCTGCCGCCGGACGGAAGTAAACACCGCCAAGAGTTACTCCGATCCCCAAGCTCGAAGCCAGAAACCTCCTCACAGGTTTCCACTTTATCCACACGTCCGGAGCAGCGAGAGAACGATTCCACTGCTAAGGTCTGATTCCAGGGCGCATCAGCACGTTAGCCAGATTCGGGTCTACCACCACCCGGTTCGTCCGCTGCATCATTCTCCAGTCGTATTCGTAGGCGGTTCCGCAGAGCAGGCAGATCTGGTAGTGACGGTCATTGGCATCGATGCGCGGCCAAGCAAACCGATGGATGCACCAGTTCCCGAGAAAGCGCTTCAAGAGGTTCAATGTTTCACCCCCTGATTGCGGTCTCTCCAGAGATCAAGCCAGCGGTGGAAAAACGGTTTCGTCCGCCCGTCGATCATATGCTGCAGGTTTGACAGGAGCTTATCGGTCGGCTGCGATTTCGATAAGAAGGCGTCCACGGCCTTCAATTTGTTTTTCGGCAGGGGCTCGTAGGCGGATAACATCATGATCGGGACGCTGGATTTGATCCGCTTCATCTTCGCGGCTACCACGTCGCCGTTCATGCCAGGCATCTGGTAGTCGAGCACCACGGCGTCCACACGATTCGAGCGGAACAGTTTTAGCCCTTCGTCCCCGCCGCTGGCTTCCAGAACTTCGTAGCCGTTTTTTTCCAGCAACATCTTCCGGCCAATAAGTCCGCTCCAATGGTCATCAATACAGAGAATTTTCGATTTTAGCCGAGACATGACTACTCACTTCCAACTGGCCAGGGTGGGGTTAATGTCAGCGACGTGTTCCCAGGCAGGAAGCTTTTCATCGCTGCTCTTTTTTCGGAGCTGCTCTTGAAGTGGCGTTAGGCTGATTCTGACCACCTCGCATGCCACTTTCAAATTACGAACGTGCACTCGCGGACCAATTACCATGCGGCGAGCTTGCACCTGGCGGGATTTTCTTCGCCCATGTTATCGTTTCACGGTTCTCGCGCATCGGAGCAAACTCATGAGCACTGCCCCGCCTCCGCTCGCAGTCAACCCCACGCCGCAATCGCGCATCACGTCCATCGACCTCATCCGCGGTGTAGTGATGATCGTGATGGCCATCGACCACGTGCGCGTCTATTCCGGCCTTCCCGCCGGCGGCCCCACGCCGGGAATCTTCTTCACCCGCTGGATCACCCACTTCTGCGCCCCTGCATTCATCTTCCTGGCCGGGACCAGCATCTTTCTCTACGCTCGCAAACATGCGGACGTGTCCAAAGATGTGTCAGGCGGCGTCTCGAAGTACCTGCTGATCCGCGGCGCCTGGCTCATCTTCCTTGAACTCACATTCCTCCGCCTCGCCTGGACCTTCAATTTCGATTTCATGCATTACGAAATGGCCGGTGTCATCTGGGTCATTGGAGTCTGCATGATCCTGATGGCCGGATTAGTCAAGCTGCCGCTGCCTGTAGTCGGAGCGATCGGCGTGGTT
>Ga0302324_100004785_pt1 | contig 29862 bp, 22 predicted proteins | sample Palsa_T0_1_FD_201949 | JGI IMG/M metagenome (GOLD analysis project Ga0302324, IMG submission 201949) | Peat permafrost microbial communities from Stordalen Mire near Abisko, Sweden - Palsa_T0_1 | ecosystem: Environmental > Terrestrial > Soil > Palsa > Peat permafrost | place: Sweden: Abisko...
GCCCGCGATCCGGTATCGGGTTCTCCTGCAATTCGGCGTCGAGCGAGAGCAGGACCGGACCCATTGGAGGCGTGAGGGCGATTTTGTAAGCGCGTATCGCCGATTCGGCGAAATGTTGCAGCGAGGCTGGCTGGTCATCCCACTTGACGAAATCACGCACGATCGCGGCTGGATCGATCGCGGAATGCGTCCACTCGAACACCTGCAGGCGTTTCTCCGCATCAACGATATTGCCGATAATCGCGTAGATCGGGACGCGGTCGCACCATGCGTTGTAGAGAGCCATCGAGGCATGCTGCAACCCCACGGTACCGTGACAGATCGCGGCCATGGGCTTGCCTTCTATCTTGGCGTAGCCCTGCGCCATCGAGAAGGCAATCTCCTCGTGCGGGCAGGTGATGATCTCGGGCCCCTGGTTCATGCCGTAGTTGATGACCGCTTCGTGCAGCCCGCGGAAATTCGATGCGGGGTTCATCGCCAGATACTCGAGGTCGAGCGTCTTGAGCACATCGACCATGAAATCCCCGCCACTCGAAGTCTGGGTGACCGGGTCCTCCATTGGCGGACTGGTCGCAGCTGCGATTTCCGGTGCAGGCGCATTGGCTGGCGCCGCGGGCGAAGCCACCGGCGCAGGCGCTGATGCCGCGGCGACGGCGGCGGGCGCCAGGACGACCGCCCCGGTGAGGCTGATGCTTTGGAGAAAGCGCCGCCGTTCGGATAGCGGCCAATCCTGGCTGTCTTTGGACATGGGTATTCCCTGTTGCATCTGCGCAGCGCCCGTGCGGTCACGGCGCTTCTGGTTTGACTCCAGCGGCCCCAATTCCCACAATGCGCCTCGACAGTTCCAATACCAACTTACCGGGGGTTGTGATGAAGACTAGCAAATGGTTCCGCGCCGTTGGTGGCTTCGTGCTGTTGGGATTCGGCACGATCATTTTGGCACAGAACGCCCCGGCGGCTGCGGAGATCGCGCGCACGACGCTGGTGCAGACTGACATCTCGTTGGGTCGCGAAGGCGTCATCATGCGGGTCGTATTTCCGGCCGGCGCTACGTCCGGCTGGCACACGCATCCCGGTGAGGAACTCTCCTATGTCCAGGAGGGAGAACTCACAATAATGATCGCCGGGCAGGCCCCGCATAAGTACTCCGCCGGGCAAGCGCTGATCGTCCCGATGGGCGCGGTGCACAATGCCCGCAACGACGGCCCCAAGGATGCCGTACTCATAGCCGTCTACTCGGTCGAGAAAGGCAAGCCCCTGCGCACGCCAGCACCGGAGCCTGCGCACTAGCCAGAGCCCCTCAGGACGCGGCGATCAGTGCGAGGCCTTCGCGTTCTAAGCCGTGCCGGACCTCGCAGCGGTTATCGAAGATCAACGTCGCGTCCTGCTGGCGCATATAGGCTGGCCAAAGCGGCAGGCCAGCATGATTGGGGTTGCCCGTACGCGCGAACGCGACCCAGGCGCCGCTGATCTTTTTGGCCATGGCCATGGCCTCTGGCCGCAGACCGCTGTAATGGTCACAGCGCTCGGCATTGTCCAAAGTAAAGGCCAGGTCGCTGGCATGGAAGGTACCCGGCCGGTCATCCAGCATAGGCGTTCGCCAGGCATAGAGATAAACATAGGAGCTCGCCGCGCCCAGAGCTGCTTTGCGCGCGGCCTGCTCCTGGGTTGCGCGACGGAACGGCTCAGCCGAAATGGCAGCGTAAATGCCAAATGGGGTCGCGTGCGGATAATCGTGCCGGTAGGCGGCGATGATGGCCGGCCCTTTTTCACCGTAAGCCTCGCGCACACCATGCTGCAATTGCGCCTCGCTCATCGCATTTCCAATCGGATCCTCGAGCGCGCTGGTAATTTCGTTAAAGACACTGCCGGTCAGTAAAGGCACGCGGGCTGATTCCATCGGCGCGACGGGATCGAAAGGTTGCCGCGGCAGCACCGTGCCGTCGGCAAAGGGCTGCCATCCCTGTATGCCGTAGATACGCCGGAAGACCGGTTTAGGAGCGACCAGCTTCTTCATCGCCTCAGCACCTACTCCCGCGAGGCGGTCCACGGGCATCTGCTGCAAGCGATCCACGTCGTTAGCTGTGAGCCCAAGCTGGCGCAGGACCTCGGCCGTGTTTGCGGCGGAATCCTCGGGCGTCTGCACCCTTAGATAGGGTCCGCTCTGCACGATCGCGCGATGGAACAACCCCTTCGCGGCCGGCATCGCCATCAAGCAGATGATCTTCCCGCCGCCGCCGGACTGCCCAAAGACGGTCACATTGCCGGGATCACCGCCAAATTCGGCGATGTTGTCGTGCACCCACTGTAGTAGCGCCACCAAGTCGAGCAGGCCGACGTTCGCGGGATATTTTCCGCCACCCAATTCGCTTAAGTTCAGATAGCCGAAGATGTTCAGGCGGTGATTGTGGGTGACGACGACAACATCGCTACGCGCGAGATTCTCCCCGTCATAAGAACCCAGATCATTGCCCGAGCCACCCTCGAAGCCGCCGCCGTGCATGAAGACCATGACCGGGCGGCGGCGCGTATCGCTGATCGATGGGGTCGATGGGGTCCAGACATTGACCCGCAGGCAGTCCTCGCCGGGGTTTTGCGCACTCTCGCCGCCGTGCATCAGAAATGACATCTGCGAGCCAGGTGCGTTGTGGGCATCAAAATTGTAATGAGCGGAGTCACTCGAGGGCTGAATGCAGGCACGCCCGTACAGCAGGGCATCGCGCACTCCTGGCCACGGCTTTACTGGCTGGGGCGGCATGAAACGATTCTCGCCGCCGGTGGATTCACCGTAGGGTATGCCCTTATAGACAAATATTCCCGAACGCTCGCAGCCGCGAATCTTTCCGGATGAGATTTCCAGTACCGTACTGGCGTCCGACACGAGGACGCGGCGCTCGCGCGATGTCGCCGACGCTGCGGCTTTGGGTTGCGCAGCATCGGCAGCTCGTTGCGTGGGCAACAGCGGACTCGCGGCAGCCACGCTGCACGCGGTAACCAGGCGCTTGACGAACGCTCTCTTCCCCATCCGATTCATTGGACGTGTCATGCGGCTGCCGGTTGTCCGCCAGAGGTGGGGCCGCCCGATGCCTTGCCCGACAGGGCCAGTGCGAGCGCTGCGGACGCAGGATTGAGGCTCTCCACCATTGAGCTGGGCATCAGAATCGTCGCGCCTCGCTCCTTGGTGGTCTCATAGATGATGTTCATCGCGCGCAGCTGCAATGCGATCGGGTGTCCTTCATACATCGCCGCCGCCTCGACAAACTTGCTAGCTATCGCGGCCTCAGCGGATCCGAGAATCACCCGCGCCTGCTTCTCGCGCTCGGCCTGTGCCTGGCGGGACATCGCATCCTGCAGGGCCACGGGTATCGCGACATCGCGGATTTCGACCGAGCTCACGGTGACGCCCCAGGGAGCGGTCTTGCGGCCGATTTCAATCTTCAATTGCTCGTCGGCGTCTTTGCGGTCTGACAACAGCGCGGCCAGCATCGAGGCGCCGATCATCTCGCGCAGCGAAGTTTGCGCAACCCGATCGATGGCTTCGCGGTAATTGGTGATGGCTAGTGCCGCTTTTTCGGCATCGTGCACATTCCAGAAAATAATCGCATCGACGTTGACAGGAACCGTATCGCGGGTCAGGGCCTGTTCGGCGTTGAAGGCGGTGGTTTGTATGCGCGTGTCGATGATCGCGACAATCCGATCGATGATCGGAATGATAAAAAAGACGCCAGCTCCCTTGACGCTCTGCAACTTGCCGAGGCGCAGGATGACGAACTTCTGCCAGACGTTCGCCATGTTGAGCGACATGGCAATTACAACTGCCGCGGCAAAGAAGGCGAAGCCGATATGGATATTGTTCGAATAAGTCGCCCCCAAACCGGCAGCGATGCACACGAAAACCAGAAATGCTGTGAGTGGATTCATGGTTGGTTACCTGAAATGTGCGTGGCGGGACCCCCGGGGCGATCATGTATTTTACTTGAGCGGGGTGCAATGACGAACGCGTTCCGGCCCGCGCGCCAAGGCACGCGGGCCGGAAACGCAACGGTGGCTTCAGCGATTTTAAGCTTGCTTCAGCCCAGCTCGACCGGAACGAAGATGCGACTGTGACCGCGTTGAATCAGCAGTGCAACTTCTTTTGCGTGCTGATCGACCGCCTTGCGCAGCTGCTCCACATTTTGCACCGGCGTGCCATCGACCGAAATCACGACATCGCCCGATTGGATGCCGGCATCCGCCGCGGGGCCCTGCACATCTTCGACGATGAGGCCGCCGGACAGGCCCGCCTCGGCGCGCTCCTCCTGATTCAGCGGTCGTACGCTCAAACCGAGGCGCGCATGATCCGAAGAGTGCCCTGTATCAGCCTTAGCTACCTCCTCGCCGTTCGCCGAGCCAATTTTTGCATTGAGCGTTACCGCTTTGCCATCGCGCCAGACTTCGAGCGATATCTCGTCTCCGGGCGCCGAGGTCCCGACACGTGCCGAAAGGTCACCGGCATCGATGATCGAGGTTCCATTGAACTTCAGGATTACATCGCCGACCTTCAAGCCCGCGCGCGCTGCCGCACTGTCGGGTTCGACCTGAGCGATGAGCGCACCGTTCGGGGATTGCAGGTGGAAGGAGCGTGCTAGCGACTGATTGAGCGTCTGCACTTCCACCCCGAGCCGCCCGTGCAGGACCTTGCCGGTCTTGACGATCTGATCTTTGATCTGAACGGCGACATTGATCGGAATCGCGAAGGCCACGCCCTGATAGCCGCCCGAATTGCTGTAGATCTGCGCGTTGATGCCGACGACTTTTCCTGAACTGTCGAACAGCGGGCCGCCCGAATTACCGGGATTGACCGCCGCATCGGTCTGAATGAATGGCACGTAGCCATCACCGGGCAGAGTGCGGCCTTTGGCGCTCACAATGCCGGCGGTCGCCGTCTCTTCAAGTCCGAACGGCTCGCCGATTGCCAGAACGTAGTCACCCACTGCGAGCTGATCGGAATTGCCGAGCTGTACTGCCGGCAGATCATGGGCGTCAATTTTCAGCACCGCGATATCGCTCGCGCGGTCAGCACCGAGGACCTTGGCTTTGTACTCGCTGTGATCCGAGAGCTTGACGGTCACTTCCTTGGCGCCATCCACCACGTGCGCGTTGGTCAGCACGAGGCCGTCGGGGCTGATGAGGAAGCCCGAGCCCTGGGCATGCACGATCTGTGCGCGCGGAGCCTGCTGGCCGCGAAAGAACTGCGAGAAGGGATCCTGGGAAAAGGGACTGTCGTCATCGCCGCCACGGGGACTGTCGGAATCCGGACGCAAGGCGGTGTGCATCGTGCCTGCCGTGGTGATACCGACGACGGCGGCCTGATTGCGGGCCACAATTGCCCGATAGTTGGGGGCGATCATCGGGCCTATCGGTGCGTCCGGTACGGACGGCGAGGCGGCCGTGGCCGTGGTGGTGGTCCCGGGGCGCTGAATCAGAGCCTGGGCAGACCACCCGCTTGCTGTACCCACGGCCAGCAAACCGGCCACGGACAGAACGATAGTCTTGTTGCGTATCTGCATGGGGTGCTCCTGGAGAGCGATCGAGCAATTTGCTCTGAGCACAACTTTCCCACGAGCGCCTTAAGACAGGCTTAAGAGCGGTTGGGAAATTCCACGGTCACGCGCAGTCCGCCGCCGGCCGCATCCTCGAGCAGGACCTGCGCCCCATGCCGCTCGGCGATCGCCTTGACGATCGCCAGGCCCAGGCCAGTGCCCGGTGCCGCCGTCCCGGGGCGTCGGTAGAAGCGGTCGAAGATTCGCTCGCGCTCTTCGGGTGCAATGCCGGGGCCGGTATCGATTATCTCTACGAGCGCCCGCGCCGACTTGGTGAGCGTGCGCACCGCCACCGAGCCGCCCGGCGGTGTATAGCGCACGGCGTTGTCGATGATATTTCGCAGCATCGCGCGCAGTGCTTCACGATCGCCGCGAGCTTTCAACCCCGGCTCTGCGTCCAGGCTGAGCTCGATGTTGCGATCCAGCGCCATCGCGTGGCAGTCGGTGATGGCCTCGGCTGCGATATCCGCCAGCGCCACAGGCTCGAACTTGATTGCCGTCTCCTGGGGCTCGCTGCGCGCCAATGTCAGCAGTTGCTCGACCAGATGCGTCGCGCGCTCGATGGCCGCGCCCAATTGCGCCCGTGCTTCGAGCCGCGCCGCCTCATCGGGCGCACGATCGAGCAGCTGCGCCTGCAATCGCAGCGCCGTCAACGGCGAGCGTAGCTCGTGGGCTGCATCCGAGATAAATGCGCGCTGAGCCGTAAACGCGATCTGCAAGCGCGCCAGCAGTCGATTGAGCTCGTCGACGAGCGGTTTGATTTCCAGCGGCAGGTTAGCGCTGCCTAGCGGCGTGAGAGTACCCGCATCGCGCTGCTGCACCTCGGCGGTCACCTGACGCAGCGGCCACAGGCCGCGTCCGACGACCCAGACCACCGCCGCGATGATGATCGGCAATAGCACGATCAGCGGGATCATGACTCGCAGCGCCGCCGCGCGCGCTAGCGCCTCGCGCACGCGCACCGGCTGCGCCACCTGAATCACGCCATCGCCGGTTCGCAGGCCATAGGCACGCCAGATCTCGCCACCCAGGGAGAGATCGGCGTACCCTAAGGTCGGCCGATTGATCAGCGGCAGTCCGGGACGCGACAGGTATACGCGTGCACCGAACAGGTCCCAGATCTGCACGACGAAGTCCGTATCGCCCTGCGCTGCTGGTACCTCCACGCGCGGTGCGAGCGTAACCTGGCCGCGCAGAGACAGCGCCATCTGGCGCAGTTGATAGTCGAACAGGTTCGAGGTCTCGCTCAGCACCCGGCGATAGGTGACCGCGCCGGCAGAAATCGAGACCAGCGCCATCAGGCTGATCAGTGCGATCAAAAGACGAGCGCGAATGGAGGTCATGTCTTGGGAATGAAATAGCCGACGCCGCGCAGGGTTCGAATCGCATCATTGCCGAGCTTGCGGCGCAGTCCGTGCACGTACACTTCGACTGCGTTACTGCCGATCTGGCTATCCCAGCCATAGAGCCGATCTTCCAGCTGTGCACGTGACAGCACGGCGCCGGGTCGTTGCAATAGAGCCTCCAACACGGCGAACTCGTGGGCCGACAGATTGACCGGTACGCCATTGCGCTCGACTGTACGGGTCACCGGATCGAGGCGGATATCGCGATGCTGAATGCCGGGATCGCCTCTGCCGGCCACACGGCGCAGGACCGAGCGCATGCGCGCGGTGACTTCATCGATATCAAACGGCTTGACGATGTAGTCATCGGCCCCCGCATTGAGGCCGCTGACACGTTCCTGGATTTCATCGCGTGCCGTCAGAATGATCACCGGGGTCGCAGCGCCGCGCCGCCGCAGCTCTTGCAATACTTCCAAACCGTCGCGCCCCGGCAGCCCGAGATCAAGCAGGACAAGATCGAACGTCGTGGTACGCAGCGCGCTCGCCGCGCTTATCCCATCACCGGTCCAGTCAACGGTGAAGCCGGCCTGACGCAATGCGACTTGCAGACCTTGCGCAATCATCGCATCGTCCTCGACCAGCAAGACACGCATGTCGAAATCCACAATAGACAGCGGGCGACGCAGGTAAGCTATCAGATCCAAGGACGACGATGGCAGGCAATGAGCGCAGCGCGCTCGTAGAATACGGCAGCGACTAATGACTACGCCCCGCAGTCTGGATGAGTATATTTCGGCGGTTGGCGAGCACGGCGAGGTGCGCGCTGGCGTTCCAGCGCCCTTAGGGACGCGGGAAAGGGCCGGCGGGATCAATTTCGTGCTCTTCAGCCGGCACGCAAGCCATGTGCGGCTCGAATTGTTTGATCGTGCCGAAGATGCGCAGCCCGCCCGGGTCATCGATCTGGATCCGGCGCGACACCGCACCGGCGACCTATGGCACGTTTGGGTCGCGGGTATCAAATCGGGTCAACTGTACGGCTATCGAGTCGATGGTCCCTACGAACCGTCTAACGGCTACCGCTTCAATGCCAAGCGGCTATTGCTCGATCCCTTCGCCGCCGCCATATCGCAGCTGCCCAACTGGGATTTTGCCTTGGCGCGCGGCTATGACCCCTCTTCGAACGCACTCGACCTTGCGATCTCGACACTGGACAACGCCGGCTCAACGCCCAAATGCGTAGTGCTGCGTGAGCCCTTTGATTGGAATGCAGATCAAGCGCCCTGTTACTCGTGGTCAAAGACCGTCATCTACGAATTGCATGTGCGTGGCTTCACGATCGATTCCACCTCCGGCGTCGAGCACCCGGGAACCTATCGCGGCCTGGTCGAAATGATTCCCTATCTGAAAGAGCTTGGCGTCACGGCCGTGGAACTGATGCCCGTGAAGGAGTTCAATGAGCGTTCCATTGACCGCTCAGACCCAAAAACCGGGCGGCCGCTCAAAAACTTCTGGGGCTACGATCCGGTAACGTTGTGCGCGCCCAAGGCCTCCTACAGTAGTGCCGGAGGCATGGGCCAGCAGAAAGTCGAGTTCAAGCAGCTCGTGCGAGCCTTTCACGAAGCCGGCATCGAGGTGATCCTCGATGTCGTATTCACTCACACGGCAGAAGGTAACGAGCTCGGTCCGACATTCTGCCTTCGCGGCATCGATAACTCGATCTTCTATACGCTCGCGGCCGACAAGCGCTACTACCAGAACTACACGGGCACCGGCAATACGATCAATGCGAATCACCCCGTGGTACACGAACACATCTTTGAGGCGCTCCGCTATTGGAGGATGGAGATGCATGTGGATGGATTCCGATTTGATCTGGCATCGGTCCTGGGTCGGGACGGCGACGGTAATCTGCAGCGGAATGCCCCGTTGCTCGTGCGTATCGCTGAGGACCCCATTTTGCGCGATGTCAAAATCATCGCGGAGGCCTGGGACGCCGCCGGTGCGTACGAGGTCGGGAGTTTCTCGGAGCGGCGCTGGGTCGAGTGGAACGGCCGCTACCGCGACGATGTCCGGCGTTTCTGGCGCGGCGATGAGGGCATGCTGGGCGATTTTGCAAGCCGCATCTGCGGCAGCTCTGACATCTATGCAAAATCCGGCAAAGGCCCTGAAGCGAGCATCAACTTCGTGACCTGCCACGATGGATTCACTCTGAATGATTTGGTCAGCTATTCCCGCAAGCATAATGAGGCAAACGCGGAAGACAATCGCGACGGAGTGGATGCAAACTTCAGCGACAACTATGGCGCTGAAGGCGAGAGCACTGACCCCGGCATCGAGGCCGTACGCGCGCGTCAAGTCAAGAACTTTCTGCTGACGTTGTTCATCTCGCGCGGCGTGCCGATGCTGCTCGCGGGCGACGAATTTCGCCGCACACAACGCGGCAACAACAATGCCTACTGCCAGGACAACGAGATCAGCTGGCTGGACTGGAGCTATCTGCAACGCTATCAGGAGATCTGGCGCTTCGCCCGCGGCATGATCGCCTTCCGCAGCGCTCATCCGGTACTCAGCGAGGAGCGGTTCTATTCGGACGGCGATATCAAGTGGCTCGACCCCGTGGGCGGGTTGCCCAATTGGAGTGATCCGAAAGAGAAAAGGCTGGCCTGCCTGATCTGGGAGAGTCCCCACACGGCACTTTTATTGATGTTCAATAGCGCGGATGCGGCAGTAGATTTCAGGTTGCCGACATTGCCTGCCGGCGCTCGCTGGCTACGGGCAGTCGACACCGCTGAGGTCTCACCGCAGGACCTGTACGCGCCGGGCAGTGAGCCGATTATCGATGGTGCAGAACTCTATCGTTTGGCCGGCCGCACCAGCGCAATATTGCTGATGCGCTAGGCTCCAGGCCTCACGCCAGGCGTCCAGCTTCGTCAAACGTCAGTCTCGGATTGCGCGGATGCAGATTCTCGTTCGTGCCATAGCCGATGCTACAGATGAAGTTGGATTTTATGCGCGTGCCGGCAAAGAATTCCCGATCGACCGCCTCGTTGTTGAAGCCCGACATGGGTCCGCAATCCAGCCCAAGTGCGCGCGCGGCCAGGATCAGATATGCGCCCTGCAGAGTGCTGTTACGAAAGGCCGTGGTCTGGGCGAGGACAGGGTCCTTGAAGGCGGCCTTCATCGCCTCGGCGCGAGCTGGAAACAATTTCGGCATCTGTTCGGCGAAATCCAGGTCATAGCCGATGATCACGGTGACAGGCGCGGCCAGGATCTTAGCTTGATTATTCGTACTGGCGAGCGCGGAAAGTCTGGATTTACCCTCAGCGCTCCGGACCCATACGAAGCGTGCCGGAGAGGAGTTGGCCGAGGTCGGCCCAAGTTTCAGGATATCGTACAGCTCGCGGAGCTGCTCATCCGTGACGGGCCGATCGGTCCAGCCATTGTGCGTGCGAGCGGTACGAAACAATTGATCGAGGGCGAGATCATCGAGTTTGTCGGCCATGAGATTTTGTGCCCGTCAGAGTCAGCTGCGAGGCAAACGGTGCCGAACGGCGCTCCGCGAGATGCGGAGCGCCGTCTGAAGCTGCCGTCAGATGTTCACATTGCCCGCTTTCGCAGCCCGGACTAAATGATCGGCCGCGCGGAAGGCGAGCGCCGATATCGTCATTGTCGGATGATTGCGGCCACCGGTGACAAAACTACTGCCATCCACGATGAACAGATTCGGCACATCGTGGGCGCGATGGAACTTATTAACCACGGACTTGCTCGCATCGTTGCCCATGCGGCAGGTGCCTCGCGCGTGTGCGCCGCCACGGCTGTCGGAGACCTGATCGGCCCAGACCTGGTTGGCGCCGGCCGCCTGCAGGATCTCGACCGATCGGTCGATGAAGAACTGCATGGCTTTGAAGTCGTTCTGATGACTGGTCGTGGTGATGCGCATCGCCGGCAGGCCCCACGCATCCTTGACGTCTGGATCCAGATCAACGGTGTTGGTTTCGACCGGCAACTGCGAAATAAAATTCGAGACAGCCAGTTTGTGATTGGCCTGATCAATCAGAGCCTTCTTGTAGGCCGCGCCCCACGTCGCGGTGCTGTGCACCCCACCGAGCCCGTATTCGATTGGCGTCGTAAAGCCGCGTGCGGTCATGCGGCCGCCGCCGTAGAAGCCGCGCTTCTGCGTGTCGTTGGGGACATAGTCCACAATCGCCGCGCCGGTCACGCATCCCTTGTACTCGTTGAGTGGATGCTCGAAGAGTCCCGTGGCGCCACCGCCATTGCCGGTCATCAAGTACTTGCCGACCAGGCCGCTCGAGTTGGCGAGCCCATTCGGGAAGCGCTTCGAGCTCGACAGCAATAGCAATCGTGGAGTCTCGGTGCCGTTGGCGCTGAGTACGACCACTTTGGCCTTCTGGAATATCTCGCGCCGCTGTTGGTCGAAGTAGATCGCACCGGTCACCTTACCCTTGTCATTGACCGATATTTCGCGCACATAACTGTTGGCTCTGATCTCGCAGCGATTGGTGTGCTCGGCAATCGGCAGCAGCGCCACCGCGGAGCTCGAACGTGCCTTGACCTGACAGCCATAGCCCGAGCACATACCGCAATTGATACAGGCGCCACGACCCATATAGGGCACCGTGATGATCGCCGCGACATTCGGCACCACGGTCAGACCGAGCTTGGAGGCGGCGACTTTGAACAAGGCGCCGGAGCTCTTCATCGGCAATGGGGGCACCGGATAGGGTTTCGACATCGGCGCCATCAGTGGCGTATTGACGCGCTCGCCGCTGATTCCAATCTCCCATTCCGCCTTGGTGTAATAGGGCTCGATCTCTTCGTAGCTCACGGGCCAATCGGCGACACCTGTGCCCTCGATGGTGCCGAATTGGCTGGCCTCATTGAATTCCCATGGCAGATGACGCCAGCTGCTTCCGCCGTATGTCACGGTACCGCCGCCGATCACGCAGCCATACGTATGGCGCCCCGGCATAGCTTTCTCGGAGGCATTGCGACGGAACGTGTTGCGCTGTTTGTTCGGATCGCTCATGAGCGCATCGATCGGATCGGGGTAGCGGTTATTGAGCTCGTCCTTGTTGAAATCCTGCTCGTGGCCGTAGTCGCCCCATGGGCCCTGCTCCAGGACCACGACGGAAAAGCCTGCGACCGCCAATTCCTTGGCCATGACAGCGCCGCCGGCGCCGGACCCGATCACCAGAAAATCGACTTCGGTGGAAGGTGTGTATTTGATCATTGCGGCTCTCCGGGTCTCTAACGGTCGTAATAGCCAAAGGGTGGCGCGAAGGCGAGTTTGTCTTCAAAGCCGATAAGCTTCCAGCCAACCTTGTCATAGTTGCCGCCGTGCTGCGGGCTCGCGAACACACCCATGATCGTGTGATCACGCACGGTCTTGAAGAACGGCGTCTTCTCGATCGAGGTCAGCAACTGGATCTGCTGCGCAGGCTTCAGCGCTGAGAACATCGCAGCGTCCGGGAACATGTCCTTGGTCTTGGCGTGCAGATCGAGCAGGCCCTGCGCGTAGATCGGCTGGGCATCGGTTGCGAAGGTCACGAGGGCCAGATCGATGAAATTAATCACCTGGGCCTCGCGCGCGCCCGGGGTATCGTCACTCGGAAAGATCTGCGCCGCCATCGCGTCTATCTCGGCGGCCTGCTCGGGCTTGAAGAAGGCGAACTCAACCTTCTGATGCGCCATCGATTGTGCCCGCACCACGGCCGGCCAATTCAAAGCGAGCCAGGCGGTGCTGATGCCGGTCATCGAGCTGACCAGGAACTGTCGTCGGGAATTCTCTTCGGCGCTCATGGGAATCGCTCCTCAAACCTAACGTTTGGCGTATCGGGTTATGCCGTGCGGCGGTGCATTCACCGCCCCATATAAACTGCCGCTCGCATCGACTACGACTCCCTCGCCGGCTGAGTCGTCGGGGACGAAGGCGCTCGGTTTTCCGGTACGCGCGCTTCCGATCCAGACGCCTTTGTGCCAGCCCGGATGAATGGTCTCATTCGAGTCAGCGTCGATGGCGTACAGGGTGTCCTTGCTATCAATGTAGAAGCCGGCCGGACGACCGAGCTGGGTCCACTCGGCCAGAAATTTGCCGTTGAGGTCGAAAATCTGAATGCGGGAATTCCCGCGGTCCGCCACAAACAGCCTTCCGCGTGAATCAATAGCAAGCGCGTGCGGATTGTTGAACTCGCTCGGGCCTGAGCCGGGCTGGCCCCATTGCTTGATGAATTTTCCATCCTTAGAGAACTTCATGATCCGCGCCACGCTGCTCGCTGGAATGATGGGCGGAATCGGCGCATGCCCGTCAGCGACGAAGATGTCACCATTGCTTGCTATGACGACGTCGGTGGGCGAGTGGAAATGCTGTGCATCATCGCCGCGAACCCCGGCCGTGCCGAGTCGCATCAACACACGGCCGTCTGGACTGAGCTCGATGACCTGTACGCCTTTGGTACCGTCTTTGCTGACCGCCGCGTCCGTGACCCAGACATTGCCGGCGCGATCAACATACAGGCCGTGCGGAAATACGAACAATCCCGCGCCGATGCTGCGTATCGGCTTGCCTGTCGCCGTGTCGAGCAGATTGATCGGCGCGATGTCCGATCCGTCGCAAGTGTTGACTCCACAACGATCGATTGCCCAGATCTCCGCGTGCGGGCCGCGCTCGATGCCTGCACTGGATCCCCAGGGCCCGTCACCCGCGGGCTTGGCCCATTGGTACGCCGGCGCCTGAAACGGATCGGGCAGGCCCGAAACAGGAGTGCCTTGCGCCATAGCACCGGCACCATGCAGCGCGAGGGCGACAGGTAACAGCCAAAGTCTCAAATCGCGCCCCCCAACGTTCAGCATCATTTCAGAGCTTTATAGATGTGAGCCGCACGCTAGCACCGCCTTCCCGGGGCGTCAAAGGCTGCGCGCGCGCCAGAAGCGATGCTGCTGCGCTGCGGTAAGAGCACAGCGATACCGCTCTATGCCAGTGCGGATCGGACGGCGCCGACACGGCGATGCGCCAGGCGAGGTTTCTGCGCGCCGCCAGCCCGACTATAACGAATCCGTTGCTGACTTATGTTGCTCAACCTGTCCAGGGTCAGTCGTAGGAGTCGCCTATGTTGTATTACTCGGTCATATTTCTGCATCGCAAAGATCATCTTTTTCGTATTCTTACTGCTATTCGTGGTCTCCCTCATCGCCGGAAGGCGCTGAGGACCCGTCGTCTAGTTCCCCCATAGCAGCCGATAATGGTCAACGGATCCCTTCGCAATCACGGCGAAGCAGACCCCTAATCGATCAAGATCCCGCGCGACTCGGGACTACCACGAAGATGGCGTCGTGGTGGTCTTCGGGCCGCTCGCACATCCCGGGCCGAATGTTGCTACGGAGTCACTGTGGCTTGATAGCGCAATTCTGCGAGAGGCCCGGGCACAGGGTCTGACTGAACAAGCTCATTGCGCCACGAGACAGCCCGGGAATGCATGCTCCAGTCGGACCGAGCGATTCATATTCGGCGCACCAAGGCTCGCCACCTGGCCAGCGCAGGTATGGGTTCCGTGCATTGTAGATGTTACATAACTTATTGTTTTTATGGCTATTTATGCGAATGCTGCACGTTCGCACTGCGCCCGAGAATACGCACTTACCTGTCCACCGCGGTTTGCGGCGGCGGGGCCGATGAGATATCTTCTGGCGCTGTGGAAATTTGCATTAATTTGGTTCGTTGTGCGTTTGCTTCATTCACACCAGTTCAATGGCACGGTGCGCCAATGCTTGTGGCGTGGACGCACCAGGCGACCAAAGCCGAAGCCGCCTCAAGAGAATAACAAGAACAGGCGTCGACAAATCTGGAAGGGGGGGACCCATGACACTGATGAATCCCGTGCGAGTTGCATGGCGCGGCCGCGATGTCGGCCGCGCAGCGGCGTCCGCACGAGGCTCCCGCCGCCCGGTCGCACAAGGTCTCGAACGGCCTTCGCGAACCGCGGCAGCGGATCTCTCGAGCGCTTTCGATCCGATGCGTAGGGTCAGCAAAATGCTGCGCGAGTGGAACGATATCATCGGTGAAACCTTTGCCGGTTGCGTCGTGGAGGCGTCCGAACGTCGGTTCAGTGGTGAGCTCTGGACCTGCCGCATCGGTGGGATGAACCTCGTGCATATTCGAGCGCAACGCTCGCGCGTCGACCGCTGGCTAGATGATGGACCGCGCGCGCAATCCGGCTCGGTGCTGCTGCATCTGCAGGCCGCTGGGCAATGTATGAGCCGACAGCGAGGACAAAGCGCAAAGCTCGATCCTGGTGATGGGGTACTGTGCGATCCCGATCATGGTTACACGACGGATTATCCGACCGCGCATGAGATTTTCATTATTGAATTGCCAGTGATCGATATTGTTGCGCGCGAGCCCGGCTTCGATCTGGAACGCTTCGCAGGCCGCAAGGTGGAGCAACGGCGCTCGCAATTGCTGCTGAATTTTCTGCGCACCGCCTGGCTGCAACGCGACTGTCTCGATAACGATCCCGATTGGCGCGATTGCGTGAGTCGAACCAGTCTCGATCTGGCGATCCGCGCCATAAGCAAGGCCGGCGGACACGAAGTCGTCGGTGCATCGGCAGAACTTCGCCGCGCCGTGATTGTCCACATCCAGCAGAATCTATTGGATTCGGGCTTGCGCACCTCATCGATTGCGCGTGCGCTGAACGTGAGCCCGCGCTCGGTACAGAACGTGTTCGAAGGTGGCAACACCACGACCAGTGGCTACATTCTGCAGCAGAGGCTCGCGCGCGCCGCGGAGCGACTGATCCGCGAGCCCGGTCGCCAATCGATCACCGGCTTGGCTTATGATTGCGGCTTCTCCGATTCGGCTTATTTCTCGCGCTGTTTCAGCCGTCATTATGGCGTAGCGCCGCGGGACTATCGCCGGCACGGACAAAGTACAGACGTACGTGCATCTGAAAATCAGCCCGTAGCTTCCGCTGTGTTTCCGGAATAAAGTGAGTGGCCGCAAGCGGCCATGTTCGAGGATCAGAGAATTGACCTACAACCTGCGCGTGCTCGTGCTCGTAGCGACCTGCCTGGTGATCTGCGCCATCACCGCCACGGCGCTGCGCGCTCAAGACGTCTCGCATTCGATCTGGGGCGGCGTCTACACGGCTGCACAAGCCAAGCGCGGTGCGGCGGCCTATGCGGATCATTGCGCGTCCTGTCACGGCGAGAGCTTTGCCGGAAACGGGGCCGACATACCGGCGTTATCCGGGAAATCGTTTCTCTATAACTGGGACGGTCTGGGCCTGGACGCGCTGTTCGATCGTATTCACACGACGATGCCGCAAAGCGATCCTGGCAGCCTCAGCGTTAACGAGGTGGCCGACATCACGGCCTACCTTCTCTCGGTAAACGAGGTCCCGTCCGGCAGTACGGAACTCCCGGCAGATATGCAGAGCCTAAAGAATATTCAATTCGTCGCTAAGAAACCGGGCCAATAGCCACCCGCTGCTCGCGTCGCAAGCCTAAAACGTAACAGCAGCGGGAACCATGACATCGCCGTCTCGCAGAACCGTGCTTTTGTCGGGCGTCGCAGGTTTGGTGACATCGTGGCACCACTGATTCAGTTTTTGCACGACCGGATTGGAGTCTCCAATCAGGATTAAATTGATTACGAGGCCTGTATGTCAAAGATGAACCTCTCGCTGCTTGCCTTATTTTTGGTCTCCTCGTTGTTTGGCGCCGGGCTGAGCTGCGCACAAGGTACGCGTGGCCCCGCGCCTGCGGCCACCAGCGCGACGGATGATTGGCTCACATACGGCTACGATCCGGAACGTACCGGCTGGAACCGAGGCGAGACGACGTTGAGCAAGGACAATGTCTCGAAGCTCGCGGTACTGTGGAGCACGCTGCTCTCGACCAAACCGACCGCTGTGGCGCTGGCAACGTTGAGCCCGCCCGTCGTGGTATCCGGCGTCAAAACCGCTCACGGCGTGAAGAACCTGCTGTTCCTGCTCGGCGCAGACGACACGCTGTTTGCGTTGGATACGGATTCCGGCAAAGTCCTTTGGCAGAAGACCTTTCCCAACACGAGCAAACCCGCGCGGCGACCGACCTGGCTTTGCCCGAAGACGGCAAATTCGACGCCCGTGATCGATAAGATCAAGGGCATGATTTACTTCCTTGCCAGTGATGGCAAATTGCGCGGCGTCAGCCTAAGTGATGGCGCACAGCGCTTGACGCCCACGCAGATGGTCGCCCCGTTTGCCCGGGCATGGGCGCTGAACGTCTTTGATGATGTGGTCTATACGACCAGTGGGCGCGGTTGTGGTGAAGTGAGCGATCCGAATTCGCCCATTGCGGCAGCCGAGACACTTAATCCCGGCACCAGCCCCCCAACGCCGCGCGCAGGCACACCAGTCACCGGTCCGCCGATCGATCCGGGCATGGTCACTGCCGTGGACGTACACGATCCGGCGCGCCCGAAATTGACAATTTTTTATACGAGCAACGGTCGGCCCTCCGGCCCGTGGGGGCGCGGCGGCGTTACGCGAGGACCGAACAACACGCTGCTGCTGGAAACGGCAGATGGTTTTATGGATACAGGTTCCGGCCAATACGGCATCAGCATACTGATGCTCGCTCCGCAAGCGACGCGACTCATGGATTCATTCACGCCCAAGAACTGGCGATATCTGAACGCCAAGGATCTGGATTGGTCGGCAAGCCCAGCCGTGTTCCCGTTTGGCGGAAAGACCCTGGTAGCCGTGTCCGGCAAAGAGGGCGTCATCGATCTGCTAGATACCTCTGATATTGGGGGCGGACCTTCCGAAAATCATTCCACACCGTTCTATCAGGGCCTGCAGATCGGCAACGATGCTGCCGCCGGGACCGAGCCGAGTCAGGGGATTTGGGGCAGCATTGCGACCTACCAGACACCCGACGGCAAACGATTCGTATATGCGCCGATGTGGGGACCGCAGTCGACGAAAGTATCGGATTTCAAATTCACCAGCGGCCCGATACCCAACGGTAGCATCATGGCGCTTGAGGTCGTCGCGGACGGCGCGAAGGTCGCCGAGGTGCCGACATGGACTTCGCCGGATCTGATCATGCCCGATCCGCCTACGGTCGCGAATGGTGTGGTGTACGCAACGCAGACTGGCGGTCAGGCATGGCAGAACGTACCGCTTCCCGATGGCTCGCGACGCGACCCGGAGACGACGGGCGCAGTTTACCGTGCCACGCCGGTGAGCAACCTCGTGCTCTATGCACTGGATGCCGAGACCGGCAAGCCGCTTTATTCGAGCGGCAAGACCATCACGGACTGGGTGCACTTTGGCCAGCCGGTGGTCGCGTTGGGCAAGGTGTTTATCGTCACGCACGACAGTCATGTCTATGCGTTCGGGGTCAAGCCCTAGATAGAGCTAGCTTACTGCAGACGATCCTGAATCTTCGCCAACCCGGCCCTGGAGCAGGGCTCGTCCTTGTCGCCGCCCGGCGCGCCCGAGACCGCGAACGCACCGATCAGCGCGCCGCCCACGTTGATCGGGACGGCGCCTTGGCGCGGTGTGCCGATCTGTGGGTCGGCCATCAGTTGCGACATGAAGCCCGCATCGCTGCTCGCCTTGGCGGCAACCTCGCCGCTGGTCATCTTGTATTTCAATACGCTCTGCGCCTTGCCCATGGCAATGCGCTGTGTGATGGCCGCCGCGCCATCGCCCGAAATCAACGCGATCGGCACGCCGGCCGAATCCACGATTAATGCGGTGACCTTGTAGCCGTTGCCGAGACAGGTCGCGATCGCGGTCTGCGCGCCCTCGATTGCGAGCGCGGTCGAGATTCCGTGCGCGCGGGCCGGACGGGGTGCGCGCACCTCGTCATTGCTGGGCGCCGGGGCGATTGTAGGAGCCGGTGTCGCCGAAGGCATCGGTGAGGTCATCGGAGTCTGCGCGATGATCACGCCGGTGTTGAGTAGGCCGGCAGTCGCGACAAGCCAAAATCCTTTCATGGCGCACCCCCAAGTTTTTTTAACGCACTCATTATTCAGTTACACGCCAAAGTTTGTCCAGTATCGGCACTCTGTGCAATGCCGACAGCAGCGCTGACTGCCGGGCTCAAGCGTGCCGCCCGATGAGAATCGGGCGGCATGCGCTTGTGGTGGCGCCGAACCTCGCTATTTGGCTACAGGCAACGTGAATACGTTGCTATTGGGATCTTTCTGCTCGAGACGCGTGGTTACCATGGGGCCCACTCCGACGAGCAACAGGATACAGGGAGTATCGCCTTCCTTCGCGCCGTCCCAATGCACGGTGTTGGGGACATCTGTGACGAAGCTACCGGCCGGTACCGGATACATCTTGCTCTTGTCGTAGGTCGTGCTCGAGCTCACCCACCAGGTGCCCGTGACAACATAGATATAGCGCACGGTGGAGTGGAAGTGCGGCTTGCTGTTGGCGCCGGGCGCCCATCGGATCAATATGCCGTAAATACCTGGTTGATCCTCAGCGCCAAACAGGGCGGCAGTTTCCTCTGTTTTTGGATCACCTTTCCATTTGATATCTTTCGGGAACACGATCGGAATATGGGTCGGATCGGGTAATGAAATCTGCGTCGCCACAGGCCCGCCGGTCATTAACTGTTCCTGCGTTTCCGCAAAGATTGGGCTGGAAAGCAGCAGGCCCGAGGCTGCGAGGGCGATCATTGATGACAGTCGCATAGCAATTGCTCCTTGAAATGATATGTGTGCAACGCGGCGCATGGCTGGTACACCCTTTTTGCCGCCGTGTGGAGATGATTTCGGCTACGCCGCCGGGCTCTGATGTTATGCCAGCGGTTCACGCGGTTCAACAGACGCAGCCAAAGTGACTCGCTATCCCGGGTTTTATTGTCCGAATTCTCGAGCTGCGCTGCCGCGCGTCTGTGCGACAAAGATTGATAAACTATCAGGGCTCGCATCGGCGTCGACTTAACGAGGAATACCATGACTCACGTCAAGTTGTTCGTATGGAGCTGCGTGTCCCTTGCGTTCTGCGTGCGGGCGTTCGCCGCGGCACCCACTGACATTGTGATCGACGACCAGAAGGTCTTTCCGGAAAGCCTGGGGTCGACGCCGGACGGGACACTCTATATCGGTGGCAGCAGCACCGGACGCATTTATCGCGCGGAACCCGACCAGACGCGCGCCGAGACCTGGATTTCGAAGCAGAGCGGTGATTTCCACCTGGTGTTGGGTGTACTGGCGGACCCGGCGACTAATGCGCTGTGGGTCTGCGATAACGACCTCGACGCCAAGACGGCTACGCTGAAGACCTTTGCGCTGAAGAGCGGCAAAAAACGCAAATTCTATCTGTTCCCGGGTGGCGGTCTTTGCAACGACATCACACTCAAGGCTCATGCGGCCTATATCACCGATACCATTAAAGGGCGGATTCTGAAGCTCGCTCCTGGCTCGGGAGAACTGAGCGTTTGGTACAACGACCCGTCCGATCCGTCGCTTGACGGTATCGTTTGGGCGAAGGACGGCAAGCTCTACACGAACACGTATGATAGCAACCACCTGATTCGCATCAACGTGAACCCGGACGGTTCAGCGGGCAAAGCTACGGTGCTCAGTACCGACCTGCCGCTTTATCAGCCTGACGCACTGCGTCTGTCCACTGACGGCCGCATACTGATGATCGAAGGCCAGGGGCGTCCAGGTGCGGGTCTCAAGGAAGGTCGACTCGACGAGGTCGTCGTCCACGGCGACTCCGCAACCATCAAAGTACTCAAGAGCGGCTTCGAGCTGCCTGCGGCTGTTACACCGGTAGGCAACATCGCGTGGGTACTTGAGGCAAAATTCGACTATCAGCGCAATGACGACCTCAAAGGAAAGGATCCCGGCACCTTTCACGCTTACGCTGTGCCAGTGCCGTGAGCCCCTGACAGGTATTCATCAGCAATGAGGCGCCGTCGCCGACGGCGCCTTACATCCGACATCCTGAAGCGGCTAGTTCAGCCGATCCTGAATCTTCGCGAGACCAGCGATCGCGCAAGGCTCATCCTTATCCCCGCCCGGCGCACCCGACACGGCGAACGCGCCGATCATCTGCCCGCTGACCATAATTGGAATTGATCCCTGCCGTGGCGGCCCGACCAGGGGGTCGGCGCTCAACTGCGCCAGGAACGCCGCGTCTGTATTGGCCTTGGCGGCAGCCTCACCGCTGGTCATCTTGTATTTCAACACCGTCTGCGCCTTGCCCATTGCGATGCGCTGCGTGACGGCCGCAGCACCGTCGCCGGAAATCATCGCGATCGGCACACCGGCGGAATCGACGATCAGCGCGGTCACCTTGTAGCCGTTGCCCAGACAAGTCGCGATCGCGCTCTGCGCGCCCTCAATCGCGAGGGCCACGGAAATGCCGCGCGCCCGTGGCGGGCGCGGCGCTCTGGCCTCATCATTCGACGGCGACAGCGCGACCGTTGGATAAGGCACATAGCACGGGCCCATTTCGCTGTTTCTTTTCAACCCTGGCGCGATGATGCCGCAGTCTTTCCAGTACGATGCCGCCTCTGCACGCGCGACATAGTGCACAAACGATGCGGCGACATCATTCGCCATCGTGCCTGCGAGCACGGCGGCGGAAAAGTCGATGTGCATATTCAGCGAAGTGGGAAACATACCTACCAAATCGACGGCGGGATTACCGAGCTGCTCGCTGCGCACCCCGCCCGCGTAGGGCACGGCGCCACTCGCGACGCCATTGGCCGCGCCTTCTTTTAACGGCTTGCCGATGACCCCCTTGAATTCAGCTCGCTTCAGCATGGACTCGACCATCTGGCCGGAAAGACTTTGGGTTGCCGGATCGTTATAGCCAATGCTGCCAGCGGCCCGCAGCGCGCTGCTAAACTTCCTCACCGTAGAGACATCAGGGTGATCCGCTCCCGTTTTGGCGATCAGGCCGAATAAAGCGCGCCCCACGGGCACGTTTGTACCGGCCTTGACCTTGCCGGAGATGTCCTTCATCTCAAGCGGGGGCAGCAGAACCACATCACCGGGCGTGTCGCTCATCACGTCATTCTTAATCACGCCGATGGTGCCGCTGATGATGTTGACTCGATTACCCGTCTCGAGTGTCCAGGCGTTGGCTAGCTTCCTGAGTCCAGCCGCGGTCACTCCAGGCGAGAACACGGTCAGATCGGTAGCCACCGCCGCAACGGGCGCCAGCAACGCAAGCAGCGCGGTGAATAGAATCTGACGCATGGAATTACCCCTCATTTACACGCGAATTAGAGCAATCATCAGTCCTCTAACCTATGATACATCGGCATGCTGCGCACTAACTTGAAGAGCTTATGGGGGCCCTTGATCGTGGCTATGCTCATGAGCTCATGGATCCCCGCCGGGGCCGCTGCCCCTGGATTCAAGGCTGAGCTTGATCCGGTGGCCTTTACGCTGGCGAACAGGGACAACGTAGCCGGCATCGGCAACGTCGAGGGCAGCCTCGATGGCCATTCGCTCAATATCACCGGCAACTTCTCGGGACTGCCCTCGCCGGCCACTTCAGCGCACCTGCGCATAGGACTGGCCATGGGGGTACCGGGACCCGTGATCTCTGAGCTCAGTGTCACGCAGAGCCCCAATGGGGTCATTTCCGGCAAGGTAACCCTTAATGATGAGCAGGTCGCAGCCTTGCAGCACAACGCCCTCTACGTGCAACTCGAGAGCGTCAAGGCGCCGAACGGCAACTTATGGGGCTGGCTGGAACAAGCTCATTGAGCGCTATCGAGGGGTGTTCTGATGTCTGGCTCGGCCAAGCTATTCGTTGTCGCAATCGTGGCGCTGCTGCTGGCTGCGGCCGGTTACTACGCCTATACGACGCACAAACCGCCTGCCGCCGGCATCTACACGGCCGTGCAGGCCAACGCGGGGCAAAAAGAATATGGGGTCAACTGCGCGCCCTGCCACGGCAACGCCCTGAACGGCGGTGCGGGACCCGCCTTGGCCGGCGCAGGTTTCATGAGCGCCTGGGGACCGAAATCGGCCCGCGAGCTTTACCAGTATGTTTCCACTTCGATGCCGGCCGGGAATCCAGGTACTTTGGGCCAAGCAAGCTATACGGCCATCGCCGCTTTCATTCTTCAATACAACGGCGCCAGCCCCGGCTCACGCCCTTTCAATGGCAGTACGGACCTTAAAATTGCGGCGCTGACGAGCCAGAAGGGCCCTGCTGCCTCCCAGGGTGTTGATAACTCGGTGCAGCCGGAATCATCGGACTTTCCGCGTGTGCCTGTGCGCTGGGGTCTGACCGTAGCGGGCACAGTGAAGAACTACGTGCCCGTCACCGATGAGATGCTCGTGCATCCCTCAGACGCTGAATGGCTCATGTACCGCCGCAATTATCAGGGGTGGAGCTACAGTCCGCTGAGCCAGATCAACACGCACAACGTCAAGAATCTACAGCTCAAATGGGCCTGGGCGATGAATGAAGGGGGTGCCACCGAAGTGACGCCGATGGTGCACTCCGGGGTGATCTTTCTGTCAAACACCTCTAATACGGTGCAGGCGCTCGATGCCCGCACGGGCGAGCTCATTTGGGAAAATCGCCTGGGTCCGGCCTCCAACATCTCCTACGGCGGCACACGCAGCCTGGGGCTCTACCAGGATAAGGTGTTCGTCGCGACCACCGACGCCAAATTGCATGCGCTCGATGCGCGCACCGGCAATGTCGTCTGGGAAAGCGTGATCGACAAGCCGCCCAAGAGCGAAACGGGCGGCGTCATGATGATTCACGGCAAGGTGCTCGTGGGCCTGACAGGCTGCGATAACTACTCGACCACCAATTGCTACATCAGCGCTTTCGATGCCAGCACGGGCCAGCGCGACTGGGCATTCCATACCACCGCGCTGGAGGGCGAGCCGGGGGGCGATACGTGGAACGGTCTGCCTAATCTGCTGCGCGGCGGCGGGGATACCTGGATCGCGGGCACTTATGACCCGGATTTGAACACGACTTACTGGGGAGTGGCACAGACCAAGCCGTGGATGCGCGCGAGCCGCAAGACCTACGGTGCGTCGACTCTTTACTCGAGCACGACGCTGGCATTGGACCCCGACACCGGGAAACTCAAATGGTATTTTCCGCATGCGCCTGGGGAGTCGCTCGATCTGGATGAGGTGTTCGAGCGTGTGCTCATCGATCATGGTGTGCAGAAAACACTCATGACGATCGGCAAACCCGGCATCCTCTGGAAGCTTGACCGGGTCACGGGCAAGTTTCTCGACGCGAAACAGACCCTATTGCAAAACGTGTTCGCCAAGCTCGATCCGAAGACGGGAGAGGTGACCTATCGAAAAGACATCCTGGATCAGAAGGTCGGCGACTGGATCGCCTCATGTCCTGGGCCTGAGGGTGGCCATGACTGGCAGGCCGTAAGCTACAACCAGCCGACGGATCTGCTGATCATTCCTCTGAGCCAGAGTTGCGTGCTCATGCAGGGCCGCGCAGTGGAAATGAAAGTGGGCGGAGGTGGAACGGCCGCCTCACAGCAGTTCTATTTCATGCCTGGCACACAGCAGAATATGGGAAAGCTCGTGGCCTACCGCACCAGCGACATGCAGGAGGTCTGGTCGTTCCAGCAGCGCTCGCCGTTCCTGACTGCGGTGCTATCGACCGCTGGCGGCGTGGCGTTCGTAGGTGACTTCGATCGACACTTCAAAGCGGTGGACGTGAAGAGCGGCAAAACGCTTTGGCAGACAAGGCTTGGCAACGGTGCCGAAGGCCATCCTGTCGCCTTCAGCCTCGACGGCAAGCAGTATATTGCCGTCACATCGGGCCTGGGCGGCGGCAGCCCGGTGCAGAAACCCGCAACCATGCTGCCTGAAGTGCATCGTCCTGCCACCGGCCAGCAGCTCTACGTATTCGCGCTTCCTGATGGCAACTGATAGTCCGCCTCGTGCAGGTGCGCGCCGGTCGTAAAAGAAAACGGGCCGACCCTATCCGGGCCGGCCCATGGTTGGCGCAGCGGCCCGCAGCGCCCCGTTAGTTGGTAATCTCGAAATTGTGCATGATCGTTGGACGCGGATTGAAGGGAATGCGTGTCGACATCGGCGCGCTCGGATCATCGCCCGCGCGGTGCCAACGACCCCGCGCCGCGGTAATGATGTCGCCCGGCTGGGTGTTGAAGTAGGGTTCGCCCTCGATCTTGATACCGATGCTGCCTTCCATGACAAACCAGAACTCTGTCCAGTCGACATGGAAATGGCCCTTGTTAGTCTCCGGGGGCACCGGCGCCGCCGGGCCGCGCAAAATGTTGCACGTGAAATGATCGTCCCACACGAACTTGTCGCTATAAGGCTTGTTGTCGATCGCGACCTGCTTGAAGAAATCCACATAGGTCGGATTGCTGTCCTTGTCCTTGTTGGGGCCCGGCGCGGCGGTTACCTTCATGTAGGTGACGCCAGGGAAGGCATCCGGTGTCTCGGTAGCCGGATAAAGCGGCGGTGATCCGGCCTGGCGAACCTCAAAGCGCAGTGACGGCTGGTCGCCCACCGTCTGCAGCGTATAGACATTGCGGTACGGGATGTTCACCATGAAACCCTTGGTGGCGACGAACGGGTCCTTGCCCTCGATACTCACTTTGAGTTGTCCGCCCCATACGATGAAGACGACGCGATCATCGGCGTAGAAACGGGCCTTCTGTGTCTTGCCGGCACCCAGGGAGATGTAGTCGGCATCCTGTTCGCGATTACGCACGATGGGCTGCACCCAGTCCGTCTGGCCTTTGTGCATCGCCAGTACTTCCGAAAGTTTCCAGTGCGGCTTGTTCGGTGCCACATACGGCGTCAGTTCGGTCGGCTTGGCCGACCAAATCTGCATCGGCATGCGCGGTGCCGTGACCGAGTTGTCTTCTTTGCCCAGGAACTGGGCGGACGCCGTGCCGGCCGTCAAGAGCGCCGCTGCTGCAGCAGCGATATAAAACTTGCCCTTCATCGTGTTCCTCCTTAAAAAAATGGGCCGCCCCGTTAGGGACGGCCCACGTCTTAGCTCAATGGTTGTGCTCTATCAGAGACGGTAGCGAACGCCGATGTAGTACATACGCCCGATTGGATCATAGATAGTACCGTTGAACCCGCCCGCAGACGGAGGCGGCAAATAGTTGTTAATATTGTTGACCTTGACGTAGATCTGGCCTTTTTCGGTCGCGTTCCACGCGGCGCTGGCATCCCAATAGAGCGCACCGGGCATGTGGTTGTAGTTGATCGTCGGATAGTTAATCGCCTGAAAGGCGGTCTGCACCGGGCAGTTCGGCGCTTGGCACACGACGTTGTTGTTGCTGAAGGTACCGGCGTTGAACCAGCGCTGTATCAGCGTAAAGGTGCCCCAGCTGGTGGAATAATCCTCATTGTATACAACCTTCCAAGTCGGAATCGTGCCGCCTTCAGCATTGTAGGTCGTGCTGTTGCTGTAATTGCCCAGTGCGCCGGCTTCATTGATGCAGACCGTGCCCACGGCACCCGGGCACAGAATCCACTTGTACGTCTTCGTGGCCAGAGAGCGAATCGCGAAGTTGCCCGGTATGCCCCAGTTCTCCAGCTTGAACTGGTAGGAAGCCTCCAGATCCACGCCAGTGGTGACGATGCTGGCGATGTTCGTCAGCTGCAGGTTATAGGCCGTCGGAATGCCGCCCAGGTTGTACGGCACAGCGCCCACGGTCGGAATCGCATTCTGGCTGCAGAAGACGAGATTACCGGCCTCACAGTTATTGACGACCGTCTGAGGGCTGCTCAATGTCTGGATGACGTGCAGCACATTGATGTGATAGTAGTCAACCGATGTTCTGAGCCCGGGCACGTACTCGGGTTGGAACACCACACCGACTTCCTGCGTATGCGAGGTCTCGGGCGTCAGCAACAGGTTGCCCTCGGTGATCTGGTTGGCCTCGAGCGACGGGTTACCCGGCAGGAAAGGGTCATTCGCGGCATTGTTGATCGAAGTGGGCGGCGTGTATATCTCGCTTAGGTTCGGCGCCCGCAAGTCTTCGGACTCTAATGCCCGAATTCTCACGCCAGGGGCGGGAGTATCCCAAACAAAACCTATCTTCCAGGTCGTCCAGTTGCCGGACTGGCTGTAATGCTCGAAGCGCGCGCCTAAGTCGGCGTCCAAGCTGCCCAAGCCTTGGACTTTGTACAGTGGAATACCGGTCTCGACGAACACTTCATCCACCGTATATTGACCGCCGCCTTCGTGGTAGTTGCCTGCGTACCAGGCGCCACCCGCAGTGACGTCGGCAGAAGTATTCTCGAAATTGCAGTTACACATCGCGGGATCGGGCGGATAGGTGCTGGTGTAGGGATCCGCTTGCGGGATTGTGGTGCCGTTGCCGTACGGATCGGATTTGATATGGAAGTTCTCCAATCGATAATCCACACCGACCGCTACGGACACATCGCCCGCCCAGTCCGCGAACGGCTTCCCGTTCAGGCTCGCGCCAAAGGCTTCCTGGCGCTGCGTGGTATCGTCGTACGGGCCGTTGGGCGGAATGATGTAATTTCCGGCCGCGGCGCTGTTGGCCACGCCGGTGCCGAGGATGTTATACGGCAAGCAGCCCGCTGCCCGCGCCGCCGCCTCGGCGCACCCGATCTGGCCTACTGCTATGCCATTTCCACCGGCGCCCGTGCCCGTGCCCGCGACCGCATCGATCGCCGCGAACAGATTCGGCAGCAACGGCATGTTGGTGATACGCAGGTACTGTGGCGCCTCGGCATACTCGGCGTAGGTGTCCCAGGTCCAGCTCTTCCCCATCACGGTGAAGGCGCCATCGCCACCGAGGACGAAGCGGCGCTGCAGGCGATCGATGTTGACGTTCTGAAAACTTGAGAACGGAGCGCCGATGCCGAACGGCATGTCCCCGGCCGGATAGTCGGCCGTACAAGCCGCGGCGGTAGCGGCCGGCAGGTACGGGTTGTTGCACGCAATAAAGAGGTTGCCGGGTCTGCCAAAGGTCGTGGTCGGCTCGGAGTTGGAGTTCGAGTTGCCGTAGTTAAATGTGGCATAGATCTCCGAGGTCGGCGTGATGTCAAAGGACATGCGCGTAAAGAAGACTTGGCGCAGAACGGGTTGGAACGCCGTCGGTTGGTTTCCTGCATTCGACAGATCGCCCGGCTGAGACGAAGTCGAAATGCAGGTGCCGCCGGGACATCCAGTGACCGCATTCGAATTCCCCGTTAACACGGGCACGCCGCCCCCGGCAAAATTGAAGGGGTAGGTCGTACCGCCGGCTCCGAAGGCGGTGCCGTGCAGCGGACCAGCGGTGATCATGCCGCCTGATGGCTCAGTACTAGTCTGCGTATACGGGGCCCAGATCATTTCCGGCGAGCCGGCTGGCGTGGCAGCAGCGCTGCCGTAGTTCGCCACACCAGAACACTCGTTATCATTTCGGCCACCGGGTTCACGGCAGCCGAAGTTGTTGTTGGGGGATCCGGTCGCGACGATACCCTCGTCGTTCTCGTAATCGACGGCCGCTTCAAAATGACCGCGACCGTCGAGGAACGAGGAGCCGACCGCCAACTTGATGGTGGCAGTTTTGTTGTCGTCGTACTGGCTTTCCCCGTAGCTCGCATCGACCTTGAAGCCCTCGAATTTCTTGTCGGTCACGACGTTGACCACACCGGCGACGGCGTCGGATCCCCAGGAGGCCGAGGCGCCACCGGTCACGACGTCCACGCGCTGGATCAACATCTGCGGCATCAGGCTCATATCAACGACGCCACTGTCGTTGGCGCCTATGACGCGCTCGCCATCGATCAACGTCAGAGTACGCAGAGGGCTGAAGCCGCGCAGCGAGAACGAGGACAGACCCTGCAGTCCGGTGCTCGTGGAACCAATCTGGTAGGTCTGACCCGTGCTGCCCTGCAGGGCGGGCAGCTCGATCACCGCGTCGAAGACGTTGGGCTGGGCGATCCTCGCCAGATCGTCGGAGCTCAGGACTTGGGTTGGCGTCGGCGCGTCGAACCCTGCGTTCTGCAAGCGGGTGGACGAGACCACGACGGTCTCGAGCTCACCCGTCGTGTCCGCGGTCTGCGCCCAAGCGGTGCCAGCGCCGATACTCAGGGCCGCAACGGCGGTACCGCCTACAAGATAGGCGCGAGTCTTCTTTAACGCGACAAAGTGCATAGCGAACCCCCTCAATTTCTGAACTCTGACCTGCTCAAGCGGTCGTAAATGCGCAACAGAACGCACTGACGCCACTTTTCTAGGCCGGATGTTGCCACCTTAGAGCGCGGGGCGTCTTTCACGCCTCAGCAGCGGATTTGGACAATTCGGCAATCGGCGCCGCTTATCAGACATAGTTCGCGCGCTGCCGTCAGCCACGCGCAACGCAATTGAATCTGAAGCATAGTGGCCAAAAGATGCTTTAATTCACGCCTCAAGTGAGCGCGCGCGGCACGCAACATAAAACCGCGCTGGCTCGCCAGTGCGAGTTTGCGACGATACAGGGGGCACGATGTCACAGACCAAGCCCGAAGGCAGCTCGCCGGTGGGTCCATGGCTGCGGTCGAGCAGATCGGCTATAGCGTTCGGCGCAACAGTCGCCGGCGCCGCGCTGCTCTGGAGCCCGACAACCCCCGCGCAGGTCCCGGCTGACGCGCAAGGTGGCTCGCAGAGCCTGGCACCGATCGTAGTGACGGCGACCCGCTATGCCGAGTCGAGTCTGGATCTGCCTGTGTCAATCGACGTAGTCGACAAGCGCGAGATCCAGCAGGGGCAATTGGAAGAAAACCTCTCCGAATCCCTCGCGAGCGTACCTGGGGCCTCGGTTGAAGACCGTCAGAACTACGCGCAGGACCTGCAGATCTCGATTCGAGGCTTCGGTGCGCGCTCGAGCTTCGGCGTGCGTGGCGTGCGTCTGTATTCCGATGGGATCCCCGGCACCATGCCCGATGGACAGGG
>Ga0302324_100004787_pt1 | contig 29853 bp, 26 predicted proteins | sample Palsa_T0_1_FD_201949 | JGI IMG/M metagenome (GOLD analysis project Ga0302324, IMG submission 201949) | Peat permafrost microbial communities from Stordalen Mire near Abisko, Sweden - Palsa_T0_1 | ecosystem: Environmental > Terrestrial > Soil > Palsa > Peat permafrost | place: Sweden: Abisko...
AGCGAGCGTGAAACCTTTGCCGCACTTTACGCCGATCCCGCGCGTCTCAAGGGTTTTCTTCGCGCCATGACGGGCATCAGCCACGGCGCCAATATGACCATTGCTTCAATGTTTCCGTGGGCGAAGTACGAAACTGCCGCCGATTGCGGCACCGCACAAGGCGATCTCATCGTCCAGGTGGCACTGAAGAATCCGCATCTTTCGGGTATTGGATTTGACCTTCCGGAAGTCGCGCCCATCTTCGAGGAGTACGTGGAAGCCAACCAACTCGCATCGCGCGTGCGGTTCCAGGGAGGCAGTTTCTTTTCCGATCCGCTGCCCAAGGCAGATGTCATCCTAATGGGCCACATTTTGCACGACTGGAATCTCGAAGAGAAGAAAATGCTCATCCGTAAGGCGTATGAAGCCATTCCCGAAGGCGGAGCCTTTATCGCCTACGACGCGTTAATCGATGACGACCGTTCAAAGAACGCTTTCGGCCTGCTGATGAGTCTGAACATGCTCATTGAAACGCCGGGCGGTTTCGATTACACCGGCGCCGACTGTATCGGCTGGATGAAGGAAGCCGGCTTCCGCGAGACACGCGTCGAGCATCTTGTGGGCCCGGATGCAATGGTGATCGGGATCAAATAGCTCACATTGTAAGAAAAGTGAGGCGGCGCGTTTTTAAGGTCGCCCTGTACCGTATCGCAGGCTGGTATATCGCTTCAAGGTGTGACGTTCCGCACACTTGGATTCCCCCGGTCGCGTAAGAATGGTCGCGTAGGAATGATTGCGCAAGACCGGAGCGGATCCTCTCCACCCGGTCGGGAGACCGATTCAGAATGAGTGACCTTGCCCCCATCGCCGAAGCCGTAGCCGTCGATCCGCTTGTAAGCCATCCACCCGACTACCACGTCTTCCATAAGTTCCTTACCCGCTGCAAGTCGCTTCCTGCCATCACCACGGCGGTCGTCTGGCCGCTTTCCGATGTCGCGCTCAGGGGCACGGTCGAGGCTGCCACGGAAGGACTCATCACGCCCACGTTGATTGGCGATGAGGCACAGATGCGCGCACTCGCCGCCAAAATCGGCGTGGACATCAAGCCGTACACCATTCTCCAGGCCGACACCGAGGGCAGGGCAGCCGAGCTCGGCGTCGCCATGTGCCGCACCGGAAATGCCCAGGCCATGATGAAGGGTAGCCTGCATACCGATGAGTTGATGAAGGTTGCCATGCAGCGTGACACCGGCCTGCGCACTTCGCGCCGCATTACTCATGTCTTTGTCATGGACACGCCGGCCTACCCGCGCACTCTGCTCATCACCGACGCCGCCATCAACATCAAGCCCGAGTTCGAAGATAAGATTCACATCGTCCAAAACGCCATTGACCTGGCCCACGCACTCGGAATCCCCGAGCCCAAAGTTGCCTTGCTCTCTGCCGTCGAAACCGTGAATCCCAAAATCCCGTCAACCATGGAAGCCGCAGCCCTTTGCAAGATGGCCGACCGCGGCCAGATCACCGGCGGCATCCTCGACGGCCCCCTGGCCTTCGACACTGCAGTCAGCGTGAAAGCCGCCAAAATCAAGCATCTCAATTCGCCCGTCACTGGCCAGGCCGATATTCTCGTTGTCCCCGATCTCGAGAGCGGCAACATGCTCGCCAAGCAGCTTGAATATCTCGGCGGCGCGCAGCTTGCCGGCATTGTGCTTGGTGCCCGGGTTCCTGTCATCCTTACCAGCCGCGCCGACTCCGCCGAAACCCGCCTCACCAGTTGTGCCGTAGCCGTTCTGCTGCATTATGATTCCCACCCAATCGAGTAGCCTTGACAATCTCCCGACCTCAGAAAAAACGGGCGCCATTCCAATCGAATTGGCGCCCGTAGTGTTTTCCACAAATTCAGATATGAAGCCGTTTCACCGTCGCAGGCATCCTACTCACTGGATGAGGTCAAACCAATCGAGCGGCTTTGCGCTCTTCAAGTTGGCCTCAGACAGAGGAGCCAAATGTCCACTCACACGAGCGTGCAGTCAAAGGCAGCAAAAACCAATGTTCCGGACGGTTTCAGTCCTGAAGAGATCAAGAATCTTTCCAGCGTCCTGAATGCAGTCTTGGCCGACGTGTTTTCCCTCTACCTCAAGACGAAAAATTTCCACTGGCACATGAGCGGTGCGCATTTCCGCGACTATCACCTGCTGCTCGACGAGCAGGCATCGCAGATCTTCGCCGTTAGCGACGATATCGCCGAACGCGTCCGCAAGATCGGCGGAACGACGATTCGTTCCGTTGGGCACATCGCCCGGTTACAGCGGATCACAGACAACGACCAGGAATTCGTTCCAGCGCGCGATATGCTGCTCGAACTGCACGCCGACAACAGAGCACTGGTGGAAAGCCTTCGCACAGCTCATGAGGTCGCGTCAAAGGCGAATGACTACGCCACCACCAGCTTGATCGAAGTTTGGATCGATGAAGCCGAACGGCGTGCCTGGTTCCTTTTCGAATCCACACGCTGAGGCTCAGGCTTCGAGCGTAGAAAAGGCGCCTTGGTCTGGTCGAGGGGGAGCAGACCAAGGTCGTCGCCAGGCCCTCCTTCAAAACGACTTGGTCGAGACGTTTATTAAGCCTTTGCATGAGGGGACAGAAGGCCTCTTTGCGTCCAAATTTGCTTCGTATTCGACCTACACGCTCGCCAGCTAACCAGAGCCCTTCGTTAGGCGTAGCGCTTCTGATGCCAGAGCCAGGCCGTGCGCACAATGTCGTCGAGCTCGGTGTAGCGGGGTTTCCAGCCCAATTCGCGGATGGCTTTCGCTGAGCTGGCGACGAGGACGGCGGGGTCGCCGGGGCGGCGGGGGTGGATTTCGGCGGGGATGGGATGGCCGGTGATGCGGCGGGCGGATTCGATCACCTGACGCACGCTGAATCCCTGACCATTGCCCAAATTGAAAATGAGCCGGTCGCGGGCTTCGAGGGCCCCGAGAGCCAGCAGATGGGCGTCGGCCAGGTCGGAGACGTGGATGTAGTCTCGGATGCAGGTTCCATCGGGAGTGGGGTAATCGTCGCCATAAATGTTGATCGAGGCACGGCGCCCCAGGGCAACGTCTAGAATGAGCGGAATCAGGTGCGACTCGGGTTCGTGGGCTTCGCCGCGGATGACGCCGGATGGACCCTCGGGCGCACCGGCGACGTTGAAGTAGCGCAGGGACGCGTAGCGCAGACCGTGGATCTTGTTGAACCAGGTGAGCATTTGCTCGACCATCAACTTGGACTCGCCGTAGACGTTGGTGGGGCTGAGGCGCGCGGTCTCCTCAATAGGGACCGACTCAGGCTCACCGTAGACGGCGGCGGTGGACGAAAAGACCAGGCGCCGGGGACCATGGGCCAGGACGGCTTCGAGGAGCGAAAGAGTTGAGGCGGTGTTGTTGCGGAAGTAGACCTCGGGGGCTTTCATCGATTCGCCTGCCTCGATGAGAGCGGCAAAATGAAGGACAGCGTCAAAAGACGACCCGGAATCGGTGGCCGAAATGAACAAATTTTCGATCAGCGGCCGGTCGGCCAAATCTCCTTCGACGAATTCAACTCCCGCAGGAACCTCCGCGCGCCGGCTGTGGCACAAATTATCGAATACAATGGGATTGTGGCCTTTGGAGGCCAAGAGTGCGGCGACGGTGCCACCGACGTATCCGGCACCGCCGGTAACCAGGATCTTCACAAAAATACTGTCCTTTCACGAACACTTTGGTTTAGGGTAAGTCTATTACACAGGCAGGGCCGGAATAGAGTTTGCAGTCGACCCGAAGACCGCGCCAGCGGCACGCCAAGAATGCATTCTGCTGCCCTGACAACCCAGTTGCGTGAAGTGAATCCTCTTACAAACGCGGCACCGGGCAATCCAGAATCGAGCTTCCCTCCCTCTTTGGGGTAATTTTTGGGGTTCGCTTTTTTTTGCCTGGGACGTGAATGGGAGTATTTGGATGTCCGGGCTAATGGGAAGCGAGAACCTATCTCGCGCAGCAGGTTTTGATGAGATGCCGGCCTTCTGGCCGCGCGCCGTTTCGAGGCGGCAACGCAAGGCAGGATTGGTCTACTATTCCCCTTTCCAACAGCAAAGATACGCAACGGATGTATCAAAAGAGTTTGTCTGCCCATGATGCAACGTAGAGTTTTCCCCCGTGCGCGATACAGGCAAAAGCGGAATTCAACCAAGAAGAAATAGGCTGGGAGCGGTAGATTGCCGAGAGTGGCCCCTCCTGACATGCAGAGTTGGAAGAACCAGCTTGAAGTACAGGATGTTTCAAGACCCCGTAATCCCCTTCATCCTATTTTTTGAGGAATTTGAGACATGCCGATGAATCATTATTCAGGGCGCATCAGCTTTGGCTTACTTCCCGAGCCCGAGGGCCGGTCGGGTTCATTCATCACGGCCGCGGTCATAAACGCGATGATCCTCGGAACCGTTCTCTATGTCGGAATGATGGCGAAGCATGTCATTCAGCAACACCATTTTGAGAATACTGAACTGATTTTTCCTACGACGCCTCCGCCGGAACCCAAGGTGAAAGTGGTGACTTCGCCGGCGCCGAAGCTGCCCGAGCCTCCCAAGCCGGTTGAAGTGAAGCTGGAAGCTCCGAAGATCAATTTGCCGAAGATTGAGAAGCCGGTGCTGAAACCGATCGAGATGGAAGCGAAGCTGAAGATGCCGGAGATCAAGCTTGTGAAGCCGGCGATTACGTTGGCGCCGCAACCCAAAGCAGCGCTGGCAGCCGCAATACCCGCGCAGGTTCAGCAGCAGAAGCCATCGACGACGCCAGTCCACCTTGGCGATACGTTTGGCGTGACGCCAAATCCGAATGCTACGAAACCGGCAACGGTGGCAGCGATCGGCAACCCCTATGGCGGCATGCAGGGTCCTTCAGTCGCACCCCATGGCGTGATTGGCTCAACCGGTATTGGAAACGGGACGAAGGCAGGATCAAATTCTGGTGTCTACGGGCACGTAGCTTCGACCGGGCTTCCTGGAACAACGGGAACAACGCAAGCATTCGGCGGCAAGGTCGGTTCGGCGGGCATCCCTCAGGTACAAGCGGCCGCGACGCCCGCGATGATGAAGGCAACTCCGGCGTCCACCGGTCTTGAAGTGATTTCTAAGCCGCCTGCGCAGTACACCAGTGAGGCAAAGCAGCTGAAGGTGCAGGGCGACGTAATTCTGCGCGTAACGTTCACGGCTGCCGGACATGTGGTGGTAGAAGGCGTGGTGCATGGTCTGGGCCATGGGCTCGATGAAGAAGCTCGCCGGGTTGCGCAGCAAATCCGCTTTCGCCCTGCGACGCGAAACGGGCAGGCAGTGGATTTGACGACCAATATCACCATTACTTTCCAATTGGCTTAACGAAAAGACAGACGAACAGGAAATGGCATTGGGCGACCTCGGATTCCCCCGCACTTCGCCGGGAGCCATAGAACGGTAAGAAAGATACTAGGAGCTTACGAATGATGTTTAGGAAGATTTCTCTCACCTTGCTCACTCTGACGCTGGGTGTAACTTGCGCGTATGCCAAGAAGGCCCCCAAGTACGAGCAGGCGCACCAACTGACGCCGGAGCAGAATGAGCTGGTGGAGAAGGCGATTGGGCAGGAGAAGGTGCTGATCAAGGCCATCCAGGAGAAGACGCCCCTGGTGGAGACCTATATTCAGGACACGCGGCCTGATGTGAAGCTTTACGAAATCCCAATCGACGACCAATACACGTTGAGCCGCGTCGATTTTGGAAAGGGATTCTTCGACAAGAAGTACGAGCCGCGCAACGCAGCTTCGAAACACGGATTCTTCAAGGGCTCGCTTTCGGCTATCACCGGCCTGACCAAATCTCTGGGGCTGGACAAGCGATTTACCTACAATCCAACCGGCTTCATGCAGATGATGTTCCTGGATCCCACGGGATTCGACCAGCAGCATTATGTCTTCAGCTATGTGCGGCGGGAGTTTCTGGGACAGGTTCGCACCTGGGTTTTCGATGTGCACCCGAAGGTTGCAGGGATGGGGCGCTTCTATGGCCGCATCTGGGTTGAAGACCAGGACGGCAACGTAGTGCGCTTCAACGGAACCTACACCGGACCGTCGTCTGAGGACGATTCGCGGTATTACTTCCACTTCGACAGCTGGCGTATGAACGTGCAGCCAGGGATTTGGCTCCCGGTGGCGATCTACGTGGAGGAATCGAACCGCGGCGACAGCAACAAACCGATCGGTCTGAAAGCGCAGACGCACTTCTGGGGCTACGCGTTGAAGCTGCCCACGCGCGACAGCGAAAACGTGAGCATGAAGATTGAAGACGCCGTGGACAAGAGCGACGACTCGCAGGATGTGAGCCCGCTGCAGGCGTCGCGCGACTGGCTGACACAGGCGGAAAACAACGTGATCGACCGGTTGGAAGAAGCGGGCCTTGTGGCTCCGCTGACGCCGAACGGGTTTGAAACGCAGGTGCTCGATCAGATCGTGATTAACCTAGCGGTGCCGAGCAATATTCCGCTGTCGAGCCCGGTGCATTGCCGGGTCCTGTTGACGACGACCGTGGAAGCGACGACGGTGGGCAACACGATTCTGTTGAGCAAGGGATTGATCGACAGCCTGCCGCACAGCGAAGCAGCGATTGCGTCGGTGATCTCAATTGAGCTGGCGCATATCGCCATGGGACACCATATCGATACGCGCTATGCATTCAACGACCGGTTGCTCTTCCCCGACGAAGCCACATTCCGCCGCATCGATATGAACCACACTGAAATCGACGATGGAACCGCCGCGAAGAAAGGCATGGAATATCTCCAGGCGTCGATGTACAAGGACAAGTTGCCGGATGCCGGATTGTTTTGGGAACAGCTTGCGGACCGCGGCAAGAATCTGAAGGCCTTGAATACGCCGATGCTGGGCGACTCGTTGTTGAAGTCGGACGGGACACCCTGGATGGCGGACCTGGCGCGCGACGCGCCGAAGATCAACTGGGACGATCTGACGCAGATTCCCGCATCGCCCTTGGGAAGCTGGCTCAAGACCGACCCTTGGGACGACAAGGTGCATATGCTGAATGCCAAGATCTATGCACCGATGAACCCGCGCGACAAGATGCCGCTCGAGGTGACTCCCATTTATTTCAAGCTACAGCGGTATGAGGCAGCGAACGTAAGCCAGCCGGCCGTTCCAGGTGCAGCGTCAGGCACAGCGCCCGCCGCCCAGCCTGGAACGGACCCGCCGGCGACTGCTCCACCAACGCAAGCGGCGCCGCCTGCGAGCGGCGATCCGCAGCCTACCGGGCCCCCGCCGGCGGCGAACGCTCCGACGACAAGCCCCCAGTAAGCTCGGCTGTCGCATTCGTGAGCCGGGCTGGAGAGCCGCATTGCCCGGCTTCAAACCAAACTGCTGGATTTTAAAACGAAGCGAAGCAATGCGAGTGCTTCACCAGAATTGGATAACGCCGTCCCCATGAAGAAAAGCGCCGCTTTTTTGATTTGCTGCGTGCTGTGTGCCTGGGCAGCAAAGGCTCATGCACAAGTCGTCCCTTCCGCAACCCGATCGCCGGTCTCGCTCAGTGCGGGCGGCATCGGATCCATCTTTCAACCCGACTACGATGGAATAGGAGTAGCGGAGCAATCCTCAACTCCCCTTTTCGGCTTGGGCGCCTATGTTGACCTTCGCGTGAGGCACTGGATCCAGTTTGAGGCGGAAGGCCGCTGGCTGCGCTTCAACCAATTTGAAAATATCTACGAGGACAACTACCTTGTCGGACCGAAGGTGCCGATTCACGAGACGCGTCGCTTCCGGCCCTACGCAAAGGCGCTGATCGGCTACGGGAAGATGAACTTCCAATACAACTATGCCTACGGCCATTTCACCGATATTGCACTGGGCGGTGGCGTTGATATGCCAATCGGCCATCGGCTGAGCCTGCGGGCCGCTGATTTCGAGTATCAGATTTGGCCGGACTGGATCAATGGGTCGGTGAAGCCATACGGCGCGAGCGTGGGCGTGGCTTATCGGATCTTTTGAGACACTGCGTCCCACCGTGTGACCTGCCAACGAAGACGATGCGATTCGCTTGCGCCCAGTATATCGCCGGTAAATCGCAATCAGTCCTGAGATGAGCTGTCTCTCTGCATTGACGCCTGTAGTTCGAGTACCTGCAACTGGACTTGCTTGACTTCCTTGAGAAGGTCAACCCTGCTTCGATAGATTAGGAATTGCACGGTTTGAACCGCGCCAGCGAAGAACAGAACAGCCAAGACTTCGAGGACGATGGTATGGTCCGTGTATACCTTCCGGCCCCACGTGGAATTTGCAAACATGAAGAAAGCTATCCCAATCCATGTAACCGTTATGGCCGCTATCTTCTCCCAAAGCAATGCTCGTTCATGTTTCACCATCAAGGCCGCTGTCTCTTCCCGGTAGGATTCCCAATTCTCCGGTTGCGGCAACCGCGCCAACAACCGCTCGCGCATGCTGTCATTTTGCTTTTCCATAACTTCCTCCACTTAGAACTTCCCTCATCGCCCGTTTTGCGTAATGGATGCGGGACTTGACCGTGCCTTCCGAGCAGCCCACAACCGTTGCGATCTCCGCCACTGATAAGTCCTCAAGAAAAGAGAGGACAAGGACTTCACGATGCTTGATGCCGATCTCACTTAATGCCTGATGGATCGCCGCCGCATCTTCATCCGCGAACGAGGGTTCCTCGGCCTCCTGAAAGCCTTCGAGCCGAACCGTCTCAGCCTGCTCCCTTGAATAGTTTTTGCGAATGCGATCCACGGCGACACCATGCGTGATCGAATACAACCACGACCGCAGAGAGCTGGGATGTTTCAGCTTTCGAATGCCGCGAAACGTCTTGATCCAAACTTCCTGAAGTATGTCGAGAGCACTGTCCTCACTGCCCGTCAGACTCATGGCGTAGTAGAGAAGAGGCCGCTCCATGACCGCGATCAGGTCTTCTAATGCGCCGCGTTCGCCCGACTGGCAGCGGAGCGCCAGCCATTCGTACTGCGTTCGGTCTGCGCTCTCGGCTTGCATTTATATCTATGTCGAAGGAAACGAGCCCCCGGTTCAATTTACGCGGACAAAATCAGTAATCCGTGTAGAAAGATCGATCCTACGCGACTCTCCAAATCAAAAGGCCACTCCGAAGAGTGGCCTTTTGTTTGAGAATTGCCTGGGCGGCGTCAGCCGCGTTTGGCCCCGCCTCGGGTGGTTATGCCGGCGAGGGCGAACCTTCCGGGAAACCGCCGGAACCGGGGCGGGTCTCCGGCTTGAGGACTTGCTGCGGGGTTCCGGTTCCAGTGCCGTCGCTGGGCGAGGCAAGATTGGAGCGAATCGGCGGCAGTTCCTTGCCTTCAATCAGCAGCCGCACTTCCTCGGCGTCGATGGTCTCGCGCTCGAGCAAGGCAGCGGCGATACGGTGCATCGGGTCTTTGTGGGCCTCGATGATGGTATGAGCCGACTGGTAGGCCTCGTCGATCAGGCGCCGCACTTCGAGGTCGATCTGGCGAGCGGTTTCCTCGCTGAAATCGCGGTGCTGAGCGATCTCGCGGCCGAGAAAGATCTGCTCTTCCTTTTTGCCGAAGGTCAGGGGTCCAAGGCGACTCATGCCGTACTCGCAAACCATGCGGCGCGCGAGGTCGGTGGCAGTCTCGATGTCGCTGCCGGCGCCGGTGGACATCTGGTTGAGGAAGATTTCTTCGGCAACACGTCCGCCGTAAGCCGTAGCCAGACGCGTTTCCAAATATTCACGGGTATAGTTGTGCCGATCGTCGGGCAGATAGATGGTGACGCCGAGCGCCATGCCGCGCGGGATGATTGTGACCTTGTGGATGGGGTCGGAGTTCTCGCGGAAGAACGAAACCAGCGCGTGGCCAGCCTCGTGATACGCGGTGACACGCTTCTCCTGGTCTGAGAGCAGCATGGACTTACGTTCGGCGCCCATGAGCACCTTGTCCTTGGCCAGTTCGAAGTCGTACATCAAGACCTGCTTGCGGTTGACGCGCGCGGCATTGAGCGCAGCCTCGTTGACCATGTTGGCCAAGTCGGCACCGCTGAAGCCCGGCGTTCCGCGGGCAAGAATATTGAGGTTCACGTCGTCGCCAACTGGGACTTTCTTGACGTGGACGCGGAGAACTTCTTCACGCCCGCGTATATCGGGTAGGCCCACAACCACGCGGCGGTCGAAGCGGCCGGGGCGTAGAAGCGCAGGATCGAGCACGTCGGGACGGTTGGTGGCGGCGACGAGAATGACTCCATCATTCGACTCGAAGCCGTCCATCTCGACGAGGAGCTGATTCAGTGTCTGTTCGCGCTCGTCGTGCCCGCCGCCGAGGCCCGCGCCGCGATGACGACCCACAGCGTCGATTTCGTCGATGAAGATGATGCAGGGCGCGTTCTTCTTGCCCTGTTCAAAGAGGTCGCGGACGCGGCTTGCGCCGACGCCGACGAACATTTCAACGAAGTCCGAACCCGAAATTGAAAAGAAGGGGACATTGGCTTCGCCAGCCACAGCGCGGGCGAGCAGGGTTTTGCCTGTTCCCGGAGGGCCAACCAGCAGCACTCCCTTGGGAATGCGGCCACCGAGCTTCTGAAACTTCTGCGGCTCACGCAGATACTCGATGATCTCTTTCAGTTCTTCCTTGGCCTCATCGACTCCAGCCACATCCTTGAATGTAACTTTCTTTTGCTGCATCGAGAGCAGGCGCGCACGGCTCTTGCCGAAAGACAGCGCCTTGTTGCCACCCGACTGCATTTGCCGAAGCATGAAGAACCAGATGGCGCCGAGCAAAACAAACGGGCCTATGTTGAACAGAAGCGGCAGCAGGATGTTGTTCTGCGGGTCCTTCAAGTTGAAGGACACCTTGGCCGCATGAAGCTTGTTGATCAGGGTGTCGGTGCTCGTCGGGATCGTCGTATGAAACTGATCCTTTGGATCAGCCTTCATATGGCCGTGGAGTTCCGTACCCTGGAGGGTGACATCCTGCACTTGGCCCGCGTCGATCCTGTCCAGCAGGTCGGAATACGAGACCTCCGCGTCTTTGCCTCCCATGTTGGTGCCGCGCTGGACAACGCCCCACAGCAGCATCAAACAAATGAGGATGAAGACCCAGAACATGATCGTTTTGACGGTTGAATTCACCAGGATCCTCTTTCCCGGCGGGGGAGAAGCCGCTATAAACGACCTCCATCACCGCCTACTCTATCCCCTTTAGACGCCCGCACCTGCTTCAAAGTCACAGAAAGTGCCGAGGCTCGAAACGGAAGACACAAATAGCTCCCGCCGGGACGAGCGGTAGAAAGAATTGTACTCCCAAGCCGCCGGAAACGCCCACGAGAACCACCGAAGGCTGTGCCCTTTTCGCACAGTTTATCGATGGGGTATCTTCCTTGTCATTTCGGGATGGCGGGTTCGGCCGAATTGGCACTTGCGCTAGAGGGGGCAAGCGGAGTGACGATGACTTCGATTCCGGGCTCCGGCTCGAGATCGACTCCCTTCATCCAGATAACACGGCGGTCGAACTCGATAACCGGCCATGCTGCTCGACTACTGCCGGTAACTTTCATGCGCTCAAGGACTTCCTTCACTTTGCGAAGAGCGCTGGAATGTTTTGCTCGGACTCGGTCTCCGGGTTTCCAGGTGCGCAGCAAGGCCAACTTTGGCGAGGAGATGGAGCCGGTAGAATCGGTCGTAACGTCGATGCGGAGACGGATGCCGAAGACCGGAGCTTCGAGTTCGCCGGGGACGCCAACCGTGAATTCGAGTGCAACTTTCGTACTATTTGCAATGGTGGACCCCGCGGACTTCGCGGAGAGGTGCAGCTCGCGATGGGAGCGCTCAGCGCGAAGGCCCTGTGCGAGCTCGAGCTTTTGACCGGCTCGGCCGGTGAGGGCAAGCGTGCGCAGCGATTCTGTTGCGGCGAAGTCGAGAGCCGAGCCGGTTTGTTGTGCGGCGTGGCGGAGAAGCCGTCGCTGTAAGGCGGGAGCGAGTTCGGCGAGTCGCACGATATCGATCGCGAGGCCCTCGGCTTTAGCTCGTCCGCCACCGCGGACCGGACGGCCGGGAAGAATGAGTTGCGGCGCAACGCGAGCCAGTTCCACCTGCCACCAGGCTTCTTCGTCGCGGGCCAGCTCGGCCATGTGCGCGAGGTGCTCGCGCAGACGCGGATTCCAGCTCTCGAGGAGCGGGAGCAATTCGTGGCGGATGCGGTTGCGGGTGAAAGTGAGATGCCGGTTGGAGGAGTCTTCGCGCCGGGGCTGGCCAAGGGCTCGAAGATAGGCTTCGATTTCGGCGCGAGTGGTGGCTAGGAACGGGCGAAGAATTTGGCCCTCGGGAAACTTTAAAACGGGATGGATGCCGGAGAGGCCTTCGGTCCATGCGCCGCGAAGAAACTTTGCCAATACGGTTTCGGCCTGATCGTCGAGAGTGTGCGCGGTGGCAACGGCGTCGATCTCGCCTTCGGACATTAGCTTGCGAAACCAGGAGTAGCGCAGGCGGCGCGCGGCTTCTTCGATGGATTCAGAATGCGTGTGGGCTTCGGCGGCGGTGTCGACCTGCGTGTGATGGAACGGGATGTTGAGCTGGGCTGCGAGCGCTTGGGAGAAGGCCAGATCGACATCGGCTTCTTCGCCGCGCAGGCCGTGATGAAGATGAGCCGCGTGCAGCACGAGGCCCAGTTTCCTACCCGGCTCGCGATTTTGGTCGACGAGGGCGCGCAGAAGGGCGACGGAATCCGCACCGCCGGAAAGACCGACGGCTAGACGAAGGCCGGGGCGCAGTAGAGCTGTGTCGAGCTGGAGCGTGGTGCGCACGAGAGGATGATAACCGCAACGGTGAACGGCCCCTTCATTCGCATTCGATCGACGGCGCCTGTGCATCTGAGCGCGATGCGGATTGCCTATACTACGCATCATGCTCACAAATCGATGTGCGACTTCTGCCGATGCTGGATTGATCGCGTCGCATCGGCGCGCCATGTTTGCCGAGATGGGCAAGAGCGAGAGCTCGACACTCGACGACATGCGGCGCAATTTTGTGCCATGGGTGGAGCGAATGCTGGCTGCCGGAAAATATGTTGGCTGGATTGTTTTGGATGGTACGCAGCCGGTGGCGTCCGCCGGCTTTTTCGAGCTGGAGTGGCCTCCGCATCCGTGGGATCCGGCGAGCGAACATCGCGGCTACCTCCTGAATTTCTGGGTCGAGCCGGAATATCGACGCCGGCGACTGGCCCGCTCATTGGTGGAGAAGGCGCTGGTCGAAGCGCGGCGCAGAAAGCTACGCGTGGTGGCGTTGCATGCTTCCGATGCGGGAGGGCCGGTTTACAAAGCGATGGGATTTCTAGAGTCGAACGAGATGATTTATGTGGAGGAAGCCGCGAAATAGAAAGCACGGCAAGAATGCGGCCAGGACGCAATGACTATTGTCCGGGACACGCTGCACCGTTGTATACTCCACCAGTTATGCAGGTATTCGTTTTACTTCCCGCAGCGGGATTGGGCACGCGCATGGCGGGTTCGCAGCCTAAACACCCCAACGACCCCGACTCTGCGAGTCACCCGTCGTTGGGGAGCCCGCCTAAGCAATTTCTGGCCCTGGATGGAATTCCGATCCTCATTCATTCGTTGCGAGCCTTCGCCGCCGTGGAACGCGTGACTGGGATTTACGTGGCCGTACGTAAACCCGAGATGGAGCGGGTGGAGGCGCATGTGGCTGAGTACGGCTTTGCCGGGAAGGTGCACGTGGTGGAAGGCGGCGATAACCGGCAGGAGTCTGTGGCGCATGCGCTGGCAGCGGTGCCCGCTGGACCGGAGGACATCATCCTCGTGCACGATGCGGTGCGTCCGCTGATTGACGCGGCAACGATTGAGCGCACCATCGATGCGGTCAGCGAGTACGGAGCGGCGATTGTGGGGCTCCCCGCTGTCGACACCATCAAGCAGGTGGAACGGACGGCACACGGCGCGCTGATTACCGCGACCCTTCCGCGAGAATCGATTGTGCAGGCGCAGACGCCGCAGGGTTTTCGCTTCGATTTGTTGCAGAAGGCGTTTGCCGAGGCGACAGCAGACGGGTTTGTGGGCACGGATGAGGCTTCGGTGGTGGAGCGGGCCGGACTTTCTGTAGCCGTGGTGCCCGGTTCTCAGGTTAATCTGAAGATCACGCAGCCGGGCGATCTGGAACTGGCCGAGTTCTACCTCCGGCAGCGAGCCCGCTGAGTCCGGCTGACTGGGAATCGGCTTCCCGTTGCCGAATCGAAGCACGGGCACGGAGACCATGGACACACGGATTGGATTTGGCTGGGACTCGCACGCATTCAAGGCGGGCATACCGTTGCGCATCGGCGGCATGACACTGGAACATCCTGAGGGCCTGGCCGGACACTCCGATGGCGATGTACTGCTGCATGCGATTACGGACGCGCTGCTGGGAGCGATTGCCGCGGGCGATATCGGCAGCTTTTTCCCCCCGGGCGATCCGCGCTGGAAGGATGCGGACTCGTCGATTTTTCTCAAGCTGGCTTTGGAAGAACTCCAGCATGCCGGTTATCGCATTGTGAACGTCGACACAACGCTGGTGCTGACTGCTCCCAAGATTGGACCTGTCGCCGGGGAGATGCGCTCGCGCGTGGCCGACCTTCTGGGCGTGGAAGTAGATCAGGTGAGCATCAAGGCCAAAACGCCGGAGGGAATGAACCTCGATCACGTGGCGCAGTGCCATGCCGTGGCGTTGGTGGAGCAGGTAACCGATCCCGATGAGCTGAAAAGCATGAGCGCGGTGATTGAGTCGCAAAAGCAGCTGGAAGACGTGGTCGACGATCTGCTGGCGTCGGTGCATGGCGTTCCCAAGAAGCGCGGTGAGCCGCCGGTTTACGACACCGAGGACATCACGTAGAAACAGTTCGTAGCTCACGGTTTGGCGCGCATCTCGTCCCAGGCGCCACACTCGCTTCAATCGAATCCTTGTTCATTTATTGATTCATCCATGGAGGTCATTTCCCGATGAACCTGCGCGGTCGTGCTGTTTCTTCTCTCGCTCTGCTGTGCGCTGTCTTATCCGGCAACGTTGTCCGAGCGCAGGACTGGCGCACACCCACCGAGATCAGCGGCTACCGCACCACGCCGGATTATGCGGAGACTGTGGCATATCTGGAGCGTGTGGCAGCGGCTGCGCCAGGACAGGTGAAGATTGAAAACTTCGGCAAGACCGGCGAAGGGCGCGACCTGAAGATCGTGATTGCTTCGAAGGATGGCGTGTTTGATCCGGCGGCGATTCACGCCTCGGGGCGTGCGATTTTGCTGGTGCAGAACTCGATCCACGCCGGAGAGATGGACGGAAAAGATTCGTGTTTGGCGCTTCTCCGCGATCTCGTCCAAAACAAAGACAGGGCGAAGCTCCTGGATCATGTCGTCTTCGTCTTTATCCCTGTCTATAACATCGATGGGCATGAGCGGAGGTCGCCCTACAACCGCATCAACCAGAATGGGCCCGAGGTCATCGGCTGGCGCGGCAACGAAAGCAACATCAATTTGAACCGCGATTACATGAAGGCAGACGAGCCGGAGACGAGGGCGTTCCTGAAGATGTTTCACCGCTGGATGCCGGACTTTTTTGTGGACGATCACGTGACGGACGGCGCGGACTTTCAATACGACGTGACGTTTTACGCGGACGCGACACCGGATGTGGCGCCGGAGACGGCGAAGTGGATTCGCGAAAGCGTAACGCCGGAGCTGGAGCACCAGTTGGATGCCGCCGGACATGTGGCCTTTCCAGATTTGATCAATCTGAATGACGACACCGATCCAGCAAAGGGATTGACGAATACTTCGACTCCCCCACGCTTTTCGACCGGGCAGATGATTCTTGAGAACAGGCCTGGCTTGCTCGTCGAGTTGCACATGCTCAAGGACTACAAGACGCGAGTCACTGGGAATTATGAAATTCTGCGAGCGCTGCTCGAGGTGATGAATCGCGATGCGGCGAAACTGATTGCGCTGAATCGCGACGCCGATGATGATGCAGCGAAACTCGGCGCGCATGCGCTGGGCAACGCGCAATTCCCTCTAGCTATTGGCTGGGGTGAAGCGACAACGCCAGTGGTGTTTCGGGGGTACCAATACACACGCGCGTTGAGCGAAGTTTCAGGAACAATGTGGGTCCGCTATTCACATGAGCCGTGGAATGCAACGCTGCCGTTGACATCGGAGGCGAAGGTCAGCTTGTCAACGACGCCTCCAGCCGCCTACATCATTCCGCCACAGTGGACGCACGTGATCGATGTGCTGGCTGCGCACGATTTGGCGATGCGCCGCACGACCGCAGCGTGGACGGGCAAGGTGGAGCACTATCGGTGTTCGGACATGGAGTGGCAGGGCCCGCCGTTCGAAGGACGTCATCCGATCTTTCACGGCGAGGGAGCGGGTGCCCAGCCGGGACGTTTTGGAGCGTGCACGCTGACAACGGAGAGCCTGACTTTTCCCGCAGGCTCGATGGTGGTGACGCTCGACCAGCGGCTGTCGAAAGTCGCGATTCAATGGCTCGAGCCGGAGGCTCCGGACTCGGCTCTGCGATGGGGTTTCTTTGATCCGATTTTCGAACAACGAGAGTACGGCGAGGCGTATGTGCTGGAGAAGCTGGCCCGCGAGAACATGGAAAAAGATCCTGCGCTGAAGGCGGAGTTTGAGCGCCGCGTGCAGACGGATCCGCATTTTGCGGCGAGCCCCGAGGCGCGGCTTGAATTCTTCTACGATCGGTCGCCCTGGGGAATTGCGAACCATGTGGGCGAGTATCCGGTGGGAAGGCTGTTATCGCTCGAAGGGTTGCCTCTGCAGTAACGACGCAGGGCTTGTGCCGCGAGGTACGCTGGAATCGCGCTAGTTCAGAATTCGATTGCAGTTTCGTGCGGTTCGCCTTAGTGTGGCGGGGAGCTTCCATCCCATCGCAGGAGGATGTTTATGAACCTCGCACTCATGCTGCTTCAAAGTCAGATCGATCCGGAGCAGGCGAAGCATATCGCAATGATGTTTCTCGCGGTTCTGCCCGTCATCATCCTGGTGGGCTACATCATTGTCATTGTGCCCTTCTGGTTCATCTGCAAAAAAGCAGGATTTTCGCCGTGGCTTTCGCTGATCAACGTGATTCCGCTCGGCGGCATCATCCTGATTTATGTGCTTGCGTTTGCCGAGTGGAAGGTTGCGCCGGTTCTTCCGCCACAGATGGGCTACCCATATCCGCCAGCGCCGCCGCGCGTGTAGGCCAGGCACAGCCAGCGACACACATCTGCGAAATGCTTTAGCATCGAAGAGGAAAATACCTCATCGATGGCTGAAGAAGACCTCTCCCGCTCGACCCCAATTCGCGTTCGATTTGCGCCTTCGCCCACCGGCTTTCTCCATGTCGGCAGCGCGCGCACTTTTATTTTCAACTGGCTCTATGCGCGCCACAACCATGGGACCATGGTGCTGCGCCTGGACGACACCGATGTGGAGCGCAACACCGAGGCTAGCGTCCAGTCGATTTTCGAGGGACTGCGCTGGCTGGGCCTGACCTGGGACGAAGAATACAAGCAATCCGAACGGCTGGCCCTGCACCGCCAGCAAGCCGAGGATATCTTCGAGAAGGGCCTTGCCTATCGAGACTTTACCCCCGCGCACTCGGGCGACAGCGAGCAGTCGAACGCGCTGGGCGCCTGGCTCTTCAACCCAGGCATGCGCGATCTTTCGCGGGAAGAGAGCGATCGCCGCGCCGCCGCAGGCGAGCCGTTCGCACTTCGCTATCGCGTACCGCGCGGAGAGGATCGAATCCTTCGCTTCACCGATGGCGTGTATGGTGAGCAATCGAAGCTCGCCGACGAGGTCGAAGACTTCGCGCTGTTGCGCTCCGACGGGTTCCCCACCTACCACCTCGCTTCGTGTGTGGACGATGCCGATTTGCGCATCAGCCACATCATCCGAGGGCAGGATCACCTGGCAAACACTTACAAGCATCTGCTGATCTTCGAGGCCCTGGGCCCCGAACCGTCCAGCATTGCCCCGCCGCAGTTCGCGCATCTTCCCCTGCTGGTCGCGCCCGATGGCGCGAAGCTCTCGAAGCGCAAACACGGCCCCGTGGTCAGCGTAACCACCTATCGCAATGCCGGCTTCCTGCCCCAGGCTTTTATCAACTTCCTGTGCCTGCTGGGCTGGTCGCCTAAGAACGACCGTGATTTTCTGGCTTTGGATGAGATTCGTGCCATGTTTACTCTTGAGGGCGTCAATCGCGCCAACGCGGTCGTCAACTTTACCGAGAATGATCCCTTCGATTCGAAGGCTGTGTGGCTGAACGCCGAGCATATTCGCGCGTTGCCCTTGGAGCAGCTCAGCCGCGAACTTGAGCCCTTCTTTGAAGAGGCGGGCCTGCATCCCTCACCCGAAAAGCTTCTCGCCGTCACACCGCTGATCCGTGAACGGATCAAACTGCTGCGTGAAGGCGCGGCTGCCGCAGACTTTTTCTTTCTCGACCAGCTAGCCCCGTACGACCCGCTCGAATTGATCCCGCAAAAGGGCGATGCGGCGCTGGCACGGCGCGTGCTTGAGACCGCGCAGAAGGTTCTGGCAGAGACACCTTTCGATCACGACTCGCTTGATAAGGCACTTCGTGCGATGGCGACCGAGTTGGGTCTGAAGGCCGGGCAGGCCTTCCAGCCCATCCGGGTCGCCGTGTGCGGACGAAAGAATGCGCCTCCGCTGTTTGAAACTATGGTTGTCCTTGGGCCCGAGGTATGCCTCGAGCGCATCCGCGTCGCCGAAGAGAACCTTCAGACTCTCAATTGAATTGACGAGCATAACTTTTGTCGAGAAGCAAGGAATCGCAACAATGACGAACACAAATCCAGAAGCCCACCCTCCCAGCAACTTTCTCCGCGATCAAATCGCCGAGGATGTGCGTACCAAAAAGTTCGGCGACGCCGTCATTCAGACGCGCTTTCCACCCGAGCCCAATGGCTATCTCCACATCGGCCACGCCAAGGCCATTTGCATCAGCTTCGGCCTCGCGGATGAGTTTGGCGGCAAGACGAACCTGCGCTTCGATGACACGAATCCCGAAAAAGAAGAGCAGGAGTACGTCGACAACATTCAGAAAGACATCCACTGGCTCGGCTTCGACTGGGAGCGCCTCTGCTTCGCCTCCGACTATTTTCCGCAGCTCTATGACTGGGCTGTCCAGCTCATCGAAGCTGGAAAAGCGTATGTGGACGATCTCTCCGCTGACGAGATTCGCCAGTATCGCGGAACCCTCACCGAGCCCGGCAAAAACTCGCCATATCGCGATCGCTCCGTCGAAGAAAATCTCGATCTCTTTCAGCGTATGAAGGCCGGCGAGTTCCCCGACGGCTCGCGCGTGCTGAGGGCCAAAATCGACATGGCCTCGCCCAACCTCAACATGCGCGACCCAGTGATGTACCGCATCCTCCACGCTACGCACCACCGCACCGGCGACGCGTGGTGCATCTACCCGATGTATGACTACGCGCATGGCCAGTCTGATTCCATCGAGCACGTCACGCACTCCATGTGCTCGCTGGAGTTCGCCGATCACCAGCCCCTCTACCGCTGGTTCATCGAGCAACTCGGCATCTTCCCCTCGCAGCAAATCGAATTCGACCGCCTCAACTTCACTTACATCGTGCTTTCAAAGCGAAAGCTGCTGCAGCTCGTGCAGGAGCGCCGCGTCTCCGGATGGGACGACCCGCGCATGCCCACCCTTTCCGGTCTCCGCCGCCGCGGCTTTACTCCTGAGGCCATCCGCGCCGTCGTCACCTCCTTGGGCGCATCCCGCACCAACGTCGTGCAAGACATTGAGATGCTTGAACACTTCCAGCGCGACGACCTGAACCGCCGCGCTCGCCGCGCAATGGCTGTGCTGCATCCGCTCAAGGTGGTCATCGATAACTACCCCGAAGGTCAGGAGGAGTTTGTCGTAGTTGCGAACAATCCCGAGGACCCCTCGGCTGGGACTCGCCAGGTGCCCTTCTCGCGGGAGATCTATATCGAGCAGGACGATTTCCGCGAGGTGCCACCGCCGAAGTACTACCGTCTTTCGCCGGGCAAAGAGGTGCGGCTGCGCAATGCGTACTTCGTCACGGCGCAGAGCGTGGTGAAGGATGTAGAGGGAAATGTTGTCGAGGTGCATTGCACGTATGATCCGCTGAGCCGCGGCGGGAATTCGCCCGATGGTCGCAAGGTCAAATCCACCATTCACTGGGTGTCGAGTGCTCACGCCATTTCTGCGGAGATCCGTCTCTACGACAAGCTGTTCACCAAGGCCAATCCCTACGACGTTGCAGAAGACGAGGATGTGCTCAGCAATCTCAACCCGAACTCGCTCGAGGTCCTCACCGGCGCGAAGCTTGAGCCATCTCTCGCCGAGGCCAAGCCGGAGAACCGCTTTCAGTTTGAGCGCGTGGGCTATTTCTGCGTCGACCGGGATTCTGCTGCGGGAAAGCTGGTTTTCAACCGGACGTTATCGCTCAAGGACTCGTGGGCGAAGATCGAGAAGAAGGCAGGTGCGTGAAACAGAGGTACCCGGACCGTCAGTTGCCGATCACATCGATGGGAACGGTGATAGTCTTCGGGGGCATACAGGCGTTCTTGTCACACGCCTGATAATGCAGGCTGGCTTCGACGAGGTGATTGCCGCGCGGAGCCACGATACGCGCCCGAATTGCAAATTCCCCGGTGTAGACGCTCAGCTTTGTGGTGGGATCGAGGGGCAGCGTGAAGTCAGTCCCGTCGGGATAGATTGCATCCTTAAGGGCCACGCCGGAGGTCTCGGGAATCGAGAGCGAAGTGGGGATGAGGTAGTCCTCTTTGGGCGTGTGGGAGTTAATGTGGAACCCCGGCGCGATGCGGAAGTGGAGCGCGACGGGACTGGGCTTGCCCGCGGACACGGTAACCTGCTCAGGGAAAAGATATTCAACCGCGGCACCGTGGAGGATCGAACGATCGTGCGAGTCGGCGAGCGGCGTTTGGCTTTGTACCGTAATCGCGAGGCCGAGCAAGCCCAGGCACGCCGCAGCCGCTAGAAAGCTCCGAGTACTCATTCTCCGAGCGCCTTGTGAATATTGCCTTCAATGTCGTCCTTCGACGTGAGGCCGAGCTGCGTGGCGACCACCTTGCCGGTGCGATCGACGAAGTAGGACGTGGGCAGCGCGTCGAGCCCGCCGTAGGGCTTATCGATCGAGCCGCCATCGATCAGCACCGGGTACTGCATGTGCTCCTGAGCAACGAACTTCGCGATGTCGCGTTTCTCTTGGGCGAGCATCTTCTTGTCGTCGGTGTCGAGATCGTCAAGGGAGACGCCGAGAATTTCGAATCCCTTCGACGCATATTGATTGCGCAATTCGACGAGCCATGGGGTTTCAATCTTGCAGGGGCCGCACCAGGTGGCCCAGAAATTGATGAGTACAGCTTTGCCCCGATAGCTCGCGAGCGAGACTTTTTTACCGCTGAGGTCTTCGAGTGTGAAATCGGGCGCGGGATGACTCATGAGCGGCGAGACAAAATGGGGGATGTCCCCGGCGCCAGCGCCATCAGCTACGAGTTCCGCTTTTGCGGCCGAGGCGAGACGCTTCTCGGCAGCCTGCTTACGGTATTCCCAATTAGCCCAGCCCGCCCATGCAAAGGCGGCCAGCAGCAGAAGAACGATCGATAGAACTATGGAATTGCGCTTCACAGAGATGCGACCTCTGGTGTTTATTGTACGAAAAGTGCGCTGCGACCGGTGGGCTCACGCGACATGGAGACATTGGAATGACAAGGCAGCGATTCCGGCATCCTGTTGCGGGGTTGGCCTGGGACATTTGCCGGGATCGCTTGAACGCGTCTTTGTCGCTGGCGTGATTTACCATCAGAAGCCGATGACCTCCAGAAAAAAAGAAGAGGATAGCCTGAAACCGGCGGAGCTGGTACGCACCGAAGCGGCGGCGCTGGAGGCGCTGGCGGCGCGGCTCGAAGGCACAATGGCCGAGCCCTTTGAACACGCCGTAGATTTGGTCGTGCGGTGCGGCGAAAGCAACGGGCGCGTGGTGGTCACGGGGATGGGCAAGAGCGGTATCATCGCGCAAAAGATTGCGGCGACGCTGAGTTCGACGGGATCACCCGCACTGTTTCTGCATCCGGCCGAGGCGGTGCATGGCGACCTGGGCGTGCTGATGCCGGGCGATGTGGTAATTGCTCTCTCAGCGAGTGGTGAGACCGAGGAGATTTTACGGCTCCTCGCGACGCTGAAACGCAAGGGCGATGCGCTGGTGAGCTTCTGCTGCAATCTGCAATCCACGCTGGCGCAGGCGAGCGATGTGGTCCTGGATTGCGGCGTGGAACGTGAAGCGTGCGGGCTCAATCTTGCCCCGACTGCAAGTACGACGGCGATGCTGGCGCTGGGCGATGCGCTGGCGATTGCGGTGAGTTTGCGCAAGGGTTTCAAGGCGGAGGATTTTGCCGAGCTGCACCCCGGCGGCAAGCTGGGCAAGCAGCTGGCCAAGGTGCGCGATCTGATGCATGCGGGCAGCGATGTGCCGGTGGTGACGCCAACGACACCGATGACGGATGTGATCTTCGAGATGTCTTCGAAGAAGCTGGGCATGACGACGGTGCAGAAGTCGGGAAAGCTGCGCGGTGTAATCAGCGATGGCGATTTGCGACGGTTGCTGGAGCGGGAGGGCGGTGCGGCGCTGAGCAAGACGGCGGGCGAGGCAATGAATGCGCATCCGAGAACGATTGCGGCGGGAGAATTGGCGGCCAAGGCACTGGCGATTCTGGAAGAGCGGAAGATTACTTCGCTGGTTGTGGTCGATGCAGAAGGGCTCGTTGAGGGCGTGGTGCACCTCCATGATTTGTGGGGAGTGGAGCTGATTTAAGTGCAGGGATCAGGGACTAGGGAACAGGGAACAGAAAGACCGGGTGGCGGATCGATGGACAGACGAGCTGAAATGCAGATGGTCCTCGATAAAGAGTTGAATCGTTGGTCTGAGATGTCCACCGCGCAACTCATCACCGCGTTGGCGGAGATGCAAAACTACGAAATCGAATGCAACGGTAAGCGCTTTCAGTTTGAAGTACAGATGTTGGAGAACAAGGACGAGTACATTCATGTGGATGTTGCTGTGGATGACGGCCGACTTCCCTTCTCTATCTCGCCGCTGGGCCAAAGCTTTGTTCGAAAAAGGAATAATCCCGAACCATATCTCATCTGATCTCCTAAATCATCTCAATTCCTTTTTTTGAGTTTTTCTGTTTGTGAGGGGCTATGGAGAAAGTTGCTCTCATTACCGGCGCATCGAGCGGCTTCGGCCTGCTAACTTCAGTTACGCTGGCGCGGCGCGGTTGGCGCGTGATTGCCACGATGCGCGATTTGAGCCGGAGAATTCTGCTCGAAGATGCGGCGCGGACGGCTGGCGTCTTGGAGCGCATCGAGATCCACGCGCTCGATGTGACGAACTCTTTACAGATCGAGACGATGGCAAAGGAATTGGCGGGACGATCGACGCCGCTCCACGCATTGGTGAATAACGCGGGCTTCGCGGCTCCGGGATTTGCCGATGACGTGACCGACGCGGAATTGCGAGATCAGTTCGATACGAATTTCTTTGGTGCAGCGGCGGTGACGCGCGCATTTTTGCCGCAACTGCGGCGGCAGGGATTCGGGCACATCGTGATGATTTCGTCGGTCTCGGGTCGCATGGCCTATCCGGGCGTGGGGAGCTATGCGGCATCGAAGTTTGCGCTCGAGGGATGGACCGAGACCCTGCGGTTCGAAATGAAGCCGCTTGGAATCCAGGTGGTGCTCGTCGAGCCCGGCGCGTTTGAAACCGACATCTGGACGCGCAACGCGAAGCTCTCTGCTGGCTTGCAGAGCTTGGATTCGCCGAATACGGGACGGATCGCGGGCTGGCGCAAACGAATAACAGGCGACCAAAAGAGGGCGAATCCACAGGTCGTGGCAGAGACGATCGCGGCGGTGCTTGAGAATCCGCGTCCCAAGCTGCGCTATGTGGTGGGCAAGGACGCGAAGGCCGGGCTTCTGCTGCGCAAAGTGCTTCCATGGTCGGTTTTCGAGCGGATCATTGTGAAGAGCGCCGGACTGGACAGGTAGGGCTTACTTCGAGATACGAATCTTGGCGCCAGCTACCTGCGGTCAAAGAAGCTGCGGGGTCAGGAGAACTACCATCTCAAGATCGCGATCGAGGATGACGGACTGTTCCGGGTCCGAGTTGTTGTAGTGAATCTGGACCCGCTTGTCCTTTACCTGGCGGATGAACTCATCCGCATCATCCTCCTTGAGGAAACGGTGGATATGCTTGCCCGCATGATATTCGCCTACGTAATAGCTATATGTGAGTTCAACCCAGATGCGCCGCGAACCTTCCTTATGAGCCTGACCATTCAGGATGGTGGCATCGGTCGCCGGCCATCCAGCCATTGCCCGATTCTGCCTCCGTTTTTGGTAGAACTTGCGCACGCCGAAGGCGGCAACTGCGCCAGGAATTATTCCAAAGATCTTGAGAAGCTTCGCTGCTCCAAGCAGCAGCGGTTCCCAAGGAATGTGGTGGATATTCATGGCTGAAAGTATGCCACAGGGCTGGAGGAACCTCTCGGCAGAACAAGGGGCTTGAGTGAGCCTCACCCTGCCGAGCAACTCGCTCTCTTCCGAATGCCGCTTCGGACAAAAGTCGAGCCAGAGCCTCTCCATGAGCGTGTCAGCAAATCCGCACGCGTGTCGCTGCTGACACAACACATCTGTCGGCGGGACGCATAGGCTCTTTGTTATCAGTGGCGCGATATCGGCCTCCGCCGTGCTTTATGTCATGCAAGAACGGCGAGGGGGTCGGGATGCTATCGGTTTCGAGGCCAGTGCCACCTGCAAGGGTAGGATCACCGCAAGGCAACAGCTCGCAACTCCTTGAACATTTAGAATGGAATCTGCTTCTTTTGATTGATTTGCGTCCGTGGCGCATCCGGCGAGCACAAGGTGTCTCGCGCCGGACGAAATCGGACGGGAAAGTACGCTCACACTCTCTTATGCATCGTTCGTCAAAGCTCTTCATTCCTACTCTGCGCGAGGCCCCGGCGGATGCCGAAGTGGCCAGCCACAAATTCCTTCTCCGGGCCGGGTATATGCGGCAGCTTGGCGCGGGCATTTACAACTACCTTTTTCTCGGGCAGCGGTCGCTGAACAAAATCATCGGCATTGTGCGCGAGGAGATGGACAAGATCGGGCAAGAGTTTCTGCTGCCGGGGATTCTCCCCAAAGAACCGTGGGTCGAGAGCGGCCGCTGGACCGGCATGGGCGACAACATGTTTCGCCTGAAGGACCGCAAAGGCGCCGAACTTTGCCTTGGGATGACGCACGAAGAGATCATGACGTCGATTGCGCGCAACGAGCTGCGCAGCTACAAGCAGCTGCCGCAGATCTGGTACCAGATTCAGACCAAGTACCGCGATGAGCCTCGGCCAAAGGCGGGATTACTGCGCGTGCGCCAGTTCACGATGAAGGACAGTTATTCGTTCGATCTTGATCAGGCGGGGTTAGACAAGAGCTTCGACCTCCACGATGCGGTGTATCGGAAAATCTTCACGCGGTGCGGGCTGAAGTTTGTCGCGGTCGAAGCGGATTCGGGGGCGATGGGTGGTTCGCAGTCCCAGGAGTTCATGGTCTATACCGATGCGGGCGAGGACCTGATCGCGAGCTGTCCGGTATGCGGGTATGCGGCGAATTTGGAGAAGGCGACATCGCAGCTTGAGCCGGTGGTGGAGATGGAGCCGACGGGAGACGGTAATCCGGACCTTGTGTTGACGCCGGGAATGGGCGCAATTGCGGATGTGGCGAAGTTCTTCAAGATTTCGCCGGCGAGCGACATCAAGTGTGTGGCGTATATGGCGCTGAAGCGCGAGGCTTCGCGAAAAGATGGTGGCAAGCCGGACACCTGGCATGGAGTGGCGGCGTTTTTGCGCGGCGACCACCAGGTGAATGAGACCAAGCTGCTAGGCGCAATCGGCGCAGCAGAATTGCGCACCATGCAGACGGAGGAACTGACGAAATACTTCAACGGCCCCGCTGGATTTCTGGGACCAGTGGGTTTGAAGCCTGATGACAAGCCGCTGGGCGACGGGCTGACGGTGATTGTGGACAAGTCGCTCGAAGGGCGAAGGAACCTTGTCGCAGGCGCAAACAAGCTGGACTATCACTTGCGCAATGTAACGCCGGGGCGCGATTTCACCTGGACGCTCAGCGCGGACATTCGCAGCGTGAATGAGAGCGAGGCGTGCCCGGTGGATGCGTGCAGGGGCAAGCTCGTAGTCGGCAAGGCAGTCGAGGTCGGGCACATCTTCAAACTCGGTTACAAGTATTCCGAGTCGATGGGCACGCGGGTGCTGGACCCGAACGGCAAGGAAGTGATGCCGATTATGGGCAGCTACGGCATTGGCATCGAACGCATTCTGACGGCGGCAATCGAGCAGTCGAACGATCAGAATGGCTTCTGGCTGCCAGCGTCGATTGCGCCATTCACCGTGGTGGTAACGGTAACGAATGTGTCCGATGCGGCATTGCGCGAGACCGGCGAAAAGCTGGCAGCAGAGCTTGAAGCAGCCGGACTCGATGTGCTGCTGGATGACCGAGACGAGCGCGCCGGCGTCAAATTCAAAGATGCCGATCTGGTAGGAATTCCGTTCCGGATTAACGTCGGCAAGAAAGCGGCAACCGGGCAAGTCGAGCTGGTAACGCGAGCGACGGCGACAAGCGCGGATGTGGCGTTGAGCGACATTGTTGCGCATCTAAAGAACCTGGTGCAGGAAGACGATTTGCTGGGTTCCAGCTTCTGACTTTTCGACGCTGAATGAAAAACCCGGCGACAGACTACGACGATGGGGTTAGGCAAGAACAACTAGAAGCTAGCATCTGAGTCAAGGAGTGACGATGGCGTTGAAGATCAAACTCGCGATGCCCTCGGGGAAGTTTCCCTGGGTAATGCTGGCATTGCGCGTTGCTCTGGTCGGCGTCGGCGTCGCGACCGTCCTGATGGTGGGCTTGTGTAGCTTCTATTACCTGAAATACGAAGGAATCGTGAATGAGCGTCTGAAGCAGCCGCTCTTTGCCCAGACTGCCAGGATCTACGCAGCGCCTCGCGAGGTACGGCCGGGGCAGAAACTTGGGATCGAGCTGCTCGCAAATGAGCTGCGCGAGGCAGGGTACACAGGCGATGATGCCGCAAAAAAATCGCCGCTGGGCACTTATAGCGAAGACGACCAAACCATCACAGTGCGTCCCGGGCCGCAGTCCTACCATTCCGAAGACTCCGCGACAATTCGCGTGAGCGGCAGCAAGGTTGAGTCGATCACCGACGATCATGGACAGGCTCTGGCCAGCTATGAACTGGAACCGCTGCTGATCACGGGGCTCAGCGACGCCAATCGCATCAAGCGGCGCCTTGTGACCTATGACGAGTTGCCGCCGAACCTGGTGCATGCGGTGGTAGCGATCGAGGACCGACGGTTTTTCGATCATGGCGGCGTCGATTACATCCGCATCCTGGGCGCGATTCGTAACGATCTGACGCCGGGACATCATTACGTCGAAGGCGGCTCGACGCTGACAATGCAGCTGGCGCGCGGATTTTTTCTTACGCCGGAACGGCGAATCAAGCGCAAGCTGAAAGAGATCATCATTACCTTCCAGCTCGAGCATCGCTTCACGAAGAAGCAGATTTTTGAGATGTATGCCAACCAGATCAATCTGGGGCAGCGGGGTAGTTTTTCGATCAACGGATTCGGCGAAGCGGCGCAAGCCTATTTCGGGAAGGACGTGCGGCAGTTGGACCTGGCAGAGTGCGCGACGCTGGCAGGCGTAATTCAGAGCCCGAATCGGCTAAGTCCATTCCGTCATCCTGAGCGGGCAACGGAGCGCCGCAACCTGGTGCTGGATACGATGGTGGAGATAGGCGCCATTACCAAGGACCAAGCAGAAGAGGCCAAGGGGCAGCCTTTGCATCTGACGCCGGGCAGCGTGGATGCGAGCGAAGCGCCTTACTTTGTCGATCTCGTGCGCGACGAATTGGTGCAGCGGCTGGGCGATCGCGACTTCAACGGCGAAGGATTGCGCATTTACACGTCCCTCGATCCTGATCTGCAACAACTTGCGACGAGGGCCGTGGATACGACCGCACCAATAATCGATGCGCAGGTCGACCGGCTGCATGCGCGCGCCAAGAAGCTCGGGCAGCCATATGACAACATCTATCCGCAGGTCGCGCTCATTGCCTTGAATCCGCACACGGGGCAGGTGCTGGCGCTGGTCGGCGGGCGAAGTTACGGAACTTCGCAGTTAGATCACGCGGTGGCGCATCGACCGACAGGATCCATCTTCAAGCCGTTCGTCTATGCGGCGGCTTTTGCCACGGCGGCCGAAGGCACCATGCTGCCGGGACAGGATCACCTGTTCTCGCCGGTCACCACTCTGAATGACCAGCAGACGACGTACGGCGAAGGCACAGAGTACGAATATACTCCGCGCAATATGCACGGGCAGTATCACGACCAGGTGACTGCGCGTTATGCGCTGCAGCGGTCGCTGAACAACGCAACCATCGGCCTGGCATCGATGGTGGGATTCGATCGGGTTGCGGCATTGGCGCGCGACGCGGGTATCAAGAGCGCGCGCGGCACACCTTCCATGGCGATCGGGTCTTATGACGCAACGCCTCTGGATATGGCGGGCGCATACACGGTGTTCGCCAACAACGGACTGCGTCTCGATCCATGGATGCTGGCTAGCGTGCGCGCACCTTCCGGCGATGTGATCCAGGATTACACGCCAAAGTCAAAACAGGTTCTCGACCCACGCGTCGCATTTTTGACAACCAGCATGATGGAAGATGTGCTGCGCGGCGAAGGCACGGGCGCCGGAGTGCGCAACAGGGGTTTCGTTTCGCCGGCCGCGGGCAAGACGGGCACCAGCCACGACGCGTGGTTCGCGGGATTCACGAGCAATCTGTTGTGCATTGTCTGGGTGGGCAACGACGACTACACCGACATCAAGCTCCAGGGGGCAGACGCGGCTGGTCCCCTCTGGGCGGAGTTCATGAAGAAGGCGGTGCAGTTGCCGCAATACTCCGACACCCATGAATTCTCTGAGCCGGATGGCGTGGAGGTGGTGAGTCTGGATAAGGCAACCAATCTGCTGAGTGACACGGCTTGTCCAGATTCCTACGATGCCGCGTTCCTTGACGGCACCGCGCCGACCGATCCCTGCGATCACCCGCCGGATCATCGGAATATCTTCCAGAAAATCTTTGGGATCGGCAAGCCGAGCAATTGATACCTGAGTGCTTCGACCGGCGATCTTCCTCAGAACCGATTGAACCGGATAGAAACCAGAGATGGTACCCCTGTATGCTGATTCAGCGTGGGAAATCTCGTTTCTGACAGAAGTCGCCAGCCTGGAGATTTGAAAACGCGAACCCCGAACTGAGAGATGGATCTCACTTTCCGACCGGCTGTCGCACTCGACGCGCCCGCACTAGCGGCTCTGCATAACGCGGTCGCTGAAGATCTCACACTTCGTTACGGGCGCGGCCCTTGGACCTCGGCAACGTCCGAGAAGGGCGTGCTGTTTGGGCTGCGGCACTCGATGATCCTTGCTGCATTCGCCGGCAAGGATATCGTTGCAACTCTCAGTTTGCCCACCAAGAAGCCATGGGCCATCGACCGCACTTACTTCACTCCGGTCGAGAGATCTCTCTACTTGACCAACATGGCGGTTATGCCAGTCCTGCAGCGCCAGGGGATTGGCCGAATGCTAATTGCGGAAGG
>Ga0302324_100004788_pt1 | contig 29850 bp, 22 predicted proteins | sample Palsa_T0_1_FD_201949 | JGI IMG/M metagenome (GOLD analysis project Ga0302324, IMG submission 201949) | Peat permafrost microbial communities from Stordalen Mire near Abisko, Sweden - Palsa_T0_1 | ecosystem: Environmental > Terrestrial > Soil > Palsa > Peat permafrost | place: Sweden: Abisko...
TGGCATACGACGACCTCAGGGGTTGGATCAAGGCGCTCGATAAAGCAGGCGAATTAAAGCACATCCACGAGCCCGTGGACCCCATTCTGGAGATTGCCGAGATTACCGACCGGGTGTCCAAATGGGGCCGGCCCGGCAGCGTAGGCGCCGGAGCGAAAAGTGCCCCGGGCGGACCGGCGCTGCTGTTCGAGAACGTAAAGGGATACCCGGGCGGACGGGTACTGATGAACCAGTTCGGCAGCAAGCGGCGCATGCAGCTGGCGCTCAACGTGGATAGCCTGGATGAGATAGCGGAACGTATCGAAGGGCTGCTCCAACTCAAGTCACCCGAGGGTCTTTTGGGGAAGTTGAAGATGCTTCCCATGCTGGCAGAGGTGGGACGGTTTTTCCCGCGCACCATTGCGGCCAAAGACGCGCCCTGCAAGCAGGTGATTTTGCGGGAGAATTTCAGCGTCCTGGACTTTCCCGTGCTCAAGTGCTGGCCGCTGGATGGCGGCCGCTTCATTACCCTGCCCTGCGTCATTACCCGCGACCCAAAGAGCGGAAAGCGCAACGTGGGCATGTACCGCATGCAGGTCTACGACGGACAAACCACAGGCATGCATTGGCAACGGCAGAAAGTGGCCGCGGAGCACCTGCGTGAGCGGCTGCGGGCTGGGGCGGTCGCGGACGCTTCCGGAGATGCAAGCGCCGCGCGGGTGAGGGTGATGGCGGAGACGGCGGGTGGAAGTGTGGCTGCTTCACCCGCGATCACCCTGGCCCAGGGTAAGGACCGGCGGCTCGAAGTTGCGGTGGCTATCGGCACCGATCCGGCACTTACCTTCTCCGCTATCGTGCCCGCACCACCAGAAGTCGAAGAGTTCGTCATCGCAGGTTTTCTGCGCCAGCAGGCAGTCGAGCTGGTCAAGTGCGAAACCGTCGATCTGGAAGTGCCGGCAAACGCGGAGATTATTCTCGAAGGCTATGTGGAGCTGGACGAACTGCGCATGGAAGGCCCGTTCGGCGATCACACTGGCTTCTACACGATGGAAGAGGAGTACCCGGTTTTTCACATCACCTGTATTACCCATCGCAAGGAACCGGTCTATGCGGCGACCATCGTGGGCAAGCCGCCCATGGAAGATGCCTGGATGGGCAAAGCGGTGGAACGTATTTTTCTGCCCTTGATGAAGCTGACCATACCGGAAATTGTGGACGTGAATCTCCCGGTAGAAGGCGTGTTTCATAACCTGATGATCGTCTCCATTCGCAAGAGCTATGCCGGGCAGGCACGAAAAGTGATGCACGGCATATGGTCGCTGGGCCAGGCGATGTTTACCAAGTGCGTGATCGTAGTGGACGAGGACTGCGACGTTCAGGATCTGGGCGAAGTGACGCTACGCGTAACCAACAATATCGACCCTGAGCGGGATATCCAGTTCACCCTAGGCCCGGTCGATTCACTCGATCATTCGTCGCGCCTGCCCAACTACGGCAGCAAGATGGGGATTGACGCCACGCGCAAATGGAACGCGGAAGGCTTTACCCGGCCATGGCCGCAAATGATCGGGATGGATGTAGTCACCAAAGCGCGGGTAGACGAAATCTGGAAGAAGCTGGGATTGGAGTAGAGCGGTACCGGATGAGAGACGAGATTGGGCGATTGTGGCGTGCGGTGGGCCGGAGGAAGAAGGCCGCTTGGCCGCGGATGGAACAGGGACGGTACCGAAGTTTTCGAGCTGTGCATCCCTTCGATGAGCGCTTCGGTGTGGAAACCAGCGGGTTGATCTACGAGCTGCCTTCCGGCCACCGGCACGATCTCTACAACAATGGTTACTTTGCCGTAGCACCTTCGGTGTTTCACGCGATCATGCGCGCGATGATGGAACAGCTGCATCTGGACTATCAGCGCTTCCGCTTCGTCGATCTGGGATCGGGAAAAGGCCGCGCGCTGCTGCTGGCTTCGGATTATCCCTTTCGCGAGGTCATCGGGGTCGAGCTGTCTCCTGAGCTCGACCGCGTCGCCAGGTCCAATATCGCGCGTTACGCGGAGGCGAAGGGCGATCCGCTTCCTCGAACGCCGGTGATCTGCCTGCAGGGCGATGCAACCGAGTTCTGTTGGCCGGCTGGGCCGTTAATCGTCTACATGTGGAATGCTTTTACGCGCCCGGTAATGGAGCGGGTGTTCCAGAATCTGGAGAATTCACTCAAAGAACAGCCGCGCGAGTTGTACCTGGTGTATATCCACCCGGAGCTGGAGTCTGTGCTCGCTGGGCTCCCCTGGCTCATCAGGCTGTGGCGGCACGAGTTCCCGATGAGCGAGGAGGACTATGAGGCATGGGCGTTCCCCAACCGGGCAGAGGTGTTCGCGGTCTACCGGGCGGCTTCCATGTAGGTTGTAGAATGAGTCGGATGTTGGGTAGGTCTGGACTGAACAGGCTGCGGAAAAACTCATCGTTGGGTAGGTCCGGGCTTCAGCCCGGACATACCCGAAAGCGGCAGCGCGATGCCTCGTATAGCACAAAAGTGAAAAGGTTGGACCGGCAAGCCGCACTAAAGTTTAGAAAACCAGGTGACTATTTCCCGCCCGGCTCGCGATTCGTGGAATAGGCAGATATCCCCTCAATGCTACGATGGCCTTGGATCGTGGGTACGGGAAGAACGGTTACTTCCCCACCCCCGGTAACAGGAAGCCCTCCAGAAAATAAAAATGGCGCAATTTTCTCAAGAAGAACTGAACAGCGCCGAAATTAGAACTGTGACTGTAGCCTTTAAACATTTGCTCTCGATATGAGTTCCCTTCCCCCCCGAAGGGCTGATCGAGAATTCAGAGATTGATTGCCATACCGTCCTCTTCTGTACGGATCCAAAACAGGAGAATGCCCGGTCCCCCCCGCCGCGCGAGTTCATGAACTACGAACATCTACGCGCACGGTGCATTTCACCGCTCGAGAGAAGGATCGGATGCTGCCAGTGAAGTACCTCCAACGATTTTTAGCTAAGACCGGCTTGTGCCTGCTTATGGGGTCGGCCGTTTGCGCCGCGGGCTGGGCGCAGGATGTGGGCGGGTATTACTCCAATCGCAAGGTGTTGAGTGGCTTTGTAGAGTATTCGAACGATTCCAGTCACATGCTTCTGGGCTACGCCGAAGGGCGGCAGATAAGCGCAGTCGGGTTTGGCATGGAAAGACGGAGTTTCCTGAGCAACCACATGTCGGGCGCGTGGTTGGCCGAAGTGCGGCCTTTTATGTCCGTAACCGATCCTACGATGAAGGGCATCGCCCTGAATTTTCCGCAAGAGCCTACGTATTCGGGGATTGTTAGTTTCTCTTCGCCGGTTCCTGTAGATAACCCGGTAAGCAGCACACCCTTGAGTGTGATCCTGGTGACTCAGAACCACATCTATCCAGGAACAGCAACCTACCTGGGTGGAACGCGATCGACCTTCGTGAGCGCCTTCAGCCCGCTGGGATACAAGCTCAGTGCCCTTCCCAACCGGCGCATACAGCCGTTCGTTACCGGTCTTGGCGGCTTCGCGGTAGCGACCCGAGACATCCCGGTCTTCAATAGCTCAGCCTTCAACTACACGTTCGAAGCCGGGGCCGGGGTGGAGTGGTTTCAGACGCATACACGCTCCTGCCGGTTCGAGTATCGCTACCATCATCTTGCCAATACCGGCAATGCCGCCGAAAACCCGGGCATCGATTCGGGTGTGGTCAAAGTGACGTATTCCTTTGGACGGTAATCACCTGGCCTGCCCCGGCAGGTTACTTGTGAGATCCCGCTTTGTGGAGCATCGGCTATAATCGTAGCCAAGTAGGCAGAAGGCCGTTCAGCTTTCTGTAATGGGAGATAGCAATGAAAATGAAAGTCTGGACCCGCCCTGATTTCGAAGAAGTAAGCCTCGGCTGCGAGATCAACTGCTACGCACCCGCAGAATAAACCTGGATGAACTTCAAACTGCTGGGGACCGCCGCAGGCGGCGGTTTTCCCCAGTGGAACTGTGCCTGCCCTCTTTGTGACCTTTGCCGAAAATTCCCCGAGGTTGCGCGGCCTCGCTTGCAGCTCCAAGCAGCATTCTCGAGCGGCGGCGGACAGTGGTTCCTGATCAATGCTTCACCGGATCTCAGGTTCCAGATCGAGTCAAACCCGGAACTCCAGCCCTCAGCCCTCCACGGTAAGCGCAATACTCCCATTCAAGGAATCATCCTGACCAGCGCCGATCTGGACCAGGTGCTGGGATTGCTCTTGCTGCGGGAGTTTCAGCCGCTCACGATTTACTCCACTCGCGTGGTCCGCCGTGTGCTCGAAGCGAACAGTTTTTTTCGCATGTTGGAACGCGTGCCGAACCAGCTGACCTGGGTAGAGATACATCCTGGGAAAGCCTTCAATTTGGGCAATCAAGTGACATGCACTCCGCTATCGCTTTCCGGATCGCTGCCGTATTATGCGCGTGGGTTGGAAGAGGAACGAGGACAGGCATCCCTTGGTCTTCTGCTGGAAGCCGACGGCCGCAGGCTTGCCTACACTCCCTCGCTGCCGGGAGTTACGAACGCTATCCGAGAGATGTACGACTCCTGTGATGTCATCCTGGTAGATGGGACTTTCTGGAGTGATGCAGAACTCAGCAGCACTCAATCGGGAACGCCCCTGGCGCGCTCCATCGGTCACGTGCCGATGAGCGGCAAGGATGGCACAATCGCCCTATTGGCGGGCACGAGCGCACGGCAACGAATCTTCATCCACATCAATAACACCAACCCGGTACTGGATACCCGCGGTCCGGAGTACAAGTATGTAAGTGACGCCGGTTGGCAGATAGGACAAGACGGATGGCAACTCAACTGACGGCCAAGGCGCGGGAAGACGGCAAGCTTCTTTCCCCGGAGGAGCTGCGGGGCCGGCTCCAGGCAGTAGGAGAAAGCCGGTACCATCATCTCCATCCGTTTCACCTGCGTATGCACGCAGGCGAGCTGACGCGCGGTCAGTTGCAGGCATGGGCGCTCAATCGCTACTACTATCAGAGCCGCATCCCGATCAAAGATTCACTGCTGCTCGCCAAGAGCGATGATCCGGCCTTTCGCCGCGCATGGAGAAAACGGATTCTTGATCATGACGGGGACCAGAGTGGTTATGGCGGCGTGGAGAAATGGATCCAGCTGGCGGAAGCCACCGGCCTTTCGCGGGAGGAGGTCATTCCCTGCACCGGCGTTTTGCCGGGTGTGATCTTTGCCGTGGACGCTTACCTTTCCTTAGTGCGCGACAACTCCTTGCTGATTGCCGTCGCCTCTTCGCTGACTGAGCTGTTCTCGCGCAGCCTCATCTCTCTGCGCATGGATCAGCTTCGGCTGCACTATCCCTATCTCGCTCATGGCTTGAGTTATTTTGAGGGCCGCCTGACGCAGGCGCCGGAAGACGCCGCGTTCGCCCTGGACTATGTCTCCACCCACGCGGCGACACGCGCAGAGCAAGAGCAGGTGATCCAGGCGCTGGAGAGGAAATGCGCGATTTTGTGGGCGCAGTTGGACGCAATCGACTATGCGTACGTGGTTCCCGGCAACATACCACCTGGATGCTTCGTGGCTAAGGCGGAAAGAGGGTGAAATGGATTTAAACGCTACGCCAAGGCTCGCACCGGGCTGCCGCTTACACCCGACCGAACCGGTCTTGCTGATTCCGGAGGGAACGCTGAAGCTGCAAGGCCCTGCGCGCGAGATCCTCGCGTACCTCGACGGCAAGCAGAGCGTGGCATCCATTGTGGATGAGCTGGCTAAACAATACGAAGGCGTTGATAGCGCCGATATACAACAGGACGTGCTCAGTCTGTTGGATCGGATGGAGCAGCGTGGTGTCGTGCGGGTCTAAACGGATGCCAGCGAACAGCCAATCACCACCGCCTCCCAAGCCATTCTCTCTCATCGCCGAGATCACACATCGCTGCCCGTTGCATTGCCTGTACTGCTCTAATCCGCTGGAGCTGCAACGGGCAGATGAGGAGATTTCCACCGGGGACTGGAAGCGAGTCTTTCAGCAAGCGGCTCAACTGGGCATTCTGCATCTGCATCTCACCGGGGGCGAACCGCTGGCGCGCAAAGACCTGGCCGAGTTGATCAGCGCTGCCCGCGATGCTGGTTTGTACGTGAACATGATCACCTCCGGCGTCGGACTGAGCGAAGAGCGCCTGGCTGTGCTGGTCGACGCCGGACTGGAACACCTGCAACTCAGCTTTCAAGACCTGGACGAGACCACGGCGAACCACATCGCTGGAACTCGAGCTCATGCCCTCAAACTGGCGCTGATTCCCATTCTCAAGAAGTATCCGCTGGCGTTCACTGTGAATTTGGTCGTCCATCGCATGAATCTGGACCGGCTGGAGGCGTTTATCGCGCTGGCGGAGGAGTTCGCTCCGGACCGGCTGGAAATTGCCCACGTGCAGTACTATGGCTGGGCGCTGAAGAACCGCTCTCTCCTGATGCCAACCCAGGAGCAGGTGGATCGATCATTGCCGATTATCGAGGCAGCCAAAGAACGGTTGAAAGGCAGGATCCACCTTGAAGCCGTCTTCCCCGATTACTTTGGCAGCTTTCCCAAGGCTTGCGTGGGTGGTTGGGGACGGCAGATGATGCTGATCGATCCGGTGGGCCAGGCGTTGCCGTGTCACGCAGCGGCGGTCATTCCTGGTCTGCAGTTCGATAACGTGCGCGAACGAGACCTTGCCTGGATATGGGAGTCTTCCCCAGCGTTTAACCGCTTTCGCGGCGATGCCTGGATGCCGGAGACCTGCCTCGCCTGTCCTCGAAAGGAGCGTGACTTCGGGGGATGCCGATGCCAGGCGGTCCTACTTACCGGCGATGCCGAGGCCATCGATCCGGTTTGCCAATACAGCTCACATCACGAGTTGCTAAAACTCCTGCGCAGGCCTTCTGAGAATCCCCTTCCCATCTGGAGAGGGTAGCGACCGATGGCCTTGATCGAACGGGATGTACGACTCCTTATCCTGGCCGCGTCGGCGGGATCGGCGGATGGGTGGAGCTATTTCGGATTCGGTCATGCCTTTGTGGCAAACATGACCGGCAACACGGTACTGCTGGGTCTTGCCGTGTTCCAGTACCACGGTGATCTGGTCCATCCGGTCATCTCTCTCGGATGCTATGCCGCCGGCGTGGTCATCGGTTCGTTGATGACAGGCAAGGTGCCCCCAGGCAGTGTTTGGGCGAAAGCAATCTCCTGGACGTTAATGCTGGAAGCTCTCCTGTTGTTGGGAGCGGAGGCTGGTTGGATAGCGATTCACTTCCACGCCAGCCATCCGGCCAGCCTCTATTGGCTATTGGCTGTCGTAGCCCTGGCGATCGGGATGCAAAGCGCTGCCATGGTGCGGCTAAAAATCCCTGGCATTGTTACCACTTACATCACCGGCACGTTGACCACATTGGTGACTGGCTTGGTGAGAATAGTAGGCGAGGGGCGGCTCCAGACACACACGCGGGATGTGGAATTGGAGGAACGACTGTTGATGCAAGCTGGAGTCTTGTCGCTGTATTTTCTCTCAGCCGTGCTGACCGGATGGCTCTTTCGGTACAGGCCCATCGCAGTCGGGGCGCTCCCGGCGTTGAGCGTGCTTGTGGTCGCCGTTCATGGACTGATCTACAACGACTGAGCATCCCTCGACAACACGATGGATTACGCCTGTCACAACGTCGTTCGATGAACCATCGGAGAAAGGTACCTCAGGGGCTAAAGCCCTCGTTAGCGAAGCCCCATGCGGCCCGGCTAAAGCCGTGCCCTGATACAAAGCATCAGAGCCGTAACTCCCGGAGAACTCTTGCTCCCGTAAGGACTTCGGGCGAGCCTATTCGGACTTCTTGTCTTTGTGTCCGATATCCAAACCGAATTTGGGAGCGGTGTTCGTACCAGTCACTTTCACTGGGATTTCGGCCCCGGCGCCATGTTTGTGAAAGAAAGGATCGACTGCTTTCAACCCCAAGCTCTTCCATCGCGAAGCCACCATCTGCGATAGCTTGGCATCGGTCCTCACCTTGCCGGTGAAATCGAACTTCTTGCCGTCCAGGGTGTAAACGCCCGCCAATTGCACCGTCGCCCCAGGCAGGACATAGTTCAAGTCCTGCAAAGTCAGTTTGCCATCGCCCATGCTGAATTTTCCCGTCATGTGAGAGTTCACATCCTCTGCCCCGGGCTTGGCTTCCTTTGGGTTTCCCTGAGCTCTCAGGCTCAGCATGTCCACCTTGTCCTGCAGCTCGGGATTCGTAAAATGCATCTGCTGCAGCGCGAACTCGCCGTGCAGTTGCAGCTTTTGGGTCACGCTCTCCTTGCCCGGACGGATATGCAGCTTTGTTTTCATGGCCAGAACACCCGTCATCACCACCGGTTCAGTCTTCACAGCCAACCGCAGGAAGTCCTGGATGCGGCCAGCAGGGACGTCGACGTCAAGATCGATGATGTGCCCCTGGCCTTTGACATTGACCACCTCGCCGCGGCAGGAAAACTGCGATTTTCCCAGCGTCGCCTCGACTGGCTCCAGATAGGTGTCCCCCGTAGTCCCGTCGACGATCGCCGAAAATTGGGTGTGCAGGGGGACGGGATGGTTCCCGGTATCCAGAGAAAAATCCGGCACGTCTGCGACTCCATGAACCTCAATGCGATCGAGCCGGCCAGTGAAGTCACCTTCGGAATGCAGAGTGCCGCCGATTCCCTTGATGGGGTCCAACTCAGCATGCTGGAAGGTGTACTTGCCGGTCACGGTTGAGATTCCTGGATTCTCCGTATCCCACGGGCCAAAGGTGCCGACGGCATGAATTTCTCCCTTCGGCACCGCGTTGGTCAGCTTGGCGTCATAGGGCCAGGGAGCGTTCGGGCCCACGTCATGCAGCACAATGTGGCTTAGCTCGAAGATCTTCGGGTCCCTGTTCGGCTTGTCGGTGCCAATCACCAGCCGGGAATCGTCGCACACGAACTCGTCCACAACAATCTCGATCTTGCCCTGATGCCGGGCCTTGGCCGCGTTCTGCTGCCGCATGGACTTAGGCGGGATGTTGATTTCCAGGCCCTGCACGTGGACCGTCCTTACGTGAGTAGGCTTAAGGAAAAAACGCATCAATCCAGCATGAAACTCGAATTGCCGCACTGAGAACAGGGGATCCTTCGCCCCCGCGGCCACGACGTCATCCGGCGGGTAAATCCGCAAACCCTTCCCGGAGACAGCCAGGCCCTTGATGAGCGAGACCTGCAGGTCGTCCAACTCCACGCGGCTATTGAAGCGGGCGCTTAGGGTTTCGATGACCCGCCCCTTCAGGATCGGCTCCGCTCTCTTCAGCATCACTTCGCCCACCACCAAAAGCACGAGGACAGCGATCAGGCCGATCCAGATCACCCATCGCCAGGCTTTGTGCTTTCGCGGGCTTTGCGTCGCCCGGCCTTCCGCAACGTCGTTTCGTACTGTACTCAAGATGGAATCCCAGTACTGTCGATGCGGTTTTACCCAGTTTAGTTTCCGCAGGGGGACAAATACGGCCACTTTTTTGGATGGGAATACAGATCCAATAGGGTTACGGACCGCGGAACGGCTCTGGCAAGTCAGCTTACATGGACGATGGGGCGCTGGGCGGGGTCCTCGATGGCGCGGCGCAGGATCTCGTGGGTCAGGGGGGCGGTATCCCCTTCGCCGAGGAAGATAAACCGCATCAGGTTGATGATGGGGTCAATGTCGGCCCAGTGGAAGTAGACATGTGGGATGCATCCCGAGGTTCGTTTCAGCTGGATGAGCAGAGCGGCAATCGCGTTGGCAACGGCGGGGCTGGTGGCATGGAGCACACGATTGGAGCCTTCGCAGGATCCCTGGACGGCAACCGTTTCCGTGAACTCGGAGGTGTCTCCGCGCTCCACCTCAATAAAGTAGATGGATTCTTCGTGCAGCAGCCCGTGAAGTTCGCGCAGCTCGATCTTGGCTTGCTCACGGTCTTTGATGGCGGTGTTACGGGGATTCCAGGCGATGAGGCGGATGGTCTTGTTTGCGCTTTCGGCAACCAGGGCCTGGGCCTGCGGATCAAGTTCAACCGTGATGCGCAGCTCGGTGGAGCGGAAGGCCCGGGAAACCAGCGACAAGAAGATCATGGTGAAGATGAAGATGAAGGAGATCTTGAGTCCTTCGGGACGCTCGTAGATGTTCACCAAGGTGGTGTAAATGAAGACGAGGGAGACGACGCCGAGAGCAAGGCGGGAGAGTAGCGTCTCGGCGGCGATGGTGACCGCACAGGAGGCGGAGGTAATAAGGACGAGCACACCGGTAGCGTAGGCCCCACCCTGCGCATCTACGTTGGCGTGAAAGAGACGCGTAACCATGAAGGCAACGGACAGAAAGACCAGGACGAGCGGACGCGAGGCGCGGGCCCACTCGGGCGCCATACCGAAGCCAGGAAGATAACGCGGAATGAGGTTGAGAAGGCCGGCCATGGCGGAAGCGCCGGCAAAGGCGAGAATAAGGATGGTGCTCGCGTCGTACAGAGTGCCAAAGGCGTTACCGAGATATTGGTGGGCCAGGTAGGCCATGGCTCTACCGTTGGCGGGCCCGCCTTCCTGAAAGTCGGCCGCAGGAATCAGCAGGGTGGTGACAATGCTGGTGCCCATGAGGAAGACGCTCATGATTTTTGCGGCGGCCGCGAGCAAGCGCCTGGTGTTGCTGATGCGGGCTTCAAGGTTTTCAGACTCGATCAGGGGCATGACGGCGACGCCGGTCTCGAAACCGGAGAGACCAAGCGCCAAGCGGGGAAAGAGCAACACCGAGATGCCGATGATGGAGAGCAAACTTCCATGTTGCGTGAAGACGGCATTTTTCCAGTTGAGCACCAGGTGAGGTTGCAGAAGAACATGAACGAAACCCACGAGCGTGACGATCAAGTTCAGCGCGAGATAGATACCCACAAGAACGACGGCAATATCGATCGCTTCCTTAAAGCCTTTGAGGAAAATGGCGCCCAGGATGGCGAGCAGGATGAGTGTGACGTTCATCTGGTTCTGCAGAGAAGGCGGAGTGTAGGGATTGTGGACAAAGTGGGCCGCCGCATCGGCGGCGGAAAGCGTCATGGTGATGATGAAGTCGGTGGTAGCGAAACCCAGAAGGACGAGCACGAAGACTTTGCCGGTCCAGCCCGGGAACAGCCTTTCCAGCATTGCAATGCTGCCTTGGCCATAGGGACTAGCGGCAGCGACGCGATTGTAAACCGGCAGCGCAGCGAAAAGAGTTACCAGGACGAGGACAAGGGTTGCCAGCGGCGAGAGGAGACCCGCTGCAAGGAAGGCGATACCGGACTGGTACCCGAGGGTGGAAAAGTAGTCGACCCCGGTGAGGCACATGACGCGCGACCACGGGTGTTTGCTCGTGTCGCCGTGCGCGTGAGCGCTCTCGGGGCGTTCGAGATCGGAGAAAAACCAATCGGTGAAGGACAAGAGCGTTCTTATCTCCTCAACTTTTTATCTGGGTAACCAGGGCCTTTGCACCGAGTAGCTGGGGGTTGCGGTGGATCCTGCCTTGCTGACGGTTAAGAGCTTTCGCCGGGCGAGCCACCCCGCGGCTGCTTGCGCCGAGCTCTTCGATATCCCTACCGACTCGGCGAGTTGCTGATAGCTGATAGTAACGGCTTTGCCCTGGCGCTGCTGCTCCGCGGCAAGCCATAAGTACACCAGAAAGCTCACTGGCCGGCGATCGTGCCCGACGAGGTCGCGCATCAACACGTCAACGACATATTCATCGAGGAGCAGCATCGCTGTACCGACCATTACTATAGCATTGCCTACCTGATTGCATCTATTTGAGGCGCAAGTTATGTTGCGAGCAGCCTGGAGGAAGCAACATGATTCGCGGAGTCAAGATTGTCAGTATTCCCGTACGCAACCAGGATGTTGCGTTGAAGTTCTACACCGAGAAAATGGGGTTTAAGGTGGCGACCGATCAGCCATTTGGACCAGGGCAACGCTGGATTGAACTCCGCATCCCGGGCGCTGATACGGCGCTCGCGTTGTTCACGCCGCCGGGCCATGAGGACAGAATTGGCGGTTTTCAACCGATGACCTTCTGGTGCGACGATGTTTTTGCCACGGCAAAGATTCTCCAATCCAAAGGTGTGGAATTGGTGGCGGAGCCGAAGAAGGAGGCCTGGGGAACGATGGCAAAATTCAAAGACCCCGACGGCAACGAATTCGTATTTTCAAGCAGGTAAATCTGGTACCGTGCTCTCCATGGGCACGCAAAACATATTTGACGCGATTGTCATAGGCAGCGGGGCTGGCGGTGGAACTCTGGCCCTGCACCTAGCCCAAGCGGGCAAGAACATTCTCATCCTGGAGCGCGGCCCTTTCATGCCGCAGGAGAAGCTCAACTGGGACACTTCCGCTGTCTTTCTGGACAACCGCTATCACACCAAAGAGACCTGGCAAGATAAGGACGGCAAGCCGCTCCACCCGCAACAGGCCTATTTCGTGGGAGGCCAAACCAAGGTCTATGGAGCGGCGATGTTTCGCATGCGCGCCGAGGACTTTGGGGTCATCCAGCATAAGGGGGGTATCTCACCCGCGTGGCCCATTACCTACGCTGATATGGAACCCTTTTATTGCCGTGCGGAAGACCTTTTCCACGTCCACGGCGACCTGGGCACAGCGCCCGCGGTCCCTGGCGGATACGGGTCGTCCTTTGACCCCACGGAGCCCTTTCACTCCGCGAAATACCCTTACCCTGCGTTTAGCAACGAGCCTCGCATGCAAACTATCGAGGACGACGTGCGCAAGCTCGGCATCCATACTTTTCCCATTCCCCTGGGACTCAAGCGAAACGAAGCGAACCCGCTGGCCTCGAAGTGCGTTCGCTGCGACACTTGCGACGGCTATCCTTGCCTGGTCCATGCCAAGTCCGATGCGGACATCAACTGCATCCGGCAGATCATGCATTGGCCGAACGTTACCCTGATGACGAACTCCCGCGTGACCCGCTTGCTGACCAACAGCAGCGGTACTACGGTAACGGCGGTGGAGGTCATCCACTCCGGATCGACCAGCGGCGAAAGTTATGCGCCACCGGCTTCCAAAGATGGGGCTACCGCGACCTATCAGGCCGGCTTCTTCGCAGTATGCGCGGGCGCTATCAACTCCGCCGTTATTCTTCTCGCGTCCGCTAACGACAAGCACCCTACTGGGCTCGGCAACCGATCCGATCAGGTGGGACGGAACTTCATGTATCACCAGGCTGATGCTCTGCTGGCAATTGGCCCCAAACGCAACGAGGACAGCTACACCAAGACCTGGGGCACCAACGATTTTTACTTCAAGGATTCAGAACCTGCTTATCCCTTCCCGTTGGGGCAGGTACAGCCGGTTGGCAGCTTCCATTTCGAGATGATGAAAGGGGACGCGCCGCCGCTGACTCCGGGCTTTGTCCTGGAAACGATGAAGCACCACGCGGTGCCCTGGTGGCTGACGACGGAAGACCTGCCCGACCCGGAAAATCGTGTTACTCTCCACAATGCGACGCCGCTTTCGGTCGAGAACTTGCAGCCCGGGGTGTCCGGCGCTCATCCTTCCGGGGATACTGGCCACACCAATGAGACCGAGCCGGTTACAGACTCCGCACCCAAGCGGATTCAGCTCTCGTACACGCCAAACAATGTTGAGTCGTTTAATCGCCTCAAGGACCGGTGGGTCGATGTGCTTAAGCAGGCTGGGCATGCGACGACGTCTGTCCCGCTGCACGCTTATTTCAAGAAGCGTATCCCGCTTGAAGGTGTCGGCCATCAGAACGGCACTTGCCGCATGGGCACCGATCCCAGGACGAGCGTGCTCGATGCGCATTGCAAGGCTCATGATCTCGACAATCTCTATGTCGTGGATGCTTCGTGCTTTGTTTCGGCAAGTGCGGTCAATCCATCGCTGACCATCATTGCCAACGCCATCCGTATCGCGGACCATTTGTTGGCGGAGCGGCTTAAGTAAGGCTCCCTCGATTGGGTCCACCCTTGGATTTTGCTGGGAGGCGAAGGCGCCTATTCCTGCAACTGTATGCCATTGACGGAATATCACCTATAAGGAATACTATTGATGGCATGGGAAGTCGAAGCCAGCGATGAATTCAAGGGTTGGTACGAGAGCCTGGATGAGGCAGAGCGGGCGAGCGTCGCGGAGAATGTGGATATGCTCGAAGAGTATGGCCCTGCCTTGGGTCGCCCTTACGCAGACACCATCCGAGAATCGCGCTATCCGAATATGAAGGAACTAAGGGTGCAACATCAAGGGAAGCCTTACCGCATCCTGTTTGCCTTCGATCCGCGACGGCGTGCGTACTTGATTCTGGGTGGCGACAAAACAGGGGACGCGAACTGGTATGTGGAAGCAATTCGCAGGGCCGAAGCTATCTATGCTCTGCACCTTAAAGAAATCGCACGAGAGCAGGAATAGGGAAGCATTACGGCAGCTCGTAACGGGTATCCCGTGGAGAAAGTAGGTCAAGATGGCGCACAAGTGGAAGGCTATTCGTGGAAAGTTCTCACCAGAGCGTGAAGCGCGGATTCGGCAGCGTGTAAAGGAAGCTGTCAGCGTAATGACCCTTCACCAGATTCGGGAGGCGCGGAGCCTTACGCAGGTTAATTTGGCCAAAGTCCTGAACGTCAACCAAGGAGCAGTATCCAAGATGGAAAAGCGAACGGATATGTATGTCTCCACGTTGCGCAGTTATATCAAAGCGATGGGCGGGGACCTGCAAATCAGGGCTGTATTCCCTGAAGGTGAAGTGCAGATAGAGCAATTTCAGCGGCTCGATGAAATCTGAGCCATGGACGTAGCCCTACTCTGGATTTGCTGGTCGATATCGCAAAAGCTGTCGCGGGCTTCGCCCGTCTTTTTTGGCCCACGTACGCCCAGGCGAACGTGGGGCACCCGTCCCGTCTTATTGGGTTCTGATTGGACTCGGACCCCTAGACCAATTCACCCGTCTTGTTATGAGTAGCGAAATAGTGCCTTGAAGCCGTAGTCCATGTGCTGCTGAATGTGGCAGTGAAATAAGGACAAGCCAGGCTGGTCGGCAACAAAGTCCACCACGGCGCGGCCATAATACGGAACCACGACCGTGTCTTTTATGATGCCGCCCGTCTTGCTGCCGTTCATTTCCACCAGCTCAAATTGGTGACGATGCAGATGGAGGGGGTGAGCGTCGTCAGTGCGGTTACGCAATACCAGGCGGTAACGAGTTCCCTGCTTTAAGACAAACTCGTTGCCGTGCGGGTATGGCTTTCCGTTTACCAGCCAAGTGTTGAACTTTCCCGACCCGCCGGGAATCTTTTCGAAAATCATGTCGATGGTTTGATCCGGCGCAACAGGATTAGCACTGATTTTTCCAAAAATGGTGTAGTCCCAAGGGGTGCGCGGGGCTGCCCATTGCGGCTGGCGATGCTGATTCTCGTATTCCACTATGATGCCCAAACCGGTGTTGCGAATCCTCTCCTCGGTGGCTCCCAGGATCCACACTCCCGGCTGGTTCATTTCGACGATTGCATCCACTCGCTCCCCGGCGCCGATCAGGATTCCATCGACCTTCTGCGGAACCGGTACCGGGTTGCCATCCAATGCAATCACTTGAAATTGATGACCCGGGAGCGCAATGCGGCGGTTCTCAATCGCGCTCGCATTGAGCAAGTGCATGAGCACCCGCTGGCCCTGCTTCACCCGGATCGGTTCCCCCGCGCCCAACGACTTATCGTTGATGGAGTAGGTCATCGAGTTGACTTCAAGGCCGTTGGGATCGGTGTTCAGGATCGCGGGCTTTTCGGGCTGGGGACCGCCATGGCCGTCATCGTCGTCGTCTTCCATGCTGCTGGTGAAGAATGGTTCCCAGTCGCGCAAGGAGAGAAAAAGCTCCTGGTCATACTGCCCCGGATCATTCCCGCCATCGACGTAGACGAAGCCAAACTGTCCGGTATAACTGCCGCGATGCAAGTCGGCTTCGGCCATGGCGTGGGAATGATACCAGCGCGATCCGGCGGGACGCGGCGTCAGGTGGTAACGGCGCCGTCCACGAGCAGGCACCGGCGGCGTTCCCTGTTCCTCCACTCCATCGACATCCGAGGGAATCAACATGCCGTGCCAGTGCACCAGCTCTGGTACATCCGTATCGTTAATTACATCCACACTTACGGTCTTGCCTTCGCGCATGCGCAAGACCGGCCCGGGAGAGGTGTCGTTGTAGCCGATGGTGCTGAGAATGTGGTCGGGTGCGAGCTCCACGGTCACAGGAGCGATGCGCAGGGTGTAATCGGCTTTGCCGGTTTCATTGGTGGGCACCGGGCTGCCCATTTGCATTTGAGGGGCCTGGGCGAGCAGCCTGGCGGTTCCCGCGTGGGCGATGGCCGCGCCGCCAATCTTCATGAAGTCGCGCCGCTTCAACAAACTGCCCCCTCGGCCTGACCTGAAGAAATCGTCTCACGGGGCTAGATGGCGTGCAAGGAGAGCCGCCCGCGGAACATTTGTATAGGGCCACAAACTAGTCGCTCTCCGGCTGCGTCTATCAGACGAGAGCCCCAGACATTCTGGTAATCTCAAGGCACGCGCTGATGGTATTTCGCTATCGGGTTTGACCAGCGAGCTGATCTCTACGCGTCCGTCCGTCAAGGATCGGGCGCACCTCGCAGATCTTCCCCGATCCACGAAATAGCGAAATGCCATTTAGGATTCCGCCCATGAAGCTCCTGCAAGCCAGTTCGGCAGCGCTCGTCGGGATGGCGCTGTGCTCCGCGCTCTACGCCTACCAGCGGACGGCGGACTTCGGCTTCAGCGATGATGCGGAAACCAACGTAAAGGCAGAGTTCTACTGGTCCCGTCTCAGTTATAACGCGGCGGTCGGCAGCAGCTTCGCCGGCGGTTACGGAGGTTATGGCGGCTACGGCTGGCGCCACTCCTGGTCCCGCGATTACCCCAAGGCGGACCGCCAGGTTCTACTGGCGATGAAGCGCCTGACACGTATCCAGGGCCGTTCTACGGAGCAAGTAGTCAACCTCGATTCCGACGAGATATTTAACTATCCCTGGATCTATGCCGTACAGGTACAAACCTGGTCTTTTACCGACGAGGAAGCCAAGCGTCTGCGGGAATATCTGCTGAAGGGCGGCTTCCTTATGGTGGACGACTTCCACGGTACCGCGGATTGGGAAGATTTTATGAATGGCATGCGCGAGGTCTTTCCCGACCGGCCGGTCGAAGACCTGGAGGGAAAAGACGAGATCTTCCACGTGCTTTACGACCTGGATGAGCGGATGCAGATTCCCGGAGAACAATATATACAGACCGGGAGGACGTACGAAAAGGACGGCTACGTACCCAAGTGGCGGGCCATTCGCGATGACAAGGGCCGCATCATGGTCGCCATCTGTCACAACATGCACCTGGGCGACGCCTGGGAATGGGCGGACGATCCGGATTACCCCGAACCCTTCGCTTCCATGGCTTTCCGGGTGGCGTTGAATTACATCGTTTACGGCATGACGCATTGAAGTTTTCGCCGCGTGTCGCATAGCACGACTAGCAGCTTTTTGAGAATGATTGATCGACGACCGCGGGAAACTTCGGACCATGTTCCAATTTTTCTTCAAGTACCCGATCCCGGTGTTTTCCAAAGGCCAGTTTGTCCTGCTTGGCGCGTGGCCGGGTTGGGTGCTACTGCTGCTTATGGTCGCGTCCACAGCCGGGCTGGGGCTGCTCATCCGATCGCGGCTGCCGCAGGCAGCGCCGAACATAAGCAAGTGGCGTGCTGGCGCGGTCTGGCTGCTGCAGTCTTTGCTCATCGCCACGGTGCTGGTCCTGCTTTGGCAACCGGCAATCACCGTGGCCGAGCTGGCGCCGCAGCAGAACGTAATCGCTGTTGTGCTCGATGACTCACGCAGCATGGCGATTGCCGATAGCGGCGGGCACCTTACGCGGGAAGCCGCGGCGCAAAAGGCCCTCGAGGACGGTGTGCTGGCAGGTTTGCAAAAGAAGTTTCAGGTCCGGCTCTACCGGCTTGACAGCCGCGTAACCAGGGCTGCGGCGCTCGCGGAAATACAGCCGACTGCCCAGGCCACGCACATCAACGACGGCCTGACACAACTGGTAAACGAGACCTCTGATTTGCCCGTTGGCGCCGTCGTGCTGCTCAGCGACGGCTCGGAAAACTCCTTGGACGGCTCGGGAGATCTGGCGCTGGAAACCATCCATGCACTGCGCAATCGCCGCCTACCTGTCCATACCGTCGGCTTCGGCAAAGAGCAGGCGGCGCACGATGTGGAGCTGAACGACGTAAGGGTTACTTCCCGCGCCATGGCCGGTTCGCGCATCCCTGCAACCGTTACCTTCCATCAACGAGGTTACGCGGGAAGCAAGGCGATTCTGGCGATTCGGGACGGAGACAAGACGCTTGATTCCCGTGAGGTCACGCTGGGGGCCGACTGGGCAACCCAGGTGGAAACGGTCTTCTTTAGTCCGGGGGATGCCGGAGTCAAAAGCTTGCATTTCTCGCTTGGCCCACTGGCCAATGAAGAGAACCTGGCCAACAATACAGTTACCCGCCTGTTGGGTGTAACCGATGACAAACGGCGCATTCTCTACGTGGAGGGCGAGCCGCGGTGGGAGTACAAGTTCATCCGCCGGGCCGAGGACGACGACAAGATTGTGCAGGTGGCCTCCATGCTGCGCACCACCGAGAACAAGATCTACCGGCAAGGTATCAGCGACCCAACCGAGTTGGCGAATGGCTTTCCTGTGCGCCCGGAAGAGCTCTTTAAGTACCAGGGCATCATCCTGGGCTCGGTAGAGGCCGGGTACTTTACCCCATTGCAACAGGAGTTGCTGCGCGAGTTCGTCGACCGCCGCGGCGGTGGACTGCTCTTCCTGGCCGGGCGCTTCGCGCTGGGGGATGGAGGATGGAGCGGCTCAAGCCTGGTGGATTTGCTGCCGACGTATCTTCCCAATAGCAGGAGCACGTTCCACCGCGATCCGGCGACCGTCGAACTTACGGCTGCCGGGTCGGATAGTCCGATCACCCGTCTCATGGATGATCCGGCAAAGAATATCGAGCGCTGGAAGAAGCTGACCTACCTGATGGACTACCAGGACGCGGGCACGGGCAAGCCTGGCGCCGCGGTGCTCATCCAGATGAATGCCGGTGCGCGCAAACTCCCGTTGCTGGTGACGCAGAGTTACGGCCGCGGCCGCACCGCGGTCATGGCCACCTCGGGCACGTGGCGCTGGCAGATGAGCCAACCCTTGGGGGACCCGGCGCACGATCTTTTCTGGCAGCAACTGCTGCGCTGGCTGGTGCTGGATTCACCGGGACAAGTGGTGGTGACCGCTGCCAATCACACCCTGATGGATGACGGCCACATTGAGCTTTCGGCTAACGTACGCGACACGGAATACATGCCGGCTCCCGATGCCAAGGTAACGGCCCATCTCATCGGGCCGAACGGCGTCTCGGTGATGTTGGACATGACGCCGGCCGCTGACAATCCCGGGGTCTTTCACGCTGCGTGGACGGCGGACAAGCCGGGGTCATATTTGGCTGAGGTCAGGGCGCAAAAGGGATCGCAGGATCTGGGCAGCGACACCTTTCCCTTTGAACGAGTCGATGGCGTTGCCGAGAACTTCCACACGGTGCAGAACCGCGAGCTACTGGAAAAGCTGGCCACAGAAACCGGCGGACGCTATTGGCGGCCGGAAGAACTAAGCCGCCTGCCCAACGAAATCTCTTATTCGGATGCCGGCATCTCGGTGCGAGACGTCAAAGAGCTATGGAACATGCCGGTGGTGTTCTTGTGGCTAACGCTATTAATGGCAGCGGAATGGCTGCTGCGGCGCAAGTGGGGTGTGGTATGAGACTAGCCCTGCTGTGGCTGCTGATGGCCGCTCTGCCGGCACAGGCGAGCGTTTATTACGTTACGGTCGCAGGACTCGGTGGCGAACCGGACTACGAGCAGCGGTTTACCGCCAACGCCAAGGACCTGGATAAATTGTTTAAAGAATCCGGCAGCAGCGCGCATGTCTACACTTTGACGGGAAGCCAGGCTACGCGGGCGCAGCTTACGCAGACGCTCACCTCGATCGCCCACGATGCGCGACCCGAGGATGATTTTGTGCTTATCCTGATCGGGCATGGATCGTTCGATGGCACCGACTACAAGTTCAACCTGGTTGGCCCGGACATTACGGCGGCGGATCTTGCCGGCCTCTGCGATCACATTCCCGCCCGGCGGCAGCTAATTGTCAATACGACCAGTGCCAGCGGCGGGTCGGTGGCCGCTCTGGAAAAGCCAGGGCGAGGGGTGATTGCCGCAACCAAAAACGGCACGGAGAAAAACGCCACCGTCTTTGCACGATACTGGGTAGAGGCGTTGCAGGACCCGACGGCCGACGTGGACAAGAGCGACTCCATCAGCGCCATGGAGGCATTCGCCTACGCGCAACGGAAGACGGCGGCATTCTATGAATCGCAAAAGCGCCTGGCGACGGAGCATCCTATTTTTGAGGACACAGGCAAGAACGAGCCGGTCCGGGAACCTGCAAAGAATGAAGGGATGCTGCTGGCAAGTTTCCCGGTGCTGCGCATTGGCGCTGCCCAGAAACAAGCGAACGATCCGGCGAAGCAGGCGCTGCTGGCGAAGAAAGAAGATCTGGAACAGAAGATTGACGCGCTTAAATATCAGAAGGCTGCCATGGATCCTGCTGACTATAAGCAGCAGCTGACGGCGGCGCTGGTGCAACTGGCGCAAGTGCAACAGGAACTGGACAAATGAACTGGCCAAGAAAATACGCTGCTTTGCTGATGATGGTGCTTGGGAGTATGAGCCATTGCCTGGCCGCGACCCCGGATAGCTGTCAGGCTCTGCGTAAACACGGCCAGAAGGCCGAGGGGCAAAGCTGCTTTGAGTCGCTAGTGCACAGCAACTCCGCCTACTACCGGGCGGAAGGCTACTGGGGGTTGGAACAGTACGACCAGGCAAACGAGCAGTTTCGCATCGTGACCGCCCCGGCTGACAGCGATCCCCTCTATAAGGTTCGCTGGGGCATGCTATTGCACCAGAGGTTCAATAACACCGATGCGGTGAGCCTCTTCCAGGAGGCGCTGCAGAAAGATCCCAAGAATGCGCAAGCCTATTTAGGACTGTCGATCGTCAGCGCAGACGGCTTCGACGGTAAAGCCACCGACTATATCAGCCGGGCCCTAGTACTCGATCCTAAGCTGGCGGAAGCGCACGAATTCGCCGCCAACCTTGCCCTCGAAGACGCGGATACAGAACATGCTCTTGCTGAGGCCGATGAGGCACTCCGATTGTCCCCGGATGCGCTGAACGCGATGGCGATCCACGCGGCGGTTGAGTTGCTGGCGGATCGTTCCCCCGACGTGTGGTTGGACAAGATACGGAAGGTGAATCCCGGTTACGCGGAGGGCTATGCTCACGTGGCTCATTATCTGGAGCTCAACTACCGCTTTGAAGACGCCATCGTCTACGACCGCAAGGCAATTGAGGCCGATCCCCGGTATTGGCCCGCGCGTTCTCAACTAGGTGTCGGACTTATGCGGCTTGGTCAGGAAGATGAGCCGTTCCAGCAACTGGAGATGTGCTACAACAACGGCTACCGTGACGCTCAGACCGTAAACAGCTTGCGGCTGTTAGATAGCTATAAGAATTTCGTGACCTATAAGGAGAACGGGACCATCCTGCGGCTGCGCAAGAGTGAGGCGGATCTGTTGCACCCTTACTTTGAGGCGGAGCTGCAACGCATCATCGCCACCTACGACAAGAAATATAAGATGAAGCTCTCCGGTCCAGTTCAGGTTGAGGTCTATCCCGACCACGAGGACTTTGCTGTGCGCACCATGGGAATGCCCGGCCTGGGCGCGCTCGGCGTCACCTTTGGGCAAGTAGTGGCCATGGATAGCCCCTCGGCGCACAAGCCCGGCGATTTCAACTGGGGCAGTACGCTTTGGCATGAGATGAGCCACGTCTACATTCTCACGGCCACTAACCATCGGGTGCCGCGCTGGTTTACAGAAGGGCTTGCCGTGCACGAAGAGACCCAGGTATCGCCGGAGTGGGGTGACCGCGTGTCGCCGGAGATCCTGGTCGCCATCCGGGATAAGAAGTTGCTGCCGGTGGCGAAGCTGGACCGCGGCTTCATCTTTCCGGAATATCCCTCCCAGGTGGTTGTCTCTTATTTCGAGGCTGGGAGCATTTGCGACTACATCCACAGCCACTGGAGCGAGGATAAGTTGCTCGATATGGTCCATTCCTACGCGCAACTGAAAACCACTCCCCAGGTCATTCAAGACAATCTTGGCGTTTCCCCGGATGAATTCGATAAACAATACTTGCAATGGATAGACAAGAAGTATGGGGCGCAGGCCGCCAACTTTGAACAGTCCCGCAAAACGCTGGAACAACTGGTAGAGGCGGCCAAACAGAATCAGTATGACTCCGTGATCCAGGAGGGCGAAGCCGTCCGCCGCATGTATCCCGAGTACGTCGGGGACGCGAACCCCTATGAATTCATTGCTGCAGCATACCTGGCCAGGGGCGATAAGAAGGCCGCGGAAACCGCGCTTGTTGTTTATGAGAAGGTCGGCGGCGACGATCCGGCCACCCTGAAAAAACTTGCCGGGCTCGAGGAAGAATTGGGCCAGCCTAAGGAAGCCGCTGCGACCCTGGACCGCATCAACTATATCTACCCGGTCCACGACGAAGATCTACACCGCCACCTGGGTGATTTGTGGTTTGCGCAAGCGAACTACCCGGGAGCGATCCGCGAATATACCGCCTTGGTGGCGTTGAACCCACTCGACAAGGCGGGTGCGCAGTTCAGCCTGGCCCAGGCCTATTACGCGTCAGGACAACGCGATAAAGCGGAGGAAAGCGTACTTGCTGCGTTGGAAGCGGCGCCGGGGTATCGCCCGGCGCAAAAGTTGCTGCTGGAGATTGAACACCCGGAACAGAAGGACACGCCCAAAACGAACTGACGGGAGCCGAGTGATGCACAAGAGGATTGGAGATCGAGATTCGTGGAACAATTCGCTGAAACCGCAGGTCCCTCCACTACGCTGCGCTTCGGTCGGGATGACAATTCTGTTACTGAATGGGAGCTGTCTAGGGGAAACCACCAACAGAATTGTCATCCCGACCGAAGCGCAGCGTAGTGGAGGGACCTGCGGTTTCGATCTTTCTTTTCAGCTAATGCTTTAGCTCACTTTTTAAACCTTGTAGTCGAGAGGAAGGAAATAGCCGATGGTCACGCTCCCTGAACTTAGCCAGGACGCAGCCCAGCTGCAACACCGCATCGAACGGTTCTATGCAGTCCGTGACGGCATCCTCGCCCAGGTGCGGCAGGTTATCGTCGGCCAGGACGACGTGCTGGATCAGATCCTCACCGCACTCTTTGTCGGTGGGCATTGTCTGATCACCGGTCTGCCTGGCACCGCCAAGACGCTGATGGTGCGTACGATTGCGGAGACGCTCGGACTGACGTTCCGGCGCATCCAGTTCACGCCGGACTTGATGCCCTCCGACATTACCGGCACCGACATTATTGAGGAAGACCTCACCACCGGACACCGCAAGTGGACCTTCGTCCAGGGGCCGATTTTTGGCAATATCGTGCTAGCTGACGAAATCAATCGCACTCCGCCAAAGACCCAGGCGGCACTGCTTGAAGCTATGCAGGAACGCTCCTGCACCGTGCGCGGCCACGTTTATCCGCTGCCGGCACCGTTCTTCGTATTGGCAACGCAGAACCCGATAGAACTCGAAGGCACCTACCCGCTGCCTGAGGCGCAGCTCGACCGCTTCCTGTTCAACACTATCCTCGACTACCTCAGCGCCAGCGACGAACTCAAGGTAGTCGACCTAACGACGACGACGCACGTGGCCAAGGTCGAAGCCGTGACGACGGCTCAGGAGTTGCTCGATTTCCAGCAGCTTGTGCGCATGGTGCCGATCGGCGAACCGGTGGCGAAGTATGTCGTCAGCCTGGTGCGCGCGACAAGATACAAGAACGAAAACGCGCCTGACTTCGTAAAGAAGTATGTCAACTACGGCGGCAGCATCCGTGCCGCGCAATATATTGTGCTGGCAGCGAAAGCGCGTGCACTCTCCCGCCGCCGCTACCACGTCACTTATGACGACGTCACGTCGCTTGCCATCCCGGTACTGCGCCACCGCATCCTGCTCAACTTTCATGCTGAATCGGAGCGCGTCGACGCCGATGAGATTTTGCGCCGCCTGATCGAACATATGCCGCCGCCGAAGGAGGCCTGATGCTGCAGCGCTTTCTCGATCCCGGTGTGCTCGCGAGTATCAGCAGCCTAGACCTGCTCGCCAGGACGGTGGTGGATGGCTTTGTCGCTGGCCTCCATCGCTCTCCGGATTTTGGCTTCAGCTCGGAGTTCGCCGAGTACCGCGCCTATACGCCCGGCGACGACCTGCGCCATGTCGATTGGAACTTATTCGCCCGTACCGAGCGCTGCTACTTGAAGCGCTATCGCGGAGATACCAACAGCCAACTGACCATCCTGCTCGATGCCAGCAACTCGATGGATTACACCTCGAGTCAAGCCAAGCCGAGCAAGATGGATTATGCCCGCTTCGCCGCCGCGTCGCTTTTTTATCTCGCCATCCACAACCAGCGGGATGCAGCCGGTCTCATCGTATTTGACGATGAGGTGCGCAACTATATCCGGCCATCCACGCGCCAAGGCCAGCTGCACCGGCTGTTAGCTGGGCTGGAGCAAGCGGAGCCGCATGCCCGCACGGACTTTAACAAGCCGTTGCTTCATTTCCAGAATCTTCTCCATCGGCGCGGCATTGTGATCATGTTCTCCGATTTCTACGAGGACCCGGCCACTATCGTGCGCACCATTGAGCCGCTGCGCTACCACGGCAATGAGGTGGTGCTGTTTCATGTGCTCGATCCGAAGGAGATACGACCGGACCTGCGCGGGCCGGCCATCCTGGTAGACCTGGAGACAGACCAACGCATGGAAGTGATTCCGGAGTACACGCGCAAGGAGTACAGCCGGAAGATCGACGACCATATCGAACAACTGCGCAACCGCACGCGCGGCGCGGGCATGGATTACCACCTGCTGGTGACCGACCAGCCGCTCGACACCACACTGCGTGAGTATCTTGCCATCCGGCAGGGAGAACGATGATGGGATTTCTCAATCCATGGTTTTTGTTTGCCCTGGCGGCGATTGGCTTGCCCGTCTACATTCACCTGCTGCGCCGCCACATCGTTCCGCCGCAACCCTTCAGTTCCCTCATGTTTTTTGAGCGCGGCACGCAAAGCTCGACACGTCACCGGCGGCTGCGCTATTTGCTGCTGTTTTCCCTGCGCATTGCATTGCTGCTGCTGCTGGTGCTCGCATTTGCTAATCCCTTTATCCGGCGGGCAAGCAGCAGCACGAGCGACAAACTGCTATTAGTGGTGGTCGACGATTCCTTTAGCATGAAGGCCGGGTCGCGGTTTGCGGATGCCAAGCAAGAGGCATTACGGCTTTTGGCATCACGGCCGCGATCGCAGCGTGCCGAAGTGATGGCTCTGGGCGGCCGGGTGGCGGTGTTGACTCAGCCGATTCAAGACGCAGGAGCTCTGCGTTCCGCGGTGGAGAGTATTCATCCTGGAGATTCGCGGGCAAATTTGGGTGAGCTGGCACACGGAGTGCGCGCCCTGGTCGAGACCGTGCGCACACCTATAGAGCTACACCTTTTCAGCGACATGCAGAAAACCGGTATGCCGGCGAACTTCGCCGACATTCAATTACCCGCGAACGTAACGGTTGTTCTGCATCCGGTAGGAGCTAACGCCACGCCTAACTGGACCGTCGAAGGCGTCACCGCCCCGGCTCAACTTGCCGATCCGAAGGATCCGAAAAAATCGCGCGTGCAGGCGGTGATTGCCGGCTATGGAACTCCGGCCGCCTCAAGAACTGTCTCTCTGGTGGTCAACGGCAATACGGTCGCTACCCGCAAAGTGCAGATTCCGCCGGATGGCCGGGCAACGGTCGAGTTTCCATCGCTCGATGTGCCCTACGGGCTCAACCGTTGTGCGGTCAAAATCGATTCCGCTGATGGCTTTCCAGCGGACGACGTGAGTGTCTTCGCGGTCAAACGGGCCGATCCGGAACGAGTGTTGTTCGTACACCAGGCCAGCGATACGCGCTCCCCTCTCTACTTCGGCGCGGCGCTGGCGGCGGCCAGCCAGGCATCTTTTACCTTGCAATCCATCGATAGCGAAAAGTCGGCAGACATTGATCCCTCGAAGTACGCGTTTGTAGTGCTCTCCGACGCAGTCGCGCTGCCTACGATCTTTGAGAATGCCTTGATGCGATACGTGCGCGGCGGCGGGAACGTCCTGGTTGCGGCCGGAACCTCGGCCGCACATCACGCGCGCATTCCCATCTTTGGTGGAACCTCTTCCGACGCACATTCTTATTCGCGCGATGGCTATGCGGTCGTCGGCCAGACCGACCTGACGCACCCGGTGATGAATGACGCGCAGGGATGGACCGATCTCAAGATCTATTACGTCGCAGGCGTGGATGCGGACGGGGCGCGCGTGATCGTGCGGCTCACGGATCAAACACCACTGCTGATGGAGAAGCAGATTGGCGAAGGGCACGCGCTTCTGCTTGCCTCCGGGCTCGACAACCTCACTAACGATCTGCCGGTTCGTCCTGCCTTTGTTGCGTTCGTGGATCGGACAGCACATTATCTTTCAGGAAGTGACAGCATTAATAGCAGCAGGCTGGTGGACTCGTACGTGCCGCTACGTACGGCGTCTGCCCGGGCCAGCGCTCCGGCCGCAGGGGTCGAGATCATTGACCCTGATGGTCATCGTGCTTTGTCGCTGGCCGAGGCCGCATCGGCGCAGTCATTCCAGTTGGCGCACGCGGGCTTCTACCAGATCCGCTTCGCGAATGGCCGGACGGCGCTGATTGGAGTGAATCCAGATCGCCGCGAATCAGACTTGCAGCCCATGGCAAACGATCTGCTGCAAATGTGGGGTAAAGGCTCGGCAACGTCCGCGCCCACCGAGGGTTACGTGCAGGAAAAATATACCGCCCATAGCGTCTGGTGGTACGTTATGCTGCTTGTATTGGTGGCGGCGGTTGCCGAGTCCATCGTTGCCAGCCGCTACCTCGGCACACAGAGGGAGGAGGCATGAGCAACCCAAACTCGAACCGAGATAAGCTCAACCTCTATATCCGGCAATTGCAGAAGCGGTTGCGTCTGGGTGTATCGCTGCGTGGTGTGGCTATCCTCATGGCCACGGCACTGATCACGACCATATTGCTGGTTGTCCTTCTGAACGCGTTCGCTTTTCCGGTGCGTGGTCTCACGGGCGCTCGCTCGCTATTGTTGCTCGTCCTTGCTTTGGCTGCGGCCTTCGGTCTTGCGCTGCCCGTGCTTCGTCTTACGCGTGGCCGTGCCACTGCGGTAGCAGAATCGGCGTACCCCGAATTTCAACAGCGGCTGCTCACTTTCAATGACCGCGAAAAGCGAGGAGACGATCCTTTCCTCGAATTGCTGGCGGCGGACACTCTTGCCCTAGCGAAAGACGTGCCCCCAGCAAACCTGGCGCCCAACAACCGCCTCTATTTTCTAGCGGGGGCCGGCTTCGCTTGCCTGGCTGTGCTGGCCTGGCTGATCACCGCGGGTCCCGGCTACCTCGGCTATGGCGCGTCGCTACTGTGGACCGGGCCCAAGGCTGGACCTCTTTATGACATTCGGGTTACCCCAGGTGATGTTGCGGTGCGGCGTAATAGCGATCAACTGGTGACGGCGCAAGTCATTGGCCTGAAACCGGGGAAGGTGCAGCTTTTTGCGCACTACCAGAGCGCGCGGAATAAAGCCTGGGAACCGGTCGCGATGCAGCCTCAGTCCGACGGGGCCTCGGCTCCTGGATCCTCTAACTATCAGTTCCTCTTCGCAGGCCTTCCTGAGGACGTGGAGTACTACGTTCAGGCCGGCCCAATGAGCTCCCGTCATTTCAAAGTCCGGGTGGTGGATCTACCTTCAGTCAAACAAGTGCGGGTGACCTACCACTACCCGAAGTGGACTGGCATGCCTCAGGTTACGGAGGAGCACGGCGGCGACTTGCGGGCGATTGAGGGGACGAACGCAGAGCTGACGGTGCAGATGGACCGCCCTTTGCGCAACGGCCAACTCACGCTCGATGACGGAAAGCAGATCACGCTTAGCGCCGGCGAGGGGAATATGTACAAGGGTTCCATCCTCATGCAAAAGGATGGCGCCTACCATGTGGCCGCGGTCGATCAAGGCCAGCCGGTCCGCCTGTCGGAGGACTACTTTATCGCTACCGACAAAGCGAACCCACCGCAAATCGCCATTGACAGGCCGACCGGCGATTACCGCGCCAGTCCGATTGAGGAAGTCACCGTCGGCGTGAAGGCATCGGATGATTTTGGCCTGAACAAAATGAGCCTTCATTATTCGGTCAACGGTGGACCAGAAAAGACTGTCGACCTGTTGCAGAAGCCGGGCGCCAAGAACGCTGACGGTACGGCGACCTTGAGCCTGGAAGATTTCAAGCTGGTTCCCGGAGACTTGGTCAGCCTGTACGCCACGGCGAAAGACGGACATTCGGAAGCGCGCACCGATATGTCGTTTATCCAAGCCGATCCGTTTGAACGGGAATTTTCGCAGTCGCAGCAGATGGGTGGGGGTGGCGGCGGTGGGGGTGGCGCTGGAAGCCAGACGGACATCTCCAAACGCGAGAAGGAGCTGATCGCCGCGACCTGGAAGCGGCAGAATGAAAAAACAGCTACGCCCAAGGACTCGGCGGAAGCGGGAAAATTCCTCTCCGAGGTGCAGACCAAACTGCAGGAGCAGGCGTTGTCCTTGGCTGCGCGCATGGATAGCAGGGATTTGTCGTCCGCGAATGAGGAATTCAACACCTTCGGGCACGACATGCAAGCAGCCGCAGCGGCGATGACGCCCTCGTCGGAAAAGCTGAAGCAGACGCAATGGCACGATGCGATCCCAGAGGAACAGAAAGCACTGCAATACCTGCTGCGTGCCGAGGCGACCTTCCGCAAGATAGAGGTTGCGTTCGGGCAGCAGCGCGGTGGTGGCGGAGGAGGCGGCGGAGGCGCAGGCCGTGATCTTGCCAGCCTCTTCGACCTTGAGCTGGACACGGAGAAAAACCAATACGAGACAGCGCAAACCGGCTCTGCGGCGGATCAGCGCGCCAAGGCGGTCGACGATGCTCTGCAAAAGCTCGATGCGCTCGCCCGGCGCCAGGAAGAGTTGGCCCAACAGCAGCGCAACAACGCGCAAACCATGCAGGAGCGCTGGCAGCAAGAGATGCTACGCCGTGAGGCGGAGCAGCTGCAGAAACAGATGGAGCAGCTGGCCCAGAACAGTCAGCCTAAGAGCGATCAACAAGGTCAGGGTCAGCAGCAACAGGGGCAGCCAGGACAACAGGGACAGGCAAATCAGCAAGGGCAACAGGGACAGCAAAGCTCCGGTGGCTCCTCGAGTGGATCGTCGTCCGGCGGCCAGTCCTCGCAGTCGCGGGCTGGAGGGTCGAGAGCTCAATCGAATGCTGACGGAAGTGCGGGCGATCCTCGTGTGACGCAGGCATTGAATCGGCTGCGCGAGGCGGATGAACAGATGAAGCGCAGCACCGGACAGCAACAAGGCGCGGATGCTGCACGCCAGGCGGCTGACCAACTTCGCCAGGCGGCAAGTCTGATGAGCGGTACGCAGCAACAACAGGCCACAGGCAAACTTGATTCGCTCTCGCGTGAAGCCGACCGCCTGAGCAAGGAAGAACA